>Ga0209802_1000660_pt1 | contig 26723 bp, 32 predicted proteins | sample GraSoiAngelo_129_FD_185886 | JGI IMG/M metagenome (GOLD analysis project Ga0209802, IMG submission 185886) | Grasslands soil microbial communities from the Angelo Coastal Reserve, California, USA - 14_0927_12_40cm (SPAdes) (version 2) | ecosystem: Environmental > Terrestrial > Soil > Grasslands ... | reverse complement strand
CGGCCTGTTCGGCATCCTGGAGCTGGTCCGGGACCGCCGGACCATGGAGCCGCTGGCCCCCTTCAACGGGACGTCCGATGAGATGAAGGCCATCGCCAAGTATTTCCGGGAGCACGGTCTCTATACGTTCTTGCGCTGGCACAGCATCATGACCAACCCCCCGCTTTGCATCACCGAGGACGAGCTGAACGAGGGCTTCGCCATCATCGACAAGGCCCTCGACCTGGCCGACCAGGGCGTGCGGCGCTAGCTTTCTTGCCTCGCGAGGGCGGCCCTTCGCATACTGGAATCGAGGGGAAATTCCATCGGAGGTGACAGGCCAATGCCCGCAGGCGCGAGCCCGAAAGAGGAACGACAGTACGAACACATCAAGGAGAGCGCGAAGAAATCCGGCCGCTACAAGGGACGGGAGGAAGAAGTCGCTGCCCGGACAGTAAACAAGATCCGGGCTGAGAAGGGCGAGACCAAGAGCTCGCGAGGCAGGTCCCGGAAGAAGTCGACCCGCTGACGATCTAAGATGGGCTGTCCGTAAATTGCCCCTCCCCTACCCCTCCCCAGGGGGGAGGGGAGGAATAGTTACCCGCTCCCCAACGGAGGGGAGGATTCGGGGATTAGCGCGGAGGAGCCCATGGCGGAAGCGGAGGATACCCGGCGCGCCGGTCGGATCGTGGTCCGCAAGGGCCTGGAGGGGCAGACCGAGGACCGGCGCCTGCTGGAGCGCCAGCCGGCTGCCGTCGATCCGTACGAGGCCGACCCCTGGCGGGTGCTGCGCATCCAGGCCGAGTTTGTGGAGGGCTTTGACGCCCTTGCCCATGTGGGGCCGGCGGTGACCGTCTTTGGGTCGGCGCGGGTCAAACCGGACGACCCCATGTACGAGGCGGCCCGGCGGATTGCCGGCGGCTTGGCCCGCGCCGGCTTCGCCGTGATCACGGGGGGCGGGCCCGGAATCATGGAAGCCGCCAACCGGGGCGCCCGCGAGGGCGGGGGTCTGTCCGTCGGCTGCAACATCGAGCTGCCCTTCGAACAGGACATGAACGCCTACGTGGACCTGGGCATCGAGTTCCGCTATTTCTTCGTGCGCAAGATGATGTTCGTCAAGTACGCCGAGGCGTTCATCATCTTTCCCGGCGGGTTCGGCACCCTGGACGAACTGTTTGAGTCGCTCACCCTCATCCAGACCGGCAAGATCGTGCACTTCCCGGTGGTGCTGTTCGGCTCCACCTACTGGAAGGGCCTGCTGGACTGGATCCGTGACCCGGTCCTCAAGGAGGCGAAGATCTCGCCCGACGATCTCGACCTGATGATCGTCACCGACGACGTGGACGAAGCCGTCCAGGCGGCCCGGCTCTACTTCGAACGCAAGAGCCTGGGCACCCCGCCGAAGAAGCGGGCCCGACCCCGGAAGAGCGACGCCCAGTGACTCCGGCCGCGCTGGAGCTGTCGTTCCTGGAGGATGGGGCGCAGCCGGCCGAGCGCACGGCCGGAGAGCTGGCCAGCTTCATTGGCGCGGCACAGCAAACGCTCGAGATCGCAATCTACGACCTCAAGCTGGCCGGGGCGCCGGCGGACATGGTGCGCGACGCCATTCGCGGGGCGGCTGCCCGCGGCGTCGCTGTGCGGCTCATCTACAACGTCGACTTCGCCTACCCCATCCCGGTTCCGCCGCCGCCGGAGTGCGACTCCGCCTACATCGACAGCCTCGGGGTGCCGGCCCGCCCCATCTCCGGGGTGCCGTCGCTGATGCACCACAAGTACGTGCTCCGCGACGCCGCCACCCCAGACGGCGCAGTCTGGACGGGCTCCACCAACTGGACCAACGACTCCTGGACGCGGGAAGAGAACGTGATTCTGAGGCTCCCCTCGGCCGCCCTGGCGCTCGAGTACCGCCGCAATTTCGAGGAGCTCTGGAGTACCGGCCGGGTGGATACGTCCGGGCGCTACGACCTGGCGCCCCAGGACGTCCCGTACGCCGCTGGGAACGTGCGCGCGCGGGTCTGGTTCTCGCCCGGACGCGGCCGCCAGATCGCCCACGTCTTCGCGGACCGGATCGGACGCGCCCGGCAGCGCGTGCGGCTGTGCTCTCCGGTCATCACCGCCGGCCCGATCCTGGGCACCCTGGCAGAGCTCAACACCCGCCACCCGGTGGACGTGAAGGGGGTGTACGACCGGACGCAGATGGCGGAAGTGCTCAGCCAGTGGCGGGTCGATCCCCACGCCACCTGGAAGGTGCCGGTGTTCACGGCGATCGCGGCCCGGCTCCCCTTCGCCTCCAAGGTGACCACGCCGTATGCCCCGGGCAGTGTGCACGACTACATGCATGCCAAGATCACGGTGGTGGATGATGTGGTGCTGACCGGCAGCTACAACCTGTCGCATTCCGGGGAGGACAACGCCGAAAACGTGGTGGAGCTCAAGAATGCGGCGCTGGCCGACGTGTTTGCCCAGTTCATCGACCACCTTTTCGACCGGTATGGGCCGGCCCCGGCTGGGGGTCAGCCGCCAAAATAGGACTGATGGTCAGGCATCGCTGGGCGCTGCGGGCCGGGGTGGGAGTGGTCCTGGCGAGTGTGCTGCCGCCGCTCGCTGATGGCTCGACTTACCTGATGGCCGTGCACACGCTGGCCCACATGCTTCTTATCGTGGGGGCAGCTCCGCTGCTGGCCTACGGCTTGGTCGAGATGATCGACCGGCCGCCGCGGCGGCTGGCCCGTTGGCTGGGTCATCCCCTCCTCGGTCTGGCGGCGTTCAACGGCGTTCTCCTCTTCTGGCAGATGCCGAGGCCGGTGGCGGCCATGGCGCAGTATCCCGCGGTGCACCAGCTGGCCCATGTCTCCTTGCTGGTCTCCGCGATCTGCCTCTGGTACCCGGTCGTGCGGCCGCTGGGGGTACCCGGGTCGATCAGCCGGATCGGCCGCATCGGCTACCTGCTGCTGGCCGGAGTTCCGCCAACCATCCCGGGCATGATCCTTGTACTGGCCAGGCGTCCGCTCTACGCCGTCTACCCTGGGGCGTTCGGTCTGTCGGCGCTGGAGGACCAGCAGCTGGCCGGGCTGGTGCTGTTCGGCACGGCCAAGCTGGCGCTGGTGACGGGCACGCTGGTCGCCATCTGGCAGCTGCTCACGCCCCCAGCTGAGCCGCCTGACGATGGCGACGGTGGCGGCCGCCTCCCCGTCGACCCACCGGTAGCGCCCGCCTGGCTGAGCCGGCTGGATGAGCCGCTGCCGGCCGAACCTCCGGCGCGGGTGCGGGTGGCGGCCCCTACACCAGGGGCCAGGGATAGGCCCAGCGCGATGGGGGTTCCGGATAGCGGTCGAGCTGGGCCAGCTCTCGGGCGCGACGGGCCAGCGCGCGGATCTCCTCGCGGCTGAGGAGGGTCCCCAGCGATCTGGTCAACGGATCGGACATTCCCAGGCAGCCGGCCAACCGAGCCGCGTCCGCCTTGAGCCGCTCCGGGACCGCGTCGCCGGCGAAATCCCAGATGACGGTGCGCAGTTTGGGAAGGGGATGGAAGGTCAGCCCGTTGTCGACACCCCAGATGTGACCATCCGCGTCCAACAGGCAGTGCCCGCTCTTGCGGTCGGCGTTGTTGACGATCCAGTCAAAGGCCGCTATGACCCGAAAGTCCGCCTGGTGGGCGGGCATCATGGTGAAGTAGTGCTGCTGGAAGTCGGCGTCGACGAAGAGCTGGAGGGACCCCGCGCCCAGCTGGCCAGTGGTGCGATAGACGGTCGGTGGGACAATGCTCCAGCCGAGGGCCTCGCTGACCAGGTAGGCGGCCACCTCCCGCTTGCCCAGCGTCCCCTCCGGGAAATCGTCGAGCGGGGTCTCCCCCTGGGCCGGCTTGTAAACCGCCAGCGTCTCCTGGCCTTCGGGGCCGACCTCGGCCAGGTACGTGTAGTTCGAGCAGTCGGGCATCAGGCCCCGGATCCGAATCGGCCCCGTTTCTAAGGCCAGGAGGGCGGCCGCCTGATCCCGCATCAGGTGTGGTGACCGTTGGCCCGGGGACAGATTCCGCCGTCGTGGTCGACCGGGCCGCCGCAGATTGGACAGGGTGGCCGGCCGGCGGCCACCACGCCTAGCGCCTGGTGGACCAGCGCCCGCATCTGAGTCAGAGTGGCCCCGAAGCGGCCGACCGCCGGCTCCTGGCCCTCCTCCACCAGTTCCATCAAGGACACATCGAATCGCTTGTCACCTTCGTCATAGGCCAGCGTCATGGCGCCCACGGCCCAGGCGGCCACCAACGGCTCCTGCAAGGGTGGCGCCATCGACAATTCGATGGTTCTCGACTCCGGGATTAGCGCGAACAGCCGGTCGGCCAGCACCCGCAGCTGCTCCTTCTCCACCTTCAGGGTGACCACGCCTCCGGCGTGCGAAATCTGCAGGAAGAAAACCCGCTTGCCCGGCGGACCCAGCGCCCCGGCCGCCAGCCGATTCACCGAGTCGAACTCGAAGCTCTCCGAGGGCACGGCTCTATTGTCGCTGAGGCTTCCTTAGAATGAGATGTGTCCCGCTACATGAATCCGGGCTTCTGGCACCGGAATCTGACCACTTTCCAGAAGCTCGTGATCGCCAACAGCGCCATCATCATCGTGGGCGCCGTCGGCGGCCCGCTGATCACCCTCGAGGTCACCCGGGCGCTGCTGCCGGTGCTGTTGATCTTCCTGTTGGGGGGACTGATCACCATCCTGGTCGTCAACTTCCTCATCCTGCGGGTCGCCTTCCGTCCGCTGCGCGAGCTGGAGTCGACGATGGCCGCCGTGCAGCCGGGGGTGAACGAACCCCGGGCGCGTGCCGACTTCGCCGATCCCGACGTCCGCCGGCTGGCCAGCCTGTTCAACTCCATGCTGGATCGGCTGGAGGAAGAACGCTTGCAGGTGGCCGAGCGGGTGATGCAGGCGCAGGAGCGGGAGCGGCAGCGTGTGGCGCGGGAGTTGCACGATCAGACTGGACAGACCCTGACGCACGAGATCATCAGCCTGGATCTCCTCCTCGAACGGACCGCGGACTCGGAGGCTCGCCAGCAGATCGAAGCCGTCAAGCGGACCCTCGAACAAACCCTCGAGGAGGTCCATCGGATGGCTCAGGACCTCCGCCCGTCTGTGCTGGACGACCTGGGCCTGGTCCCGGCGCTGCGCACCCTCGCCCGGCAGGGGGCTGGGCCGGAGGTCCGCCTGCAGGTCGAGGGCTTGCATGGCCGGCTTCCTCTCCCCATCGAGACCGCTCTCTACCGGATTGCCCAGGAGGCGCTGATCAACGCTGTGAAATACGCGCGGGCGGCCCACATCGATATCCGGCTGGAGGCCCATGACGGCACTGGAGTCCGGCTCTCGGTGCGCGACGACGGGGTGGGGTTCGACCCGCGTCGGCTGCCGGCCACGGCCGAGCCCGGGCGGGCCGGCCTCGGGCTTTTCGGGATGCGCGAGCGGGCCACCCTGCTGCACGGCACGCTGGAGGTCCATTCGCAACCGGCGAAAGGGACGGAGATCATCGTTCAGCTCCCCCTCGAGGAGACCCATGCCGCCTGAGCCACGGCCCATCCGGGTCATGCTGGTGGAGGACCACAACCTGGTGCGGGCGGGCATCCGGGCGGTCATCCACGGCCAGAGTCAGATCCAGGTGATCGCCGAAGCCACCGAGGGCCGGGAGGCCATCCGCCTGGCCCGGCAGACCTGTCCGGATGTGGCCGTGGTGGACGTGGCCATGCCCGGCATGTCCGGCATCGAGGCGACTCGGGAGATCCGGCGGCTGTGCCCGCAGACGCAGGTGCTGATCCTCACGGCGCATGACAACGAGGAGTACTTCTTCCAGACGCTGAAGGCGGGCGCCGTCGGCTACGTCCTGAAGAAGGCAGCCGCCAGCGACTTGATCGCGGCCATCGAGGCCGCTAGCCGGGGGGAGCCATACCTCTACCCGTCGGTTGCCCGACTCTTGGTGTCGGACTACCTGCAGCGGGCGCCCGAGCGCGACAGTTTCGAGCCTCTCAGCGACCGTGAGCGCGAAGTGCTCCGCCTGGTAGCTGAAGGCCGCACCAACAAACAGATCGCGGACACCCTGTTTCTGAGCATTAAGACAGTGCAGACGCACCGGGACCACATCATGAAGAAGCTGCGCATGCACGACCGGACCGAGCTGGTGAAGTACGCGATCCGCAAGGGCTTGATCGAAGCCGACTGACCTGGGCCGTAAACGATGATTCTCTTTCCACTCCTGGCCCTGGTGGCCGTCATCGTGCTGGCTCTCTCCATGCTCGGCCCAAAGCGATACCAGCGTCTTCTGTCGATCGCGGCTTTCGTCGCCGTGGGTGCATTCTTGGGCCTCACGCCGCTCGAATTCGGAACGATAGGCCTGTCTCTCTGGGTGGCTATGTTGCTGGTTCTTCTGCTCAGCCCGAGTGGCCGACCGATTCGTCTGCAACGAGTTGGCAGCTATCTCCTCGGCGCTGGTGGGGCAGGAGTCATTCTGCTGCTCTCACTTGTCGTTCGAATCAAGAACGCGTGCGGGTCAGGGGGTGTCCTTGGGCTGGGTGGCTCCGTCAGCGGCTCCGCCGGTGGAACCGGAAGCTCCGGATACGAGTGCTACTCGGCCGTGACGCTGCTCGGAGTCCTCGTGTACGCGGCTCTCGCCTGCGTCGGGGTCGTCATTCTGGTCCTGGGTAAGCGAGGGGGCGGTACCGGCCTGCTGCCCCCCAGCCCCACCAGCGACCATCGCGGCGTTAATTAACCCAGTTCGTATACCGAGACGTGCTTGCCGCTCCCCGCGCTGAAGGCTTCTCGTCGCCAGCCGGCCCACCGTTCCCGCAAGCGCATCCCGGCGAGTCGGGCCATCAGGTCGAGCTCGGACGGCCAGGCATAGCGGAGCTGCACCGGGTAGAGCTTGACGCCGCCATCCCTGACGTGAATGTGCTGGGCCCGGACGGTCTGGTTCCCCAGCTCGAGCCGCGAGGCGTCGATGATGACCTCCTCATCATCGATCCGGATGGCATGGACTCGCTGTCCGCGGTCGAAGAGTGTCAGGTCCGGAACAAAGGCCTCGATCACGAAGACGCCGGCCGGCTCAAGCCGAGCCGCTACGTTGGCAAAGCATCTGACCTGGTCTTCCTGCGAGAGCAGCCCAAAGAAGGTGTTGAAGACGACGTACACCAGGTTGAACCGGCCATCCACCGCGACGTCCGCGAAGTTCCCCGGCGTCACCGGGATGCGGCTGCCGCCCGGTTTCTCGCGCAGCCTGGCGACCATGGCTGGGGACGCGTCGATCCCGCTTACCTGGAGGCCGCGGCCGGCAAGTGGAAGGGCAATGCGTCCGGTGCCGATGCCGAGCTCGAGGACGGGTCCTTTTCCAGCGACCTCGGCGAGGTAGGCCACGGTCTCGTCCGTGTCGGTCGGGATCTCGGGCCGGGTGTCGTAGGTTTCCGCGATCCGCTCGCCGTAGGTGGACTCGTCGTACCCCGCCATCGGGGTAGCTTAGCCCGAATGCAAGCTCAGTCTCGGAAAACCGGCCCTTGTCCTGGCCTTACCGAGCCTTTACAATGGCGCCAGTCCGAAGAGGCGAGCACGCAATGGAGGGACACTCGTGTTCAGAAATCGGGTCTTTACGCTTGCCGTTTTGCCGGCGGCCGTCGCCCTCGCCGTCTGTCAACCGCTGGCCGGCAGTGCCGGCCGGGCGACCGGCCCCACCGTTGGGGCAAACGTCCTCGTCGACCTCGACCACAACCTGGCGTTCCCGCAGAACAAGCAGAATGAGCCCGCCATCACGCGGGATCCCCTGACCGGCGTGCTGGTGGCCGGCGCCAACGAAGAGATCGGTCAGCCGCTCTGCCGGGGCACAACGGTGGCGCTGGCCAGTCCATGCCCGTTTAAGCCCGGGGTCCCGACCTCCGGGTTCTATCGCTCGACGGACAACGGCCAGACGTGGTCCGGCGGGTACCTCCCGGGCTTTGCCAATATCGGGCACACGTCCGGAGGCGATCCGACACTGGACTATGGCCCGCGGCTGTGCCCGACTGGCCAGTTCAGCTTCAAATGCGGTGTCGCGATCTATTACGGCAGCCTGGTGGATCCCTTCCCGGAACGGGGCGCCGAGCTGGGAAGCGTGTCGCGCTCCATCGACGACGGTGCTAGCTGGGCGGACCCGGTGATCGCGACGAGTACCAGCCAGCCTGGGAAATTCGTGGACCATGAGTGGGTCGCGGTCGACAACAAGGATTCCCTCAGCCGGCATTTTGGCCGCGTCTATATGAACTGGGCGGTTTTCTGCAACTTCTGCGCCGGCAACGGCAATGTGAAGCTCTACATTTCCCACTCCGACGATGAGGGCCGAACCTTCACGCCGGCGGTGCAAATCAGCTCGGCCGACCAGAACCTTGCCCAGGGATTCCGCGAGACCGGCCAGATGGCCGTGGCATCTGATGGCACGGTCGAAGCGTTCTGGACCGAGGACGAGGACTCCAAGCTCGGGATTCCGAGCCTGCAGGTCGTTGCCACATCAAAAGACGGTGGAGATACGTTCACCGCGCCAATAACGATCTCCCAGGTCGCCGACTACCCCTTAACCGGGACGCCGTTCGATGTGGTGGATCTGTTCAACCGGGTGCCGGGAATGAGCGCGCGGGTGGACTGCTTCCCGCACCCAGCGTCGGATCCGAGCAGCGCCAATGTCTATGTCGTCTGGTGCGACTTCAGCAATAACCATGGCGTGGTGAAGGCCGCGGTATCGGCCGACGGTCTCAATTGGACGCTCCTCGGCACGATCGCGGACGTCGCGGGCCGAAACGCCTTCTTTCCCGAGGCCAGCGTGGCGCCGGACGGCCGGGTGAGCCTGACCTTCGATGCCCTCACGCAACCGCCGGCGGGCACGTTCATCTGGCAGACCGGCCAGCAGGTCTACGACGCCTACTACGCCGAGACCGCTCCGGGCGGCGGATCGTTCGGTCCGTCGATTCGCGTCAGCTCGGCGTCGTCGAATCCCGACGGATCCAGCTACAACAACCTGAAGGAACAGTTCCTGGGCGACTACATCGGCATCGTGTCAGGCCCGACGAGCGCCTTCCTGGTCTGGACAGACTCACGCAACGCCGACCAGTGTGCTTTGGTGAACGACTACCGGCTGGCCGTCTACGCGGGATCTAAGACGGCCGTGGCTCCCAACCCCGACCAGGCCTGCAGCACGAATTTCGGCAACACCGATACCTTCGAGGCGACGGTCAGCTACTAATCCGGATCCGCGCGGGGGGCCGGCGCTTCACGCCGGCCCTCCTGTCTGCGGGTAGGATGGCATTCTGAAACTCGGCCTCGCCCTCCCCTACGGCGGACAGCTCTCGTTCCCCGAATCGCTGGAGCTTACCCGGCGGGCAGAGGCTCTTGGATTCGACTCCGTATGGGTCCCGGAGGCTTGGGGCTTTGACGCGGTGTCGATGCTGGGAGCCCTGGCCGTCCGCACGGAGCGGATCCGGCTGGGGACGGGGATCATCAACGTCTTCAGCCGCACGCCCGCGCTGATCGGGCAGACCGCGGCCACCCTGGACGCCCTCTCGGGCGGCCGGTTCATCCTCGGGCTGGGAACCAGCGGACACCAGGTGGTGACCGGCTGGCACGGCGTCCCCTTCGACCGGCCGCTGCAACGCATCCGGGAGACCATGGCCATCGTTAACCAAGTCCTGGCTCGCCAGCCGGTCCGGTTCGAGGGGGAGGTCTTCCGGCTGACCCAGGGGCTCAAACTGCTGGCGCACCCGGTCCGACCGCGGGTACCTGTTTACCTGGCGACCATCACCCCCGCCGGCGTCAGGCTGGCCGCCGAGCTGGCCGACGGATGGATGCCAATCCTCTACTCGCCGGAGCACGCCAAGGTCTTTCGAGCCGACCTCGAAGCCGGGCTGGCCCGCGGCGGCCGCGATCTATCGGCGGTGGAAATCGCCCCGACCATGCCCGTGGTCGTGTCCGACGATCTGGCCCGGGCCCACGACGCGCTCCGGCCATGGGTGGCGCTCTACGTGGGTGGGATGGGATCGAAGGCTAAGAATTTCTATAACGAGACCGTGCGGCGGTACGGCTTCGAGGCGGAGGCGAGCGAAATCCAGAACCTGTACCTGAGCGGAAATAAGCGCAGCGCCATCGCGGCCGTGCCGGATGCTCTGATCGACGCCGTGGCGCTCAGTGGACCCCCGGCCCGAATTCGAGAGCGAATCCAGGCGTGCGCCCAGGCGGGTGCGACCCTGCTCATCGTGCATGTGGAGGCCGCCGACTCGCAGGCGGACCGCCTCCAGGCCCTGGAGGCGCTGGCCGCAGCAGCCTAACGTTTTCCGGGCGCGTGCCGGCCGGGCTTGGTCATGGCCACGGGATCGAGCAACCGGTCCAGCTCCTCGGGCGTGAGGCTGGTCCGCTGGCGCGCGATCTCGCGAATCGTCCGCCCAGTGTCCAGCGCCTCTTTGGCGATTTTGGCGGCGGCCTCATAGCCGACGGCCGGGGTGAGCGCGGTGGCCAGCATCAAGCCCTGTTCGACCAGCTGGGGGCCGCGGTCGGTGGCGGTCAGCCCGCTGATGCAGTGGCGAGCCAGGTTTTCCGCCGACGTCGCTAGCAGGGCGATCGACTGCAGCAGGTTGTAGGCGGCCACCGGCATCATCAGGTTGAGCTCGAAGATGCTACCGGCTTGCCCCGCCACTGCAATGGTATGGTCGTTGCCCAGCACCTGGGCCACCACCATGGTGAGCGATTCGATGATGACCGGGTTCACCTTCCCGGGCATGATCGAGCTGCCCGGTTGGACGGCGGGGATGGTCAGCTCGCCCAGTCCGGCCCGAGGACCCGATCCGAACCAGCGAATGTCGTTGCCGATCTTCCACAGGCTGATGGCGACCGTCCGCAGCGCACCGCTGGCAAAGACCACCGCATCCAGCGACGCCTGGGCCTGGAAGTGGTTGTCGGTCTCCCGGACCGGGATGCCGGTGGTGCGTGCCAGATGGGCGGCGACCCGACCGGCAAATTCTGGATGGGCATTGATGCCGGTCCCCACCGCGGTCCCGCCGAGTGGCAGTTCCATCAGCTCTTCCTGGGCGAGCTTGAGCCGGCGGATGGCGCGTTCGACCTGGCCGGCAAAGCCAAGGAACTCCTGGCCCAGGCGGATCGGGGTGGCATCCTGGAGATGCGTGCGGCCGGTCTTGACCACCGGCATGAACTGGTCGGCCTTCTTCTTGAGCTCGGTGCGCAGCAGGTCGAGGGCCGGTACCAGCTCCTCCGCAATCGCGACCAGGGCCGCCAGCTGCATGGCCGTCGGGATGACATCGTTGCTGGACTGGCACAGGTTAACCTGGTCATTGGGATGAACCGGGGTCTTCCCGCCCAGGATTTCTTTGGCGCGGTAGGCCAGCACTTCGTTGGCGTTCGTGTTGGTCGACGTCCCGGAACCGGTCTGGAAGACGTCCACCACGAAGTCGGCATCAAACTGGCCGGCCTCTACTTCCTCGGCCGCTTTGATGATGGCGTTGGCGACGGCGGCGTCCAGCAGGCCGAGCTCGGCGTTCACGATGGCGGCGCTACCCTTGATCTGAGCCAGGGCCCGGATGAACCGCCGTGGTAGCCGCAGGTCGCTGATAGGGAAGTTGCGCCGCGCCCGCTCGGTACTGGCTCCGTAGTGCGCCGACTTTGGGACCGGAAGTTCACCCATCGAATCGCGCTCCATCCTGGTCCCTGAGTCCGGCATGCCGCCTCAGCTTAACAATGGACTGCCGGCTCCGGCTCGGGTATCCTGTGCTTCGCCATGCCCAGGCCGCGGATCGTTTCCATCCAGCTCTGTACCGGCCATCGGGAGCCCATGCGGCTGGTCAGCACTGCGACCCTGCGCGCGGGGATCGGGCTCGATGGCGACAAGCACGCGGTGGGATCGTCCAAGCGGCAGGTGTTGCTGGCAGACCGGGAGTGCCTGGATGCGGTCGAGGTCCCCCCGGGCACCATCAAGGAGAACCTGACCGTCGAAGGCCTGGACGTGATGGGCCTCGAACCGGGGACCCGGCTGCGCATCGGTGACGCCCTCCTCGAGATCACTTCGGTCTGCGAGCCGTGCTTTCGGATGGACGAGATCCGGTTCGGCCTGCGTGCCGAGCTCGAAGGCCGACGCGGCATGAACAGTACGGTGATCCTGGGCGGCACCATCGCGGTGGGCGACGAGATCCTGATCGAAGAACGGGCCGAAGCCGCGAGTTGATCCGGGCCGTCGACCTGCATGTCCACTTGCCCCTCCGGGAGTGGCTGGACGGGAGCCTGGGTCCCTTCCGGGCCAACGCCGAGCGCTACTTCCGGGCCAGCGTGCAGGAGAAGACCGTCGATGAGTTGGCGGTTGAATACGCCCAGGACGGGGTCTTCGGCATCTTGCTGGCGTGGGACGCGGAGACGGCCACCCACCGGCCGCCGCTACGTAACGACCTTGTGGCGGAGATTGTGCGCCGGCACCCCAAACGATTCGCCTTCTTTGCCAGCGTCGATCCCTGGAAGGGCCCGGCGGCCGTGGTCGAGCTGGAACGGGCGGTCAAAGAGCTGGGGGCGATCGGGGCCAAGTTCCATCCCTCGCTCCAGGACTTCTATCCGAGCGACGAGCGCCATTTCCCGCTGTGGGAAAAAGCCGCCGAGCTGGGCGTACCCTGCCTCTTCCATACCGGGACCAGCGGCATCGGCGCTGGGGCCCCCGGCGGCCAGGGCATCAAGCTGGACCCGGCGCGTCCCATTCACCTCGACAGCGTGGCGGCCCGGTTTCCGCAGCTGCAGGTGATCGCCGCCCACTTCGGCTGGCCGTGGCACCTGGAGCTGATCGCCATGGCCCTGCACAAACGGAATGTCTTCCTGGAGCTGTCGGGCTGGTCCCCCCGTTACTATCCGCCGGAGCTGGTACGCGAGATTGGCGGCCGCCTGCAGGACCAAACCCTGTTCGGGAGCGACTATCCCTTCCTCAAGCCGGCGCGGGTGCTGGATGAGCTCGACAGCCTCGACCTCAAGGCCGAGGCCAGGCTCAAGATCGTTCGGGAGAACGCCCAGAAGCTGCTTCGTCTGGAACTGACTTAACTGACTTAGCCCCGGCCCGGATCCACCGAAACGAACTCGCATCTTGGGCGCGGATGCGGCCGATCCGGTCGTTGGCTCCTGTGCGCGCTCGGTCAGATCAACGGATCTGCTCCCTCGCGTGCTCGTCGCCGCCTACGGCTCGGCTCGCCCCGCATCCCAACCTGCTTCGTCCGCTCGGTGGATCCGGGCTTGGCCTTCCCAGCAGGTGACGCCATCGGGGCCGACCAGGGCGCCGTGCGGCGTCCCCGCCGGGATCTCGATCCGGTCGCCGGGGCCCATGTGCACCGGCTCGGCGCCCTCCGGGCTGAAAGTGATCGACCCGGCCGTCACATACAGGATCTTTCGGTAGGGATGCGCGTGCACCGCGTACTGCGCGCCCGGGCCGTTGCTCCACGAGTAGCAATGGTCGGCTTCGTTTCTCAGCCGGGTGATCACCCAACTGGGGGAAGGGTCCCCCAGCTGGCGGTTGCTGCGGGCCGTCAAAAGCCGCTTCGCTCCTTCTGTTTGACGGCCCGCACCGGCACTGCGTGGATCGCAGTGCCTGCCCGCCGCTCCCCCTCCGGCCGAAAGGCCGGGCGGCCTCTGGCCGCCGTACCACCCATCGATTGCATAGCTTGCCAGGATAATGGCGAGGAATGAGGGGATCGGCCCACGCCCGCTATGTGCTGGGGGTCATGGTGACGATCAACTTCCTCAATGCCGTGGACCGCTACATCCTGCCGGCGGTCCTGTCCAGCATCAAGGCTGAATTCCACCTCTCCGACTTCGAAAGCGGGCTGCTGGGCACGGCCTTCCTGATCGTCTACGCGCTGACCGTGATCCCCTTTGGTCTATGGGCGGACGTGGGGGTCCGGCGGACGGTGATCGGGGTAGGGGTCGCCATCTGGAGCATCGCCACCCTGTTCACCGGACTGGCCCGTAACTACGCCCAGCTGTTTGCCGCCCGCGCGGTGCTCGGCGTTGGCGAGGCCGGCTATTTCCCGGCGGGGACGTCTCTGCTGGCCGACTACTTTCCCAAGGCGACGCGGGGACGGGCGATGTCGATCTGGAATGCGGGTGCGGCGCTGGGCATCGCGGTGGGGTTCGCCGGCGGGGGCGTGATCGCCAGCCTCTACGGATGGCGAGTTGCCTACTACCTGACCGCGGTGCCCGGCCTGATCTGCGCCATCCTGGCCTTCCGGCTACGCGAGCCGCGACGGGGCGCGGCCGAGGCAACCGGCAGGCCGCTGGAGCAGGTGCGGGACGTGAGCTGGGCCCGGCTGATCGGCTTACTCCGCGTCCCCACCTTGCGGGCCTCCATCGTGGCCGAAACGCTCCTGTACTTCGTCATCGGCGGCTTGGGCATCTGGCTCCCCACCTTCCTCCAGCGTCGCTTCGGCATGGGCGTGGGGAGCGCGGCCGTGTTCGCCGGCGGCGTGCTGGTCGTGGGAGCCCTGGTGGGCACCCTGGCCGGCGGCTGGATCGGCGACCGGCTGAACGCCCGCGACCCACGCGGCAACCTGCTGGTCTGTGTCGGCGGATTCGCGGCTGGCGGGGTGCTGGTGGTGGCCGCCCTGGCGGCGCCGTCTCTGGCCCTGTTTGTCCCGGCTTTTCTGCTGGGCGCCGTGGCGCTGTACCTCTACAACGGCCCGATGACGGCGCTGCGCCAGAACATCGTGCTGCCCACGCTACGGGCCAGCGCCATCATGCTGGGCCTCTTCATCGCCCACTTCCTGGGCGACGCCATCTCGCCCACGGTGGTCGGGCTCCTCTCGGATCGGCTGGGGAGCCTACGCCTGGCGCTGCTGATCGTGTCCCCGACGTTTCTCTTCGTGGCCGCTCTGGTGGCCGCCACCGGATTGCCGACCGTCGCCGCCGACACGGCGAGCATGGAGACGGAGTGGGCGGCCCGATCTCAGGCCTCGGTCGGATAATAGGCGGATGCCCGAAGCCAAGCCGAAAGGTCGCGCCGGTCGCGAGGTGTCCGCCGGCGGCGTGGTTTACCGCCGCACGCCGGCCGGCCCCGAGTTCTTGCTGATCCGGGCCAACGGGCGCTGGGCGTTCCCCAAAGGCAACCTCGAGAAGGGCGAAACGCCCGAGACAGCAGCCGTGCGGGAGATCGCCGAGGAGACCGGCCTGCCGTCCGCCAGCTTGCGGATCGTGGGTGCCCTGCCACCCATCGAGTACGCCTTCCAGTCGCAGGGCAAGCTGGTGTTCAAGACCGTCCACAACTTCCTGGTAGAGGCGGGCGCCGACGCTCCGCTCAGCCCCCAGCTCTCCGAAATCGAGGAGGTACGCTGGTTCAGCCCCGAGGAGGCACGCCGCACGTTGAGCTTCAAGAACTCCCGCGAGACCCTCGATGCGGGCATTGCCGCTGCGGCGGAACAGGCCCTGACCCCATGACTTCGGCGCTGCTGACCCTGCACCAGGGGCTCTTTCGGGCCGGGGTGCTGATCACGCTGATCGTGGCGCTCTGGGGGTTGGTGACGTGGCTTCGGAAGCAGCCGGCGAGCGGCGGATATCGCTCCACCCTGGTACTGACGGAAGCGCTTTTCGTACTGCAAGCCCTGGTTGGGATCGGCCTCTACCTCAGCGGCCGCCGGCCGCACGACACCCTGCACCTACTCTACGGCGTGCTGCTGATTGTGACCCTGCCCATCGCCGCCAGCTATACCAGCAGCCACGACAAGCGGCGGGAGGCGCTCGTCTTCGGGATCGCCGGCCTGTTCATGACCGGCCTGGCCATCCGGGCGCTCACCACCGCCTAGCCAGACCGATCGCCCTGCCCCCCCTCCGGGGAGCCACTGATGTCAGGGTCGCGGGATTTCCCGCGTGGGCAGGGTCGGGGTCGTAATCTCTCCGCTTTCCCTCCCCCTTGCGGGGAGGGGGTCTCGCTTCAGCTGGCTAGCTATTACGCCCGCTCCTTTCCAAAGAAGATCAGGCTGAAGAGGGCGACCACGCCGAACACGGTGAACCCCAGGAAGAAGGCCATGCTGAGCACCTGGCGGCTTCGAGGAAGCCGGATCCCGAGCGCCAGGCTGAGGGCGGCGAGGATGAGAAGGCCGGCGATGGCGATGGCCCCGACAGTGTCCGCGTTCATCTGGGACGCAATCCTATCTCGTCTCCGGGTCAAAAAGAAAGGAGAGGGGCCGATGCCCCTCTCCCGTACCGCTCGATCCGACCGGCAGGCTTTGGGCGGATGGAAACGCTTCCTCCCGAAGCTGCTGCCAGGGTCAGGACCCTAGCGGCTCTTCCGAGTCGACTTCTTGGCCTTCTTCGTGGCCTTCTTACGTGTCGCCATGCGTCACCTCCTTATCGCGTGAGCGGCGAAACCGCGACGCACTGCGATGTGCGTGCATGGAGATAACGACTCGCATCATGTGAACTTGCAGAAAAAAGCTGCTGCGCGCTTAGAGGAGCGAGAGCTGCTGCGGTTGGCGCAGGGGCGCGGCGCGCACGCCGCGTCGGCGAAGGTGGAGCGCGAGCTCGTCGTCGAAACCGAGCACCGTGTACGTCATCGTTGCACCCACGTGTTCTGCGTAACAGCAGAGTTCGTCGAAGTCCGCGTGATCAGACAGGGGGAAGACCGCATCGACACCGCGCCGCTGGCGGCAGCTGGGGTCCATGGCCCATCCGGTGAGCATGGCGGTCCGCACCGCGTCGATCGAGGACGGCAGATCGGCCGTCCGTGACGTCGGCGGCATGATCAGCACCGAGTTGGGCGAGGTGTCGTCGCCCATCCTGACGTACGGAGGGAACACCTGGCCGCACTCGCGATACACCTCCGTTACACCGAACAGGGTCGGGTGCAGGGCGATGGCGAAGCCCTCGGTCCAGAGGGCCGACAGGATCTCCTGGCCCTTGCCGAGCGCATAGCCGAACAGGACCGGGGTGGCGCCGTCCGCCAGCGTGCGGCGGCACCAGCGGGTGACCGCCTCGACGACTTCGGCGGAGTCCGGGAATCGGTACCGGGGCCGGCCGAAGGTGCTCTCCAGCACCAGCACGTCCGCCGGCACCGGCTCGGCCGGCTGGGCCGTCAGCCCGGTCCTGGTCTTCAGGTCGCCGGTGTAGAGCAGCCGGCCGACGTCCGTTTCGATGAGGGTCTGGGCGCTGCCCAGCACGTGGCCCGCCGGCCAGAGGCTCAACCAGGCCCCGCCGACATCGACCCGCTCGCGATAGGGCAGGGCGTGCAGCCGGCCGGTCATCGCTCGGCGGTGGGTAACCAACCGCTCCGTCTCCGCCGTGCAATAGGCAAAGGCGTGATTGGCGACGTGATCGCTATGGGCGTGGCTGATGACCGCCCGCGGCCGGACCTGGGTCGGATCGAGCCAGAGTCCATAGGTGGGAAGGTGGATCCCCTGGTCCCAGAGGAGGGGGACCTGCGCGGCGGTCAACTCGAGCCGGTTTTGGAGTCGAACAGTTCTTGCCGCAGGGCGCAATGCATGCAGTATCGATGCCCCGGTGGGCCGGCGAACATGCCGGTCCGACCGCAGTCGGGGCAGGTCTCGCGCGGCTCGACCATGTTGGGGCCGACCGCCACCGCGATCGCTTCCGCGTCGGCCGTCGGCTGTCCGGAGTCCGGCCCGGGCAAGGTGATAACTGCGGCCTGAGGAGCGAGCGCTGCCCCGGAAGTCGCCCCCTGCGCATCGGATTGCTGGGGCCGAAGGAGCCGGGTCAGCCAGCGGAGCACTCGGGGCACACGGTAGACCACCCTCGGCCGCCTGTCAAATTTCGGCTGGCCAGCACCACTCTCCTGTATTCAGGAGATGAGTGCCAGCTGGGTAGGTTGGACTGGTTGGATTCGAGCCGGCCGGGGCTGAGTGCCTACCTGATGGCGGTCTCGCAACCGGCCTACCTGCTCCTGCACGGCGGTCTTGTAGCGGGCCGGCACATAGGCACCTGGAAAGAGACGGTCATAACTGGGACGGAGGTGCGGGTACTCGCGATCCAGGAATGCGAGGAAGTACTCACGGGTGCCCGGTTTCAGGTAGACCGGGTTTGCCCAGAGGAACCCCGCCCCGGCTTCGGCCGCGGCCGCGACGGTGGCTTCGAGCTGAGCCGGCGCATCGCTGATGCCCGGGAGGATGGGCGCCATCCCGACTCCCGCGGTAATGCCCGCGGCGACCAGCTCGCGCAACGCGCGCAGGCGCTGTCGGGGCGGCGGGGTCCCGGGTTCGGTGCGCCGCCACACCTCCTCATCCACGGTGGGGACGCTGAAGCAGACCGTGGTCTCGGTGCGGGTGGCGAGCTCCGCCAGGACATCGGCGTCGCGGATGACCATCGTCCCTTTGGTGATCAGGCCCACCGGCGTCCACGAGTCGCGGAAGGCTTCCAGGCATTGGCGGGTCAAACGGTATCGTCCCTCGATGGGTTGGTACGGGTCAGTGGCGGTCCCAAAGGCGACCCGCTCGTGGCGCCACGAAGGCCGCGACAATTCCTGGCGGAGGAGCTGGGGCAGGTTGACCTTGACGGCGATGTCGGTGGAGAATCCCTCGCCGGGGTCGCGGTCGGCCAGCTTGGCGTGGGCCCGGGCGAAGCAATAGACGCAGCCGTGGACGCAGCCCTGATACGGATTCAGTGACCAGCCAAACCCCATCCCGGTGACCCGGGTGAGGGCGCTCTTGACCAGCACTTCACGATACTGGGGGCGGACCATGGAAGGCCCATGATAGAACATTTGTTCGTACGCGGCGTCATTCCTCTATTAATGATGTGCCTGGCGGGCTGCGCCGGTTCGGTGCCCACCGCCGATCCGGGCGGCCAGCCCCCCGGTTCGCCGCCCTTGCACGCCGAGGAGTCGCCGCCAAGCCCCACGGCGAGCACTCTCCCGGAGCCGGTGGTCCCCTCGGCGGCGGCGCAGTCCGTCTTCACCATCTCGATGCCGGTCTACCGGCAGGTGATGAACCTGGATTGCGAAGCGGCTGCCCTCCAGATGGCCCTGGCCAGCCTTGGGCACCCGTACTCGCAGCCCGCGCTCTTTGCCGAAGAAAATGCCGACCCACGCCTCCCAATCATGAACCCCGACCGGAGCGTCAAGAATTGGGGGAATCCATATGTGGGGTTCGTGGGCAACGTCAACGGCAGCGACCTGGCGCCCACGGGCTATGGCGTGTATTACCCGGTCATCCTTGCCGTCGCTCGCTCGCACGGAGCCCCCGACGCCACCGGTGGCGAGAGACTGTCGCCGGCCGACGTGTACGTGGCGCTCAAAGCCGGCCGCCCGGTTATGGTCTGGGTGGAGACCGGATGGGAGCGGGTGGGATATCCGCTGATTGGGACCTGGATTGCTTGGGACGGCCAGCCGATCCACTATTCGCTGATCGAGCACACGGTCACCCTGAGCGGCGTTTCCGAGACCCAGGTGCGGGTTAACGACCCGTGGCACGCCGGCAGCCAGTACTGGATCAGCAAAGCGGTGTTCGAGAAGTCGTGGCGCGACTTCAACAACATGGCCGTCATCTTCTGAGCGAGCGAAGCCCGACCGGTTGCGATAGGTGCTCGCAGGCGTCGGTGAATCGGGCTAGGCGATAATGGATGCTGCCCCTCCATGAACGTTTTCGTGTGCGTCAAGCAGATCCCGGACCCCAACGCGCCTGGAAAGTTCGATCCGGCAACGCGGCGCCTGGTGCGTGACGGTGTCGATGTGGTGCTCGACCCGGGCGACGAGCACGCCGTGGAGGCGGGCCTCCAGCTGGCCGAGCAGCAGGGGGGCGATGTCACCGTGGTGTCGATGGGTCCGCCGAAGGCCATGGATGCTATCCGCAAAGCCCTTTCCATGGGCGGGGCCCGCGGCATCCTCATCTCCGACCCGGGACTCGAGAATTCCGACGCGCTGAGGACGTCTCGCGCCATCGCCGCCGTGCTCAAGGGCCAGGCGATCGATGTCATCATCTGCGGGACGGAGAGCACCGACGGCTACTCGGGTGCCGTCCCGGGCCAGCTGGCCGAGCTGCTGGGACTGCCGCTGCTCAGTTTCGCCAAGAAGCTGGAGGTGGCCGGCGGCAAGGCGACTATCCAGCGGCAAACCGACGACGGCTACGACGTGGTCGAGGCGGCCCTCCCCGTCGTGGTGACCGTCACCGGCGGGATCAATGAGCCTCGCTACCCGTCGCTGCGCGGGATCATGCAGTCCAAAAGCAAAGAAGTGAAGCAGGTCGGCCTGGCCGAGCTGGCGCTTGATGGACCGGCGGGGACGGCCGCGCTCACCCAGGAGGTGGTGGCCATCACCCCGGCAGAGACCCGAAAGGCCGGCCAGGTCATCGAGGATCGTGGAGAGGGCGCCAAGCAGATCGCGGACTTCCTGGCCCGCCTCAAAGTCATCTAATGGGTGCTGTCTGGGTCTACGCCGAGACCGTGGATGGGGCGCCGCGTCCGGTCGTCCTCGAGCTGCTGACCCGGGCCCGCAGCCTGGGCGAGGCCGAAGCCGTCGCCCTTGGGCCGGGGGCATCGAAGGCTGTCGCCCGGCTGGGCGAGTACGGGGCGCACACAGTCTTCGTGCATGAGGACCCGGCGTTCCGCGACGTCCTGGCCCAGCCTGCGGTCGACGCGCTCGCCTCCCTGGTTGCCACCCACCAGCCGTCGCTGCTGCTTTTCGGCATGACGTATGAGGGCCGCGACGTGGCGGCGCGCCTGAGCGCCCGGCTGGGCGCCGCACTGATTGCCAGCGTTACCGAGATCGACCAGGGCGATGGCGGCTGGACCGTGAAATCGCCCGTCTTCGGCGGGACCCTGCTGGTCACCACCCGGGCGCGGGGCCAGGGGCCTCCTCTGATCCTGGTTCGACCCAAGGCCTTTGCCGCGGAGCCCGCCGCGGGCCCGGCTCCCAGGGTCGAGGTGCTGCGCGACCCGGTCCGGGCTGACAAAGCCGCGGCCCGGGTGCTGAAGCGTGAAATAGAGGCGGCAGCCGGGCCGAAGCTGGAGGATGCCTCGATCATCGTCAGCGGCGGGCGGGGCATGGGGGGCCCCGAGAACTTCAAGATCCTCGACGATCTGGCCGAGGCGCTGGGGGCGGCGGTGGGCGCCAGCCGCGCGGTGGTCGATGCCGGGTGGAAGCCCTATGCGATGCAGATCGGCCAAACCGGGAAGACGGTCAAGCCCAGCGTCTACATTGCCTGCGGCATCTCCGGGGCCATGCAACACACGGTCGGCATGAAGGGAGCCAAGACCATCATTGCCATCAACAGGGATCCCGATGCCCCCATCTTCAAGATCGCCGACCTGGGCGTCGTCGGAGACGTGCAGAAGATCGTGCCGCAGCTGACCCAGGAAATCAGGACGCGAAAGGCCCGATGACCAAGCGCAGCCTGCTGGCCGTGGAAGCCCACCCCGACGACGAATCCATTGGCGTGGGGGGAACGCTGGCCAAGTATGCAGCGGAGGGTGTGCGCACGACCCTGGTCACCGCCACCCGCGGCGAACGCGGCGAGATCCTGGACAAGACTCTCGATCCGAAGGAGGCTCGACCTCGGCTGGGAGCTATCCGGGAGGCCGAGCTGCGGGAAGCATGCCGGATCCTGAAGGTCTCGGAGTTGGTCTTCCTCGAGTACCAGGACTCTGACATGTATGGGCGGCGCGGGAACCGGTCACCGCGCGCGTTCTGGCGGGCGGACCTGCACGAGGCCATCGGCCGGCTGATCGCCGTCGTCCGACGGGTGAAACCGCAGGTCATCATCGCCGACAACGAGATGGGCACCTACGGGCATCCGGACCACATGAACGCCCATCGGGTGGCGGTCGGGGCGTACTTCATGGCGCACGACGTCAAGCTGTATCCAGATGGCGAGCCCTGGCAGCCGCTCAAGCTCTACTACCGGTCGATCTCGGCCTCTGCCGCGCGCGAGCTGGGAGCGTTGATGCGGGAGGCGGGCCGGGAGAGCTTCGGCGAGGACGGCGAGGGCTGGAATATGGCCACGCCGGACGAGCGGATCACCACCCGGATCGATGTCCAGCCTTATCTCGAGCAGAAGATCGGCGCCATGCGTGCCCATCGCACGCAGATTCCGGAGGACAGCTGGTTCATGGACGTGTACCGGACCGTCGGGCCGCGCGCCTGGAACCGGGAGGAGTTCGAGCGCGTGCGCTCGCTGGTCCCGGCGTCCACGCCCGAGACCGACCTGTTCGCCGGAATCGCATGAAAGCCAGTGCGGCGCTGGCCCAGGCGGCGGAGCTGCTCAGCCGGGCCAGCTCGGCGGTCGCCTTCACCGGCGCCGGAATCTCGGAGGAGAGCGGACTCCCCACCTACCGAGGCAAGGGCGGGCTCTGGACCCAATTCGATCCGTACAAGGTGGCCTCCATCGAGGAATTCCGTAAGGACCCGTCCGTCTACTGGAGCTATAGCCTGGCCCATCGGCGGATCGGCGCCGACCCCAATCCGGCGCACCAGGCGCTGGTCGAGCTGGAGCAGACCGGGCGTCTGCATGGGGTGATCACCCAGAACACCGACGGCCTTCACCAGAAGGCCGGAAGCACAGAGGTCATCGAGCTCCATGGGTCGTCGGCGATGGTCAGCTGCCTCGACTGCGAAGCCAGCTATCCGCGCCTGGAGATCGATGCCCTCAACCGCCAGCACTGCCCGCCGAGCTGCCCGGCGTGCGGCGGCCGCTACCTGAAGCCGACCGTGGTACTGTTCGGCGAACCGCTTCCCGTCCCGGCGTTCGCCCGCGCCCAGGCCCTGGCGGCGCAGGCCGACGTCATGCTGGTGGTCGGCAGCTCGCTCCAGGTCTATCCGGCCGCCGGGATTCCCCGCCTCGCCCGTGACTCGGGTGCGGAGTTGCTGATCGTCAACGCTGAGCCCACGCCCTTCGACAGCTGGGCTCGGGTGGTCCTCCACGGCAAGGCCGGTGAGATTCTGCCCCGAGTTCTGGACCTGGTCAGTCAGGGCTGACCGGGAAGGTCTGGCCGCACTCCGGACAGACAATCGGGTTCTGCTCGGACGGCGCCGCGAACAGTGCTTCACAATTGGGGCACGTATAGTCGCGCAGCCGCTCCGCGGACTCCCGCTCGGCCTGCATCGCGTCCGGCACGTCGCCCAGGTCGACGGCCGGACTCCCGCACTCGGTGCACCGGTAGAGGGCCATGTCTTCGGCCTGGTACTCCAGGTAGCGACCGCGCTCGTCAACGAACACCGACGCGTTCCATAGCTCGAAGCGATTCGTGATGCACCGGTTGGGACAGGCGAGGTACACGGGGGCTAGGCCGGCTGCCGCAGCTTCGCCAACCGGTCGGCCGCCCGCCGCAGCGTGTCCATCTTTTTGGGGAAGGAGAAGCGGATCTGGTGGCGGCCGTGCTCCGGGTTCAGGTAGAAGCTGCTTCCCGGGACGGTGGCCAGACCAATCTCGCGAACCATCCGATGGGCGAACGCCACGTCTTCCTCGCCGAACGCCGTGATATCGGTCATCACGTAGTACGCGCCGTCTGGCGGATAGGCGAGAAAGCCGGCTCCCTGGAGGATCTCGAGGATGAAGTCGCGCCGTTCCCGGTAGCCGGCCAGCAGGTCGACATAGTAGGTGTCGGGGAAGCGCAGGGCGGTGGCGGCCGCCACCTGCAGCGGGTGGGGGGCGCCCACGGTAACGAAGTCGTGCACCTTCCGGACGGCATTGGTGATCGCCGGCGGCGCGATGGCGTAGGCGAGCCGCCACCCGGTCACGCTGTAGGTCTTGGACAGGCCGCTGATGGTGACGGTCCGCTCCCGCATCCCCGGCAGAGTCGCGAGGCTGACATGCTCGCCGCGGTAGACGAGGTGTTCGTAGATCTCATCCGTGATGGCCAGGGCATCAAACTCCTGGCAGAGCCCGGCAATCAGCCCCAGCTCCGTCCTGCTGTAGACCTTGCCGGTTGGGTTGTGCGGCGTATTGATGATGATGGCCCGGGTCTTAGCAGTGAAGGCCTGCCGAAGGTCGTGCTCGTCGAAATGCCAGTCGGGGGGATGGAGCCGCACCATCCGCGGTGTGGCGCCGGACAGGATGCAGTCCGGGCCGTAGTTCTCGTAAAACGGCTCGAAGATGATCACCTCGTCGCCGGGATCGAGGACCGCCAACGCAGTAGAGATCACCGCTTCCGTGACGCCACAGCAAACGGTGATCTCGGTCTCGGGGTCGATGGCCATCCCCCGGAAATGCCTGGTCTTATCGGCGATCGCGTCCCGCATCGGCTTGGCCCCCCAGGTGGTGGCGTACTGGTTGAAGTCGGCCCGGATCGCCTCCACGGCCGCCTCCTTGAGCTCGGCCGGGGCAGCGAAGTCGGGAAACCCCTGGGCCAGGTTGAGGCAGTTCTCGCCATGCAGGGCCAGGCACATCCGGGTCATCTCCCGGATCACCGATTCGGTGAACTGGGCGGACTTCTCCGACACGAACGCGCGAGTCATTTCACAGAACTATACCGACCAGAACTCGCGCATCCGGGCGTCGGCGGCGGACCTTGACAGGATCCTGATGTCGCCCCACTCTCAGGGAATTCTTAGCCGGCCCTTGTGGTCACCTCATGCGCGGCTGCCATACCGGTGAGTGTGCACGTCGGGTCGAGTGGATCGGGGCACCGAAGCTTCCAGGCGATCGCTGCCCTGGGTATCGCCCTGGCTCTCCTGGCCGCGGGTGGCCTTCGGGCGGGGGTCCAGGCCGGATCTCGACGGCCGCCCGCAGCCAGCCAGGCGGCCTCGACCGCCGACCTCAGGTCCCTGGTTGGTGGCGTCACCACCCCGCCGACTTCAAGCGCCCCACCCATGCCAGCGGCGCCCGAGCAGGCAGTTGTTGGCACGGCGCTCGCCCGCGCGTTTGATCTACTGGCGGCCCAGCTTTCTGGCGTCCAATCGGCGAGCGGGGCTCGCATCGCGGTCTCGCTGATCGAGCTGGGAGGCGCCAATCCGCAGTCCTGGAGCTTCCATGGCGACGATCCGTTCGTGGCTGCCAGTACCTACAAGCTGCCCGTGCTCATGGCCGAGGCGGAGGCAATTGCGGCCGGCCAGGAGCAGCCGGGCGACCAGCTCTGTTACTCGGCCGAGGATTGGGAAGACGGCTGGTTCCAGGACTACGGGGTGGGAGCCTGCTACTCGCGGGAAGACCTGGCCAGCCGGATCGGCCAGGATTCGGACAATACGGCGGCACACATGCTGGTCCGGTCTCTGGGCGGCGGCTTCGCGTTGAACGCCTATGCGGCCGGACACGGGGCCAGCGAATCGGCCTTTTACGACCCGAACACCACCACGGCGAGCGACCTGGCCCGGCTGATGGCGGCCGAAGCGACGGGAGCGGCTGGTGGGGCCAGCGCGCAGCAGTGGCTCTACCCGCTGCTCACGCATACGGCCTTCGAACAGGGGATCCCAGCCGGCGTCCCGGTGACCGCAACCGTCGTGCACAAGACCGGCGAACTGGATTCCGTGACCAACGACGTGGCGCTAGTCCTGGGCGGGGCCCACGGTCCATATGTGGTCGCCATCTGCGTCGATGGCCCTGGCAGCGACGCCGGCTTCAGCGTGATCGCCCAGGTTGCCAGCCTGGTCTGGCAGATGGAATCGGCCCGCTAGCCGAGCCGGGGTGTAACGGGCTCGGACGTTCAGCGTTATAAGGGTAGGGTGAGACGCCGACTTCCCGCCAGCGCGATCCTGCTGGCCGCCACCCTCGCCGGGTGTTCCGGAGTCGCCACAACTCCCACTCCCACGGCTACTCCGGCGAGAGCCACTGCGACCAACCCGCCCTCCCCGACAACGTGCCCATCACCCATCCCCGCTCTAGCTTCGCCAGCGGCAAGTTTTGGAAATGCCGAATTCCCCGTTCCCACATCCACCGCCATCTTGGACATCGCGGTCGGACCTGATGGAAGTGCCTGGTTCACGGAACAAAACGCCAATCAGATCGGCCTGGTAACACCTGAGGGGAGAGTGGTGGAGTACCCGGGTCGGACGCAATGGCCCCCCAAGGGCAATCACCCGCGGTGCTGACGGAGCCATGTGGTTCACGGAGGACGCCGGCTACATCGGACGAATTGCACCCGACGGAGCCATCTCCGAGTATCCACTGCCGCTTCCTGGGCGGCCCTGGGCAATCGGGACAGGTCCCGATGGCAACGTCTGGTTCGCCGACGGGGCCACCAGCCAGGTCGGCAAGGTCACCCCGTGTGGGGTCGTGACCGAGTACCGAGTGTCGGGGCCGCCAAGTTCCATTACCCCGGCTGCGGACGGCAACATGTGGTTTTCCATTCCGTCGATCCGGATCGGACGAATCACTCCGGCCGGCGCTATTCACGAGTTCCCAGTCGACGTCCCCGCGGAGTATCTGGTTGGCACACCCGACGGAAACGTTTGGTTCCTTATCTACGGCACCGCCGACTTTCCGCCCGAGGTGGGATCGATATCTCCAACTGGCATGGTCAAACGCTACCCAGTGGGCGGTCCGCCCCGGAGCCTCGCGGGCCTGACCCTGGGTGCGGGCGATACGCTTTGGTTTTCCGATGGGAAGCTCTCTCGAGTTGGGCGACTTTCCCTGGACGGAACCATCACCGAGTATGCCCTCCCCTGGGGGGACGTTACCCCGAGTTCGCTCGCATCGGGACCGGATGGTAGCCTCTGGATTGTCGACGCAGGGGGCAGCCGAATCGTGCATCTCATTCCGCCGGCCTAGCCAGTTGAGGCGACGAGCTCTTCCTCCCCGTAATATGGCTGCGTGCAGACCCTGGATAGCATCCTGGAGGCCGTCGGCCACACACCGCTCG
>Ga0209802_1000658_pt1 | contig 26760 bp, 22 predicted proteins | sample GraSoiAngelo_129_FD_185886 | JGI IMG/M metagenome (GOLD analysis project Ga0209802, IMG submission 185886) | Grasslands soil microbial communities from the Angelo Coastal Reserve, California, USA - 14_0927_12_40cm (SPAdes) (version 2) | ecosystem: Environmental > Terrestrial > Soil > Grasslands ... | reverse complement strand
GTGCTGCAGGAAGTCGCCGAGATACTCGACCGCGCCGTCGTGACCGAGTGTCGTTCGGCCCCATGACTTCTCGGCGAGGACGCGGCCCGCCGGGTCGTGCGCCTGGAAGCGCGGATCGGTGTACAGGCCTTCGACCTCGCCTCGGAGCTCGAGCGCGAGCTCACCAGCACGCTCGGCGAATACGGCGAGCTTGATGCTGGAGGAGCCGGCGTTCAGAACGAGGATGGCGTCGCGGCCCATCTCCACCTCACTTGCCGCCATCGGCGTGGAGGCCTGCGAACAGCAACACCACGGAGCGCGGCTCCGCGCGATAGGTATGACCGGTGACCAGGGGCGCGCGCTCCCAGTCAACGATGTCGTCTGGGGAGTCGAGGAAGGTGTCGATCCAGCGACGCCATGCACGTCGACCGTCATCGGAGACCGACGGCAACTCGAACTCGAGCGGCTCCCAGTACGCGTTGAGGATGACGTGGAAGGACACCCGGTCGCTCGTGACCTTGGCCGTGAACGCGATGCTGTGCGAGGAGGGGCGCCAGTCCGGCTGTCCGAGTTTGACGCCGTGCCACGTGATGTCGGCCTGCCCGATCAGCTGGTTCAGCGCCACCCGGCGCCGCTCCTGCTCGACGTCTCGCAATACCCGACGAGCATTGAGCAAGGTCACGAACCGGTGCACGTCGGCCCGCTTGGCGAGGAGCGTCCAGTCGAACCAGCTCGTCTCGTCGTCCTGGCAGTAGGCGTTGTTATTGCCGCCCTGCGTACGCCGCACCTCGTCGCCCATGAGCATCATCGGCATCCCCACCGAGAGCATCGTTACGGTGAGGAAGTTCTTCACCTGTCGCGTTCGCAGCTTGTCGATGTCGGGGTTCTCCGTCGGTCCTTCCACCCCACCGTTCCAGCTTCGATTGTCATCGGCGCCGTCACGGTTCTGCTCGCCGTTCGCCTCGTTGTGTTTACGGTCGTAGGAGACGAGATCGTTGAGGGTGAATCCGTCGTGACACGTCACGAAGTTGACGCTCTGCTCGGGCTCGCGCTGCTTGTGGCCGTACAGTGACGGGCTCCCGATCAGGCGGTCGGCAATCCGCGCGACCGTGCCTTCCTCACCGCGAAAGAAGCTGCGCACGTCGTCGCGGAAGCGGCCGTTCCATTCCTTCCAGCTGTCACCGACGAAGCTGCCCACCTGGTCGAGGCCGGCCGCATCCCACGCCTCCGCGATCAGCTTCGTCCCGACCAGTACCGGGTCAGACTCGATGTCCCACAGCACCGGAGGGTTCGGCATCACATTGCCCGACTCGTCACGGTCCAGGACCGAAGCCAGATCGAACCGGAAGCCATCGACGTGCATCACTTCGACCCAATAACGGAGACTGTCCAGGATCATCCGCCGGACGATGGAGTGATTGGCATTGAGCGTGTTCCCGGTGCCGCTGTAGTTGGCATAGCGCGAGCGATCGGCCTCGAGGATGTAGTGCGTCGGGTTGTCCAGTCCGCGAAGGCTCAGCGTGGGCCCGCGGTGGTCGCCTTCCGCGGTGTGGTTGTAGACGACGTCGAGAATGACCTCGAGGCCCGCTCGGTGCAGCGCCTTCACCATATCGCGAAACTCGTCGACGGCACCAAGCGGGTCGTGCCGAGAACTGTAGCCGTCGTGGGGCGCGAAGAACGACACGGGGGCATAGCCCCAGTAGTTCACCAGTCCGGGGGGACAGTCCTGGGGGTCGAACTGGAACACCGGCAGCAGCTCCACCGCCGTGATGCCCAATCGCTGGAGATAGGGAATCTTCTCGACGAGGCCCGCGAACGTGCCGCGTGTCTTTTCGGGCAGACCAGAGCTCGGATGACGGGTGAAGCCGCGGACGTGCATCTCGTACACGATCGTCCGCGACGACGGGTGGCGCAGCGGGGCGTCGCCCTCCCAGTCGTAGGCGGCGACGTCGACGACGACGCTCTTCATGGCTGTCCCGGAGTTGTCGCCCGGGCCACGCGCGCCGTCGCGACCGTAGGCTTCTGGAACCATCACGCCTCGGCCATAGGGATCGAGGAGCACTTTGGTGGCATCAAAGCGCATTCCATTCGATGGATCGAAGGGGCCCTCGACCCGATACGCGTACAGCTGGCCGGGTCGTACGTCGGGCACGAAGACGTGCCAGTAGTGGTACGTGCGGTTGATCGATGGATCGAGGCGAAGCACGCGCTCGGCTTTTGCGTCGTCGACCCCATTGAAGAGCAGCAGCTGCACTCCTGTGGCGTGTCGCGAGAAGACGCTGAAGTTGACGCCGTCCGGCGAGGGCGTTGCTCCCAGAGGCGAGCTGCTGCCTTCCTCGAGGCCGCCACTCACGGCTTACCCAGGAGCTCTTTCGCCGACGCCGCGACGCGATCGGGTTCGAAGCCGAACTTCTTCTGCAGCGCCTTCAGGGGCGCGGACGCGCCGAACGTCGTCATCCCGATGACGTGGCCGGAGCTCCCGACGTATCGTTCCCATCCGAACGTCGAGGCTTGCTCGATCGCGACCCGAGCCTTCACCGTGGGCGGCAGCACGCTGTCCCGATACGCCGGCGCCTGGTGATCGAAGATTTCCCACGACGGCATCGAGACGACGCGCGCGCGGATGCCCTCGGCGAGCAGCTTGCCGTGGGCCTCCACGGCCAGACTCAGCTCGCTACCCGAGGCGATGAGGATCACCTCGGGATCGCCTCCCGGTGGATCCGCGAGCACGTACGCGCCGCGTGCGACCCCGGTCGCGGCGGCGTACACGCTTCGATCCAGCGTCGGCAACGGCTGCCGCGACAACGCCAGCACGGCCGGCTGGTGGCGGAGCTGCATCACGTAGCGATACGCCTCCACGACCTCGTTGGCGTCGCCGGGCCGCAGTGTGATGAGCCCGGGCATGGCCCGCAGCGACGCCAGATGCTCGACGGGCTGATGAGTCGGCCCGTCCTCGCCGTCGCCCATGGCGTCGTGCGTGAACACGAAGATCGTGGGCAGCTCCATCAGTGCCGACAGCCGGATGGCCGGGCGTGCGTAGTCGCTGAAGATGAAGAACGTCGCGCCGAACGCCCGCAGCTTCGACAGGGACAGGCCGTTGACGATCGCCGCCATCGCGTGCTCACGAATGCCGAAATGCAGGTTCTTGCCACTGGGGCTGGCGGCCTGGAAGTTTCCCGCGCCTTCGTAGGTCAGCGTGGTCTTGTTCGACGGCCCGAGGTCGGCCGAGCCGCCGAGGAGCCACGGGATGCTCTGCGCGAGCACGTTGAGCACCTTGCCCGAGGCGTCTCGGCCGGCGATGCCCTTGGCATCCGCCGGGAACACGGGAAGGCTGCGATCCCAACCCGCCGGCAGATCGCGTCGTTGCATCTGCTCGATCTCGCTCGCGAGCTCCGGATAGGCGGCCCGGTACGACGCGAAGAGCTTCGTCCATCGGCTTCGAGCCTCAGCGCCGCGCGCTCCGACGCCGGCGGCGAAGTGCTCGCGGACGCCGTCGGGGACCAGGAACTGCGCCTCCTCCGGCCAGCCATAGCTACGCTTGGTGAGGCGGACTTCCTCGTCACCGAGCGGCTCGCCGTGAGCCGCGGCTGTATCGTGCTTGTGCGGAGAGCCGTAGCCGATGTGGCTGTCGAGAACGATGAGCGTGGGCCGCCCCTTCGTCTCGCGGAACACGCCGAGAGCCTGCTGGATGCGATCGAGGTCGTTGGCGTCACCCACTCGCAGGACGTTCCACCCGTACGCCAGAAACCGGGTGGCGACGTCCTCGGTGAAGGCGAGGCTCGTCTGCCCTTCGATCGTGATGTGGTTGTTGTCGTAGACCCAGCAGAGGTTGTCGAGACCGAGGTGACCGGCCAGCGAGGCCGCTTCCGACGCGACGCCCTCCATCAGGCAGCCGTCGCCGCACACGACGTAGATATCGTAGTCGAAGATTGCGAAGCCCGGTCGGTTGTAACGATCGGCGAGCCACTTCCGGGCGATGGCCATCCCCACGCTCGTCGCGACGCCCTGCCCAAGCGGGCCCGTCGTGGTCTCCACACCCGACACCCAGTGATACTCGGGGTGCCCGGGAGCCTTGCTGTCGATCTGGCGAAAGCGGCGGATGTCCTCCAGCGACACCGAGGGCTGCCCCAACCGCTCGTAGTCCGCGTTCACCGCCCGCGTGCCGGTCAGATGCAGCACGGACCAGAGCAGCATCGAGGCGTGACCGTTCGAGAGGACGAACCGATCGCGGTTGGGCCAGATCGGGTCCTCGGGGTCGAAGCGCATCACGCGGTTCCAGAGCGTGTAGACGAGTGGTGCCAGCGCCATCGGCGTGCCGGGGTGCCCCGACTTGGCGCGCTCGACCGCATCGATCGAGAGCGTGCGGATGGTGTTCACCGATAATTGGTCGAGCTCTGCGTTGGTCATTGGTGCGGCGACATTCGTCATCGGCTTGTCCTCGTCGGTTGGAGCTCCAGGGACGCGACCTTGCTCAGGCGACGCAGGTGTCGCGGGGCCTGGCTGAACGCGGCGGCCAGGAACGTCTGCACGAGATCCCAGGCCACGCTCGACCCCACGGTCCGGCCACCGAGACAGATGATGTTCATGTGATCGTCCTCGACCCCCTGCCCCGCGGAAAAGTGGTCATGGATCAGCGCGGCGCGCACACCCGGAACCTTGTTGGCGCAGATGGAGGCCCCCACACCGCTGCCGCAGACGGCCACCCCGCGCTCGACCTTGCCGGCCGCGACCGCCTGGGCGAGCGGGATGACGTAATCCGGATAGTCGTCGTCCTGGCTCAGCTTGTCCGCACCGAAGTCGACCACGTCGTGTCCGGCCGCGCGGAGCCGCGCGATCAGATCCGCTTTCAAATCGAACCCGCCGTGATCGGTGGCGATTCCCACGTTCATGGTGTCCTCTCAGCCTCTTGATCTGTCAGCACGAACGCCTGGTCCCGACGGATGCGCCCGGCCGGGATCGAGTCGTCGCCCTCGCGCAGGCGCGCCAGCATGTCCGCTTTCTCCCGCCCGGTCACCAGCCAGACGATGCGCCGCGACCGGTTGAGCATGGGATAGGTCAAGGTCATCCGGCGCCGGCCTTGATAGACGCCGGTGACCGCGACGTCGGCGCCGGTCGCGTCGAGCACCGGATCGCCGGGCACCAGCGACGCCGTGTGGCCGTCGGGCCCGAGGCCCAGGTGGGCGAGATCAAGCACAGCCGGGACACCGGCAATCTTCTGGAGCATCGCGGCGTACTGGCCGCTCGCCAATTCCAGGTCGGCCGATTCCACCGGCATGGCGTGAATCTGGTCGGGGCGCAGCGGACAATGCGCGAGCAGGCTCTCGCGCAGGTGGGTGAGGTTGCGGTCGGGGTCTCCGGCCGGCGCCACGCGCTCGTCCACCTGGAAGACATGCACACCGGACCACGGCACCCGTTCATCGGCCAGGGCCCGCAGCATCGTCCACGGGGTGTGGCCTCCGCTGAAGGCCACGATAAAGCGGCCGCGCGCGGCGACGGCCGCGCGCGCCTCCTCGGCGGTGAATGCGGCGCCCGCTCGCGCGACCGAATCGGCGTCGGTCAGCACTTCGATCTTCATGACGCCTTGATCATCGGGTTCTGCCAGCCTCCGGGGGGCGAGACTCTCGTGTCGACTTCTTTCGGTCCCCAGGCGCCCGGCTCATATTCGTAGACGGGCGTGCCTTCCTTCATCACCGGATCGACGATTCGCCACGCCTCTTCGACGTAGTCCTCCCGGGCGAACAGCGTGGCATCCCCGTGCATGGCGTCTCCCAGCACTCGCTCGTACGCATCCATCTCATCGGCGCGCGGGAGCCGAGTGCCCAGCATCTCCGCGGTCTGGCTCTGCGTCTCCTGCCCGGGCGCGATGACGTTCGCGCCGATGGCGATCGTGATGTCGGGGCTGATCCGAAAGCGGCAGTAGTTCGGCCCGAGGTCGAAGCCGTGGAACATCGTGGGCGGCTGGCGGAGTCGGACGACGACCTCCGTGCACGTCACGGGCAGGCACTTTCCGGCCCGGATGTAGAAGGGCACGCCCTGCCAGCGCCAGGAATCGATCTCGAGCCGCAAGGCGACAAACGTCTCTACCGTCGAGTCGGACGCCACGCCCTTCTCCGACCGGTAACCACGAAACTGTCCGCGTACGATGTCATCGGCGGCGAGCGATGGGATCGCCTTGAGGACCTTCACCTTCTCGTCTCGAATCGATTCGCTATCGGTTCTGATCGGAGGCTCCATGGCCAGATTGCTCAGGACCTGGAACAGATGGTTCTGGACCACGTCGCGGACGGCGCCCGTCTCGTCATAGAACGCGCCTCGGCCCTGAATCCCGAACTCTTCGGCCATGGTGATCTGCACGCTCTCGACGTGATTCCTGTTCCAGAAGGGCTCGAGGAAGGCGTTCGCGAACCGGAAAAAGAGCATGTTGTGCACGGGCCGCTTCCCGAGGTAGTGGTCGATCCGGAAGATCGACGTCTCGTCGAAGGCTCCGAGCAGAACCCGGTTGAGCTCCCGCGCTGAGGCGAGGTCGTGGCCGAACGGTTTTTCGACGATGACGCGCGCGCCGCCCGCACAGCCCGCCTTGTCGAGCTGCTCCACGACCAGCTCGAAGAGGATGGGCGGGATAGCCAGGTAGTGCGCCGGCCTCCGCGCGGAGCCGAGCTCTTTACGGATCGCCTGGAAGGTCGCCGGGTCCTTGTAGTCGCCGTCGACATAGCGCAACACGCCGCACAGCGTGCCGAACGCCGCGGGATCGAGTCCCCCATGCTTCTCGAGGCTGTCCTCGGCGCGGGCCCTGAGCTGTTCGAGGTTCCAGCCCGCCTTCGCCACGCCGATGACCGGCACGTCCAGGTGGCCGCGTTTCGCCATCGCCTGCAGCGCCGGAAAGATCTTTTTGTACGCGAGGTCGCCGGTCGCGCCGAAGAATACGAAGGCATCGGAATGGACGTCGTTCATCGTCCGCTCCCGTCACCGCGACGGTTTTTCGAGGTGGCCGCCGAACTCGTAGCGCATGGCCGAGAGCAGCTTGTCGGCGAAGTCCGCCTCGCCGCGCGAGCTGAAACGCTCGTACAGAGCGGAGGAGAGGACGTGGGCCGGCACCGCCTCGTCGATGGCCGCCTTGATCGTCCACCGACCTTCGCCGGAATCGGACACGCGCCCCTCGAAGGCCTTGAGCTCCGGATCCTTCATGAGTGCCGCGGCCGACAGGTCGAGGAGCCAGGAGGCGATGACGCTGCCGCGTCGCCACACCTCGGCGACGTCGGGCAGATTGAAGTCGTACTGGTAGTGCTCGGGATCGCGCAGCGGGGTTGTCTCGGCATCGACCGCGTGGCCCTGCCTGCCGATGTTGGCGGAGCGCAGGATGCCCAGCCCCTCGGCGTAAGCCGCCATGATCCCGTACTCGATCCCGTTGTGGACCATCTTGACGAAGTGGCCCGCGCCGTTCGGCCCGCAGTGGAGGTACCCCCGCTCGGACGTGCCGTTGGCCTTTTCTCGACCCGGGGTGCGGGCGATGTCGCCGGCGCCGGGCGCCAGCCTGGCGAAGATCGGATCGAGGCGCTTGACCACGTCCGGCTCGCCTCCGATCATCATGCAATACCCGCGCTCCAGTCCCCAGACGCCGCCGCTGGTCCCCACGTCGACGTAGTGGATCCCCATCGGCGCAAGCTCCTTCGCGCGCCGGATGTCGTCGATGTAGTAGGAGTTGCCACCGTCGATGAGGATGTCGCCCCTCTCGAGCAGCGGCAGGATGTCGGCGATGGACTTGTCGACCACCGCCGCTGGGACCATCAGCCACACCGTCCTCGGCTTTTCCAGCTTCTTCACGAAGTCTGCGAGCGAGGAGGCGCCCACCGCCTTCTCCTGGGTCAGCTCCTGCACCGCCTTCGGAGACATGTCGAAGACCACGCACTGGTGGCCACCCTTGAGAAGCCGCCGCACCATGTTGGCGCCCATGCGGCCAAGTCCGATCATTCCGAGCTGCATAGCTGACTCCTTTGAAGCGCCGATCGCTCGGCGGGTTCGGTTCCGCGCTCCATGTCGTCGAGGGATGAACGCAGGCGGCTCATCGCGGTGGCCACGCCGTCGCGGTCGCCGAAAATTGCCGAGCCCGCCACCAGCACGGTGGCGCCGGCCCGAACGACCAGCGGCGCGGTCGTCGCGTCGATGCCCCCATCCACTTCCACATCGCACCCGGGGTTGAACCGCTCGATCAGCTCACGCACCCGTTCGATCTTCGGCAGCGTCGTCCGGAGGAATTGCTGATGGCCAAAGCCCGGGTTGACGGTCATGACCAGCACCTGGTCCAGGTCGTGGACGATCTCCTCCAGCACGCCCGATGACGTCGCGGGATTGATGACGACCCCGGCGCGCTTACCCAGTGTCCTGATCCGCTGCACCGTGCGGTGCAGGTTGTTGTTGCCCTCCCAGTGGACGAGGAACGAGTCGGAGCCGGCCGCGGCGAACTCGTCGAGAAAAAAGTCCGGGTCGGAGATCATCAGGTGGATCTCGAGGGGCAGATGCGTCACGCGCCGTAGGGACTGGACGATCGCCGGCCCCATGCTGAGGTTCGGCACGAAGTGCCCGTCCATCACGTCCACGTGGATTCGATCGGCCCCGGCGTGCTCCGCGTCGGCCACCTGCTGGCCGAGACGCGCGAAGTCGGCGGCGAGAATCGAGGGGGCGAGTTTCACGGCGATCACGTGTTGGACGCCTCGAAGATGCTGCGAATGGATGCATCGAGCAGGGCGTTGAACTCGGCATCGGATTGCTGGGCCGATAGCCCCTCGACCAGCGCCCGCGAAAAGCTCGCCACGACGCCGTGATTCCTTCGCAAGCGCTGGTTGCCTTCTTCCCGTGAATAGCCGCCCGACAGCGCAACCACCCTCACGACCCGCGGATGTTTGACGAATTCGGCGTAGAGGTCGTCTTTGTCCGGCAAGGTGAGCTTGAGCATGACGGGCTGGCCGGCGGGCAAACGGTTGAGCTCGTCGAGGATGGCCGCTTTGAGCAACTCTTCGGCCCTGACTTTGCCCGGGCAGTGAATGTCCACTTCCGGCTCGACGATCGGCACGAGGCCCGCGGCGATGATCTGCCGAGCGACCTCGAACTGCTGGGTCACGACGTCCTTGATACCGGCCTGGTTGGCTTGCTTGATGAACGAGCGCATCTTGGTTCCGAAGATGCGCTTCGCGTTGGCCTTGTCGAGCAGCCCGGCAAGCTCGGGCATCGGCTTCATCAGCTGGACCCCGGATTTCTCCGCGGCCAGGCCCTTGTCTACTTTCAAGAACGGCACCACCCGCTTCACGTTCCACAGATAGTCCGCGGTCGGCTTCCCCTCGACGTCCCTGTCGATGGTGTTCTCGAACAGGATCGCGCCGAGAATCCGCTCCCCGGTGAAGGCGGGGCTGGTCATGATCCGCGTGCGCATCTGATGCACGATCGCGAACATCTGCTCCTCGTTGGACCACGCATTTTCCTTGATTCCGTACGCACGCAGCGCGCCGGGCGTGCTGCCACCGCTTTGATCCAGCGCCGCAATGAACCCGGGATGTGTCTTCATCTTCTCCAGCTGCGCTTTGAAGTCGCCCGTCTCGCTCGTCATCGCACGGCGTCCTTTCGCATCCGGTAACGACGGATCATGTTGTTCGTCGAGCTATCGTGGCCAAGGGTTGGCTCGGTCGCGCTTTCGAGCTCCGGGATGATCCGCTGGGCCAGCACCTTGCCCAGCTCGACCCCCCACTGATCGAACGAGTCGACGTCCCAGACGACGCCCTGGGTGAACACGCTGTGCTCGTAGAGCGCGACGAGCTTTCCGAGCGTCTCCGGCGTCAGCCGGTCGGCGAGGATCGTGTTCGAGGGGCGATTCCCCTGGAAGACCCGATGCGGGACCAGACCGTCCGGCGTGCCCTCGGCCTTGACTTGCTCACGCGTCTTGCCGAAGGCCAGCGCCTCGGTCTGCGCGAACACGTTCGCCAGCAGCATGTCGTGGTGCCGGCCGAGCGGGTTCAGGCTGTGACGGAACGCGATGAAGTCACACGGGATCAGCCGGGTCCCTTGATGGATCAGCTGGTAGAACGAATGCTGGCCGTTGGTGCCCGGCTCTCCCCAGTAGATGGGACCCGTCGGGTAGTCGACGTCGACGCCTCCGCGCGTGACGTGCTTGCCGTTGCTCTCCATCGTCAGCTGCTGCAGGTAGGCGGGGAAGCGCTTGAGGTACTGCTCGTAGGGCAGGACGGCGACCGTCTCCGCGCCGAAGAAATCCGAGTACCACACCGTCAGCAAGCCCAGGAGCACCGGCAGGTTGCGCTCGAACGGGGCGGTCCGGAAGTGCTCGTCCATCTGGTGGAACCCGTCGAGCAGCGCGCGAAAGTTGTCGGGACCGACGGCGAGCATCGTCGACAGGCCGATCGCCGAGTCCATGGAATAGCGCCCGCCCACCCAGTCCCAGAATCCGAACATGTTCGCGGTGTCGATCCCGAACTCCGACACCTTCCGGGCGTTGGTGGAGACGGCGACGAAGTGCTTGGCCACCGCTTTGACCTCGCCGCCGAGGCCCGCGAGCAGCCACTGGCGGGCGCTCTCGGCGTTGGTCATCGTCTCCAGCGTCGTGAAGGTCTTCGACGAGACGATGAAGAGCGTTTCCGCCGGGTCCAGGTCGCGGGTGGCCTCGACGAAATCGGTCCCGTCGACGTTCGACACGAACCGGAAGGTCATCGCGCGATCGCTGTAGTGCTTGAGGGCCTCGTAGGCCATCACGGGGCCGAGGTCGGAGCCGCCGATGCCGATGTTGACGACGTTGCGAATGCGCTTGCCGGTGTGGCCCTTCCACGCGCCACTCCGAACGCGGGTCGCGAAGTCAGCCATGGCATCGAGCACGGCGTGGACTTCGGGCACCACGTCCTTGCCGTCCACGACGATCGACGCGCCACGCGGAGCTCGCAGGGCCACGTGCACGACGGCTCGAGCTTCCGTCACGTTGATCTTGTCGCCCCGGAACATGGCGTCGATGCGCTCGCGCAGACCGCACTCATCGGCCAGTCGGCGAAGCAGCGCGAGGGTATCGTCGGTGACGCGATTCTTGGAGTAGTCGAGAAAGATCCCGACCGCCTCGGCGGTCAGGCGTTCTCCGCGTCTGGCGTCGTCGGCGAAGAGCGTGCGCAGGTGCAGGTCGCGGACCTTCTCGTAGTGGGCCTGGAGGGCCTTCCATGCCGGGCGCGCGGTCAGGGGCAACATTCCAGTCATTGATCTTCCTGTGCCTTCTTCGGATCCGGTCTGCCCATCTTGCGATTCCTCCCACAAGCGAAACCCGCCGAGGAACGCGTTCGCGTTGTCCCCGACTCGGCAACCAGGCGGCAGCTCGTCAAGTTGGTGGACGTTACCGCCCCCGAGAACGACGTCCTCGGGCTCGAGCGCGGCGATCAGACGACGGACCACGTCGGCGACGTCACGCCGCCACTGCGTGAGCCCGTGCTTCTCCAGCCCGCGCAGTCCGACGTACGTCTCGAAGGTTCCGTCCCGGTACGGCAGGTGGCCCAGCTCCATCGGCTCCACGATGCCTTCGACGATGAGGGTCGAGCCCAGGCCGGTTCCCAGGCCGAGAAAGAGCATCTTGCCGCCCTGGTAGCTGCCGCGCGCTTGCATTGCGGCATCGTTGACGAGCTTGACCGGGCGTTCGAAGGCGGTCCGATAATCGAATCCAACCCACCCCGGACCGAGGTTATGCGGCTCCGCAACCGGACGACCGTGGAGCACCGGGCCCGGATAGCCGATCGATACGGCGTCGTACTTCCATCCCGCGGCGGCGGTCCTGACCCCGGCGACCATCTGCTCGGCCGTGAGGGTCGGCCCAGAGGCAAACTCTCGAGGTGCCTTCTCGCCCGTGGCGAGCACCTTCACGCGAGTCCCGCCGACGTCGACGACCAGTACGCGCATGGTGAGTCCTCAGCTCGCCTTGGCCAGGGTGGCGCTCTTCCCGGCAATGACGCCCATCAGCTCCTGCCAGGAGTTGACGAACGACTTCGCGCCTTCGTCCTGGAGCTGACTGGCGAGGGCATCGACGTCGACGCCGGAGACGCCGAATTGCGCCAACACGGCCTCGCTGTCGCCGCCGTCGGCGGTCAGCATCTCGCCGAGCGAGCCGTGATCGGCCAGCGCCTTCAAGGTGGACTCGGGCATCGTGTTCACCGTGAACGGCGCGGCAAGCGCCCTGACGTAGAGGACGTCGGAGGCGCCGGGATCCTTGGTGCCCGTGCTGGCCCACAGCAGGCGTTGCGGGCGGGCGCCGGCGTTGAAGACGCGCTGCCAGCGCGGAGAGCCGAGCAGCGCACGGTAGGCCTTGTACGTCCGCTTCGCGATCGCGATGCCGAGCTGATTGCGGAGCGCTTGCGGCACTCTGTCCTTGACCGCCGCGTCCCAGCGGCTGATGAACACGGAGGCGACCGATCCGACCTCTGCATCGAGCCCGGCGGCCACGCGGCGCTCGATCCCACGCATGAACGCGTCGGCGGCCGCCAGGTAGTGCGCAGACGAGAACAGCAGCGTCACGTTGATCGGGATGCCGGCGAAGACCGCTTCCTCGATGGCCGGCAGCCCTTCCTTGGTGCCAGGAATCTTGATGAGGAGGTTCGGTCGCCCCGCCCGGGCGTGCAGGGTTTTGGCAGCGGCCAGGGTGCTGGCGGTGTCGTGGGCGAGCAGCGGCGACACTTCCAGCGACACCCAGCCGTCGACGCCGTGCGTCCGGTCCCAGATCGGTCGAAACAGATCCGCGGCCCGGGTCAGGTCCTCCAGCGCCAGGTCGAAGAACAATTCTTCGCCCGACTTGCCTTCCCTGACCTTCTTTCGGATCGCGGCGTCGTAGGCCGAGCTGTTCTTGATGGCGTGGTCGAAGATGGTGGGATTCGACGTGAGCCCGGTCACCGAGAGCTCGTCGATGTAGCGCACGAGTGTGCCGCTCTCCAGCAGATCGCGCGTGATGTTGTCGAGCCAGAGACTCTGGCCTTCGTCGTGGAGCGTCTCCGTCGCTTTCATCGTGTCACCTCCGGTGACAGGAGCTCGGGCAAGTCGTGGGTCATCAAGTCGCCGATCCGCTCGACCGTCAGATCGGCCGGGGGATAGGCCTTCGCATCGCGAGCGTACTGACCCTGACGGGGAAAAATCGTGGTGACGCGGTCGCGCCAGATTTTCTTGGCCGCGGCCAGGATCCGCGGCTTGTCGTCCACGAGAACGTAGTGCTGCGCCGGATAGCGTCGCTCGACGTCATCCAGCGTTTCTTCCTTATGGATGTAGATCAACACGTGGCCGTCCACGGCCTCCCAGATGCCGGAGCGCTCCACCTTGCGCGGCTGGAACACGACGTCACCATCGGAGAGGATGACCGTCGGGCCCCACGCGCGGAACCGTTCCAGCACGTCGAGCGCCCCGGGGTAGAGGCGATTGGCGAACGGGTAATCGACCAGGTACGACGACATCGACATGAGGCGCACGTCCTGGGGATGCTCGACCCGGTAGCGCTGGAGCGCGCCGAGATAATCGCGATACCCGAGCTCGACGAACAGCGCCTCGAGGATCACCCAGTACCGGTCACGCGAGGCGGCGCCGAACTCGCGCTCGAGATGGCGCTTGAGGTCGGCCTGAATGCGGTCGTTGTCCAGCAGCGTGTTGTCCACGTCGACCAGGAAAACGAAGGGAGCCGGCGTCATGATGCGGCCACGATCGAGACGTCGGGGCGCGGTACTCCTACATCAGCCGAGCGGGCCGAGGCGTGCGTCACGTCTCGCAACGAGTCCCAGGCCGACGTCGCCAGCATGGCTTCGGTGGAGCGCCAGCGCCAGTTGCCTGCCGCCGTGCCCGGCTGATTCATCCGCGCGTCCTTTCCCAGATTGAGCACGTCCTGCAACGGCGCGATCGCCAGCGCGGCCACCGACGACCACGCCAGTCGCAGCAACGCCGGCGCAGCATCCGCGCTGGTGCCTCCCCCACGCTTCAGGTAGCGCCACAGGTTTCCTCGCTCGGTGTCAGGCAAATCCTCGTACCATCCACGCGTCGTCGGATTGTCGTGCGTACCCGTATAGACGACCGAGCTCGGGACATGGTTGTCGGGCAGGTGCGGGTTGTCGGCATGGCCGTCGAATGCGAACTGCAGAACGCGCGTGCCGGGGAGACGAAACGCGTCACGGAGCGCGACCACGTCCGGCGTGATGATTCCGAGGTCCTCGGCGAGGAACGGCAGACCGCCCAGGGCCTTCTCCACCTCGGCGAAGAAGCCGGCGCCCGGCCCCGGCACCCACTGACCGGACTCCGCCGTCGGAGCTCCGGTCGGCACGTGCCACGCGGCGGCGAATCCGCGGAAGTGATCGAGCCGGATGGCGTCGACGTGAGCCAGCAAGGCGCGCACGCGGTCGATGCACCAGCGGTAGCCACTCGCGGCCAGCGCGTCCCAGTCGTAGATCGGATTGCCCCACCGCTGTCCTTGCGAGCTGAAGTAGTCTGGCGGCACCCCGGCGACGACGCGCGGCCGGTGCTGTGTGTCGAGCAGGAATAGCTCCGGGTGGGCCCAGACGTCGCTCGAGTCCGGGGAGACGAAAAAGGGCAGGTCACCGATCAAGCGCACACCTCTGGCGCGCGCATGGGCCTTCAAGCGTGCTCCCTGACGGAACAACACGAACTGAACAAACCGAACCCGGTCCACCTGGCTCGCCAGAGCCTGTCGCGCCCGGTCCAGCGCGGCTGGCGTGCGGCGGATCAGCTCTTCCGGCCACTCGAGATAGCTGGCGCCGTCGTATCTCGCCGTCAGGGCTCGGAACAACGCATAGTCGTCCAGCCAGTGGGCATGGTCATTGCCAAAGTGTTCGAAGTCCGGGCGCAGGTCCGATCGCGCGCCGGTGCTGAAGTTCTTCCATGCCGTCTCGAGCAAGGCGAACTTGAAGCGCTTGACGGCGTCGAAGTCGACGGTCGTGGGCGAAAAGGAGCAGCCCGCGCAGTCGGCCGCCCGCACCAGTCCGTCCTCGATCAGCCAGTCGGGGCTGATCAGGAGCGGGTTGCCGGCAAACGACGACAGCGATTGGTACGGCGAATCGCCGTAGCCGGTGGGACCCAGCGGGAGCGCCTGCCACCAGCCTTGCCCCGTCTCGTGAAGCCGGTCCACCCACGCCACGGCCGTCGGACCGACATCGCCGATTCCGTACGGTGAGGGCAGAGACGTGACGTGCAGCAGGAGGCCGGACGCTCGGTAGCCTGCCGGGAACGGAGGGAGGCTCATGCGCGGCCACCGAGTGCGGTGTCGACGAGCTCCTGCGCCTCGCTCACGAGCGCGTCCAGGTGCGCAGCACCTCTGAAGCTTTCCGCGTAGATCTTGTAGATGTTCTCCGTGCCCGACGGCCGAGCCGCGAACCACCCACTCGTCGTCACGATCTTCAGGCCGCCGATCGCAGCGTCGTTGCCCGGAGCTCTCGTCAGCCTGGCGGTGATCCGCTCGCCGGCGAGCGTCTCTGCCCTCACCGCCTCGGGTGACAGCTTCTGGAGTCGTGCCTTCTGCTCGGGCGTGGCAGGCGCGTCGACGCGCGTGTAATACGACGCGCCGAACTCGGCGACGAGCTCCCGGTAGTGCTCACCTGGATCTCTGTCGGTGCGGGCCGTGATTTCGGCCGCCAGCAGATCCATGATCGGGCCGTCCTTGTCGGTCGTCCACACGGTGCCGTCGTGGCGCAAAAAGCTGGCTCCGGCGCTCTCCTCGCCACCGAAGCAGCACGAGCCGTCGAACAGGCCGGGCACGAACCACTTGAAGCCCACGGGCACCTCGTAGAGCCGGCGGCCGAGCTTTTCGACGACGCGATCGATGAGGCTGCTGCTGACGAGCGTCTTGCCGACGGCGGCGTGCGCCGGCCAACGGGGACGATGCCCGAGCAGATAGCGGATCGCCACCGCGAGATAGTGGTTGGGGTTCATCAGCCCCGCGGAGGCCGTCACGATGCCATGCCGATCCGAGTCGGGATCGTTGGCGAAGGCGACACGGAACTGATCTTTCAGCGCGACGAGCCGCGCCATGGCGTACGGGCTCGAGGGATCCATGCGGATCTTCCCGTCGTGATCCACCGTCATGAACGAGAACGTCGGGTCGATCGTCGGGTTGACGACGGCGATGTGGAGCTTATAGAGGAAATTGATCGGTTCCCAGTAGGGAGTCGCCGCCCCGCCGAGCGGGTCGACGCCGAGCGTGAGGCCCGCCCCGCGGATCGCGTCCATGTCGACGACGTGCGCGAGGTCTTCGACGTAGGGCAGGACCAGATCTTCTTCGTGGGTGGTTCCCGCCTTGATCGCGGCAGGAAACGGTATCCGCTTCACGCTCGAGTTGCCCTGGTGCAGGAGCTCGTTGGCCCGGCGCTGAACCCACCCCGTCACATCGATATCGGCCGGACCGCCGTTCGGTGGGTTGTATTTGAAGCCGCCGTCCTCGGGAGGGTTGTGCGATGGTGTGACGACGATGCCGTCCGCCAGGTGTTCCTTGCGGCCACGGTTGTAGACGAGAATGGCCCACGAGATGACGGGCGTCGGCGTGACGCCGGCGTCGCGCTGGATGATCGTCTCGACCCCGTTCGCCGCCAGCACTTCGAGGGCAGTGCGCTGGGCCGGCTCAGAGAGCGCGTGGGTGTCCTTTCCCATGTAGAGCGGGCCGTCGATGCGTTGGCTCCGGCGGTAGTCGCAGATGGCCTGGGTGATCGCCGCGATGTGGGCCTCGGTGAACGAGCCGCGGAACGGTGACCCGCGATGGCCGCTCGTGCCGAAGCTGACGAGCTGCGTCGGATCGTCCATCTCGGGCTTGCGCCCGTAGTACTCCCGCTCGAGCCGGGCCAGGTCGACCAGCATGGACATCGGAGCCGGCTTGCCCGCCAGCGGGGAAATCGCGGCGGCCTCCTTCATGTCGTGGATCATCGCGGGCTCCATCACGACACCGGGCACGGCTTGACGTGCCAGATGTCGGCCGCGTACTCGGCGATGGTGCGATCGCTCGAGAACTTTCCGGAGCTGGCCACGTTCAGGATGGCCTTGCGCGCCCAGGCATCCCGGTCCGCGTACAGCGCGCAGAGGCGGGCGTCGGCCTCGAGATAGGACGCGAGGTCCGCGAGGTGCATGTAGTAGTCACCGCGCGTGAGCAAGGTGTCGCGCAAGGGCGCGAAGATGCCCGGCTCGTTACGGCTGAAGTGGTCGGAAAAGATCAGGTCCAGCGCCGCGCGGACCTCCGGCTGGTTGTTGTAGTGCCACCGGGGGTCATACCAGCCGCGGCTGCCGGCCACCTGCTCCGCGGTCAGGCCGAAGAGGAAGAAGTTCTCCTCCCCGGCCTCTTGCGCCATCTCGATCGTGGCGCCGTCGCGCGTACCGATGGTCAGCGCGCCGTTCATCATGAACTTCATGTTGCTGGTGCCGCTCGCCTCGTAGCCGGCGGTCGAGATCTGATTGGAGACGTCGGTGGCCGGAATCAGCCGCTCGGCGAGTGACACGTTGTATTCGGGCAGGAACAAAATCTTGAGTCGTCCGCGTGTCACCGGATCGGCGTCGATGGTGGCGGCGAGGTTGTTCAGGAGCTTGATGATGAGCTTGGCCAGGTGGTACGCCGCCGCCGCCTTGCCCGCGAACAGGAACGTCCGCGGCGTCATCTCGAGCGTCGGGTTCTCCCGCAATCGGTTGTAGAGCACGACGATCCGCAAGGCATTGAGGAGCTGACGCTTGTACTCGTGGATGCGCTTGACCTGGCTGTCGAAGATGGTGTCGGGATCCACCGCCTGCCCGGAGGTCGTGCGGAGCCACTGCGCGAAGGTCGACTTGGCGGCTCGCTTCGCCTCGAGAAAAGCGCTGCGGAAGCTACGGTCGTCGGCCAGGGGCTCGAGCCTCGCCAGCTCGCCGAGGTCGGTGATCCAGCCGCTGCCGATGGCCTCGGTGATGATGCGGGCGAGCGCCGGGTTCGCCAGCAGCAGCCAGCGACGTGGCGTGACGCCGTTGGTCTTGTTGCTGAAGCGCTCGGGGAACATCTCGGCCAGGTCTTTGACCGTGGTGGAGCGCAGGAGCGCGGAGTGGATCGCCGCCACGCCATTGGTGCTGTGCGAGCCCACGATGGCGAGGTTCGCCATACGGACGTGTTTCGTCGGGTCCTCCTCGATCAGGCTCGTGCGCTCGACGCGACCTTCGTCGCCGGGGAAGCGGCGCCGGACGGCGTCGAGTAGCCGGCGGTTGATCTCGAAGACGATCTCCAGATGGCGGGGCAGCAGCAGCTCGAACCACGCGAGCGGCCATTTTTCGAGCGCCTCGGGCAGCAGCGTGTGGTTCGTGTACGCCAGCGTCCGCTGGGTGAGGTCCCAGGCCTGATCCCACCCCAGATTGGCCTCGTCGAGCAGGATCCGCATCAGCTCCGGGACCGCGATGGCCGGGTGTGTGTCGTTGAGCTGGATGGCCGCTTTGTCGGGAAGCGCGCTCCAGTCAGCATTGCTGCGGCGGAAGCGCCGGACCAGATCGGCCAGCGAGCAGGCGACGAGAAAGTACTCCTGGAGGAACCGCAGCCTCTGCCCCCGGGTCGTGGAGTCGTCGGGATAGAGAACCCGAGTGAGGGACTTGGCGGCGAGCGTCCCCGCCAGCGCGCTGATGAACTCACCATGACTGAACGTCTGGAAATCGAACTCCACGGGTACGGACGCCGCCCAGAGGCGAAGGGTGTTGATCGTCTTGCCGCCGTACCCCACCACGGGGCGATCGAACGGAATGCCGATCAGCGTGGACGGCCGCCCGGCGATCGGGCTCAGCGCTCCGTCCCGGACCTCGACCGAGCAGTTCAGCCTGACTTCGACCTTGTCGTCCGGGCGAACGATCTCCCACGGGTCGGGGCGACGAAGCCAGTTGTCGGGCTGCTCGTATTGCCAGCCGCCTTCGATGGTTTGCCGGAACATCCCGTACTCGTAGCGGAGTCCGTACCCCATCGCCGGCAATTGCATCGTCGCCATCGAGTCGAGAAAACACGCGGCCAGGCGCCCGAGGCCGCCATTGCCCAGTCCGGCGTCGGGCTCCTCCTCGAGCAGACCGAGCCAATCGAGCGACGCCTGCTTGACGGCATCGCTGACGAAGGGGCTGAGCAACAGATTGGTGATGTTGTTGGTGAGCGAGCGGCCGATCAAGAATTCCATCGAGAGGTAGTAGACGCGCTTCGGATCTTCGCGCTCGTAGGTCTGCTCCGTGCGGACCCACCGCTGCGAGAGAACGTCTCGCACGGAACGGGCAAAAGCCTCGTAGCGCTCTCGCGGCCCCGTGATCGCCGGATCGGCGACGTTGTCGAAGAGCAGGTGCCGCTCGTAGAGCGCCTGGGCGTTCCCCGCGAGCTCGACCGGGCCGCATCCATATTGCCGGCGGAGCGCTGCCATGGGGTCCGATGCTGCCTTCTCTCTTGTGCTCATCGACGTGCTTCCTCCTGGTGTCCCCGCACTTGAGCAGGCCCGCTGTGCCCTTCGTGAGGCATCTCGTTCCACAAACGGATCGCCGGATCCGATCGGTCGTGTTCGTATCCCACCGCACTCAGGCTGGCCGTGCCCAGCACGAAGTACCTGCCTGCCCCCGGCGGGAGCCCGAGCCAGCGTGCGGCGAACACTCGGAGAAAGTGTCCGCTCGAGAAGAGCAGCACGTCTCCCTCGATGGCTCGCACGCGGCGCGCTACCCGATCGGCCCGCGCTCCGATCTGATCCGGCGACTCCCCTCCCGGGCAGCCGTCGCGGAACAGCTGCCAGTCCGGACGCTCGGCGTGGATGTCGGCGCTCGTGCGACCTTCATACGTGCCGTAGTTCCATTCCATGAGGTCGGGCTCGACTTTCGCGAGCGAGGCGAAGCCGGAGAGCTCGCACGTTCGGACCGCCCGCCTGAGAGGGCTCGTGAGCACTGCGGCGGCCCTCAATCCCTGGAGCCGCTGTCCGAGCCGGACGGCCTCGGCTTCGCCCTGCGCGGTCAGCGGGAGGTCGGTCACGCCCGTGTGCTGACGAGAGATGGTCCAGGCCGTCTCACCGTGCCGTGCCAGGTACACGACAGGAAGCGCGTCGCTCATGAATGGGTCCCCTTCCCCTGCTCAGATGCTCCGACGCGGCCGAGTGTTACGGGGTCGCCCAGGCGAGAGTACCCGAGTCCGCCGACCGGCGTTCTGAAGACAACGGGTTCGTGCGCCAGAGCCCGCCCCTCGCAATATCGGGTGGTGCGCCGTTCGATCCCGACAGTAGCCCTCCCGGCACAGGGCGTCGCCCTCCCGGCACAGGGCGTCTGCGACCCCGGCGTAACGGCCGGCGTGCTCAGCCCATCTAAAGACGGCGAGAGGCATCGCGCCGCCGTCCCCGGCCACGAGTTCCCGGGCGTCGTTGCGGCTGTCCGTGACGGCTTCGACATCAGGAGTGTGAGCGGCCGGGAATGATTTCGAAATCCACAGTTCAGCGCGCACCAGCCACGGAGCACGCTTGTGCCTTGCAGGAGCTGCTCGCGACCACGGCGGCCGGCCGCCTCGTACTCGATCTGAAGGATATCATCACCCTCGTCGATCGGGCGGCGGTGCGCTTTCTCGCGCGGGTCGAAATGGCGGGAACCGAGATCGTCAACTGCCCGGAGTACGTGCGTAGTTGGATCGCGGCGGAGAACGAAAGCTGGTGATTCGTGAATCAGTGCCCGGGAGTCGAGAGACCGAGTATATATATCGCGGCCACAGCGTGGGATACGTCTTGCTGGGGAGTCCATAAAGGGGGAACGACAATGACAGCGACAAGCGAGCGTTTGCTCACCGCGCTCGAGACCGAGATCACCAACGTTTCCAAGCTCGAACATGTGCTGGCCCGCACCCGGGTCGTGTTGCGCGAGCACGCGACGCGCCTGCGCCTCGGCGAGGATGCGGAGATCGTGATGACGGGGCTGCGTTTCAACGTGCCGGCCGAAACCGGCCTTGCCCTCCTCGAACGGGTCGACCCGGTGCTCTCTCCCGGGTTCGTGGACGGCGCGGACGACGACAACTGATGGCTGGACGGAGGAGATCACGAGATGAGCATTAGTGGAGCTTCTCGATCCCTGTCCTCACGAAAAACGACCGCGACAAGGCGGGCAGCGACCGTGGGCGCCGCCCTGCTCGTCTGCAGCGTGCAAGTCGCGGGCGCCCAGGAGCCGCGTCCGGAACCGCCGCCCGCCAGGGACATCCCCGAGCGGTACAGCCGTCAGGTCGCGCCGGCACCGAGCACGTACTGGCGATCTCCCGATCTCCGCGATTACACGCGAGCGCTCAAACCGACCGAGGCTCCCCTCATCGATCCGAACAAGCGCTACGGGCTGCCCGAGCTGATCGATCTCGCGCAACGCGTGAATCCCGAGACGCGCGTGGCGTGGGAGGCGGCCCGCCGATCCGCGCTCGCGGTGGGGCTGGTGGAGAGCGAGTACTTTCCGGCGCTGGCGATCTCGGCGCTCGGCGGCTACCAGAGCGTGGGCGTCCCCATCCCGAGGAGCCTCGTCTCCGACGGCTTCTTCCGCTTCGACCTGGCCCAGGCGGTTCCTACCCTGAATCTGCGCTGGCTGCTCATCGACTTCGGTCGCCGCGGCAGCGCTCGAGACGCCGCGAAAGAGCGGCTGTTGGCCGCGAACCTCGGATTCAACCGGAAGCACCAACAAATCGCCTTCGCCGTGCAGCGCGCGTTCTATGGCCTCACCAGCGTCCGGGCGCGGATCGCGGTCGCTCAGAGCTCACTGGATGCCGCCCGCACGGTGCAGGAGGCGGCGGAGCGGCGTCTGCAAAATGGACTCGCCACGCGTCCCGAGGTCGCCCAGGCCCGGCAGCAGGCGGCCCAGGCCTTCTTCGAGATGGAGGAGGTGGTCGACAAAGAGCGAGACGCGCAGGTGACACTCGCGGAGAGTGTTGGGATCCCCCCCACGACCCCGATCCAGCTGACCGATTTTTCGGCGCTGCCTCCCGCGGCCGAGCTGCAAGATACCGTCGAGAAGACCATCGATCGCTCGCTCGAGAAGCGACCCGACCTCATCGCCCGCGTCGCCGCGCTCCGCGCGTCCGAGGCCGACGTCAGCCGGGCGCGAGCCGCGTACTGGCCGACGCTGTCCCTGGTCGGCAATGTCGGCTCGATCCTGGGCAGCGCGCGGCTCATCGCCGATGGGAAATCCACAGGGTGGTTCAGCGCAGCCCAACCCAGCTACGGAATCGGGTTGGCACTGGAATGGGAAGTCTTCGATGGCGGAGCGCGCCGGCGCCGGGTCGAGCTGGCCGAATCGGCGCGTCGTTCCGCGCAAGATGAGATCACCGCGACGCGCGACCGCGCCATCAGCGAAGTGTGGAAGGCGTACACCGACGTGAAACTTGCGTTCCGACGCCTCGACGTCGCGGCCGCGCTGCTGGATGCCTCGCAGCAATCGTACGAGGACTCGCTGAAGTCGTATGGTGTGGGGCTCGGCACGCTCACCGACCTTCTCGTCGCCCGGCGCGAGCTGAGTCGCGCGCGATTCGTAGAGCTCGACACGAAGGTTCAGTTGCTGGAGTCCTCGGCGGCCCTCGCGTTCACAACGGGCGAGATCTCTGACACCCGCATCACGCCGGATCGATAGGGGGGAACCGTGGGACCGCAAATCAACGTCATCGGCTCGTTTTTTCCGTCGTGGATGCTCTGCGCCGCGATCGGCATCGGTGTTGCCGTGACCGCGCGATGGCTGTTTCTCCGAGTCGGCGTGGACCCGTACCTCGGCCCGCGAGCGCTCGTCTATCCAAGCCTCGCGATTCTCGTCACCCTCGTTCTCTGGGTGACGCTGTTCAGGGTATAGTCCAATGGCACCGGATACCGAGCTCGGGGATTCGGGAGCACGGCGTCTCGCCGGGCGCGTGATCGGCGCCGCCATCGTCGCCGGCGCCGCCATCGCCGTGGTCGTCACTCTGCTGCAGTGGGACACTCGACCGCAGACGGATGACGCCACGGTGCGGGCCAACTTCGTGGGCATCGCACCCCAGGTGAGCGGTCACATCGTCGATCTCCGTGTCCGGGACAATCAGCAGGTCCACGAAGGCGACCTGCTGTTCGTCGTCGACCCGCGGCCGTACGAGATCGCCGGCGCTCGCGCCCGAGCCGGCCTCGCGCTGACACGGAAGGAGGTCGAGGGCCTGCGGAACGGCGTTTCCACCGCCGACGCCGGCGTCGCGCGCGCGGCCGCGCAGGTCAATGCCTCAGCGGCGGACGTCGTGCGCCGCGAGACCGATCCGGTCGCCGCGGATGCCGAGATCGCGCGCCTGGAGGCGCAGCGTGTCGCATCGGAGGCGGCGCTTCATCGTGCGAAAGCCGAGCTGCGGCACGCCGAAGATCACCTCGCGCGTCTCGAACCGCTGCTGCCTGAGAAGTTCGTGACCGAGGATCGCGTCGACGAGGCCCGCACGCGGCGGATCTCGGCGGCCATGGCCGCCGAGCAGGCGCGAACCTCCATCTTGGCCGCCGACGCCGCGCTCAACGAAGCTCGCGCCAGAAAGCGGGCAGCCGTGGCCACGCTGGAGGCCACTCGCGCTCAGCATCTCGCGACCGAAGCCGGGCTGCGCCAGTCCAAGAGCGAGCGAGCCCGGGCGGAGGACGCGGTGGGTCAGGTGGCGAACATGAACGCTCGCGTCGCTGCGGCGGAGGCCGCGCTGCACTCGGCCGAGCTCGACCTCGAGTACACCCGCGTACGCGCGCCCTTCAGCGGACGGGTCGTCAACCTCAATATCTCGACCGGCGCCTTCGCGCGGAGTGGGGCCGAGGTCTTCACGCTCGTCGACACCAGTACCTGGTACGTGATGGCGAACTTCCGGGAGACCCAGCTGCGCCATATTCCCGCAGGCGCGCCCGTCGATCTCTATCTCCAGTCGCAATCCGGACGGCACTTCCGGGGCACGGTCGTCGGGCTCGGCTGGGCCGTGCTGCCCGAGAACGGAACGAGCGTCAATGGATTGCCGCGCGTCGAGCGCTCGCTCGACTGGATCCGGCTCGCAGCACGCTTTCCCGTACGCATCAAGGTCGAGGATCCCGACGAATCGTTCCGCATCGGGGCCTCGGCGGTGGCGACCGTGCACGGCTCGCTCAGGACCGCAAGCCGGTGACAGCGGTCGCCTTCGTCGACTTCCTGCGCCGAGAGCTGGCGCCGACGCCCGGCCGTGGCAGCGCGACCTTCCGGCTGACGCTGGCCTGCGTCATCGCGACCATCCCGATCCTGACTCATCGCATCCCGCATGCGCTGATTGTGATGATCGTGATGTATCTCATCACCCAGGAGGACACCGCCGCGACGCTGGTCGGCTCCATTCTCGCCGTGGCGGGTGTGACGGTCGGCCTGGGCGCCGCGTTGCTCGCCTGGATGGTGGCTCTCGATATCGCCTGGCTACGTATCGCGTGCTTCGTCGGCTTCGTCGTCGCCGGATTGTGGCTCAAGCGGGTCCTGGTCATCGGCGCGCTCGGGTCGGCGTTGGGCTTGCCTGCGGCACTCGTGATGGTCCTTCCGGATGTGGCGCCCATACCACCGGAGAGTCTCGTCGAGTTCGTGCTGTGGATCTGGTGGTGCGTCACGCTCGGCCTCGCCGTGAACGTGGGTGTGCAGCTCCTGTTGGCCCCCGGCGATCCGCTGATGCTGCTGCTGCGTGAGCTCGACGCGAGGCTGCACGCCGTCGAGAGCACCGTGCGCGAGCTGGCCGGCGCGACCGAGCTCGCTCCGCCACCGACGGGGATGTCACTCGATGCGCTCGCCACCGCCGGCATGTCGCGGCCAGTCGCGCTGCTCAAAACCGCCTCGCTCACGAATGTCCGGGCGCGGCAACGGCATGAGACGCTCGCGACGACCATCACGCTGGTCGACCGACTGGTGACTGACGCCGGCGCGGTGCGGCTGCTGGTGTCATCGACCTCGATCACGCCGATGCGCGAATCGCTCTTACGTGTGGCCGACGGCTGCGCCAACGCTCGTCGGGCGGTCGCCGAACGTCGATGGCCCGAGCCCGCGGCGGCCGCGCCGCCGAGCGCGTCGACACCGCCGCCGCTCGCCGACATGGAGCGCACCCTCGAGCAGCTCTCGGTCGTCAGCCGCATCGAACCGCCGAAACCGACGACGAAGGAGCCCGGACCGCATCTCCTGCTCCCCGACGCGACCACGAATCCCGAGTACGTGCAGTTCGCCGTCAAGGGCGCGCTGGCGGCGCTGATCTGCTACGTCCTGTTCATCGGCTTCGACTATCCGGGGATCTATACCTCCGTGATCACGTGCTTCGTCGTGTCGCTGTCGACCATCGGATCCAGCAACCAGAAGGGACTGCTTCGCTTCGGGGGCGCGGCGGTCGGCGGCGTGATGGGCTTGTTCGCGCTCGTGTATGCGTTCCCGAACATCGAAGGTCTCGGAGGGTTCTGGCTCGTCTTTGCGACCGGCACCGCAGTGGCCGCATGGATCAACTTCGGTTCCCCGCGGATCTCCTACGGCGGGTATCAGACCGGGCTCGCCTTCTACAAAGCGACGCTGCAGGACCTCGGACCCGCGGTGAGCGCCACCGTCGTTCGTGACCGTCTGATCGGGGTGGCCTTCGGACTGATCGTGTTCGGCATTGTGGAGCACGTGGTATGGCCGGCTCGGGCGGCAGATCGCATGCACGCGCGGCTGGCCGACGTCTTTCGCTCCCTGGCCGCGTTCGCCCGCGCGCTCTCACAACCGCCGGGTGACGTGGATGCACGGCGTCGGCTGATCTCGCAGCAGGTGACGGACGTGCAAGGATTCATCGAGTCATCGAAGTACGAGTCGGGCACGGGCGCTGGGGATGCGCAGACCGTGGAGCGGCGTACCGCCGATGCCCAGACGGTTTTCCTTGTCCTGCTGGCGATCGCTCGGGAGGCGACGGCGGCTGCGCGACCGCCGGAAGCCCTGCACACGGCGACGATTCGCGTCGACGACGACGTGGCGGCGATTCTCGATGGAGTCGCGGCCCGCGTCCGAAACGACGGAGCGGCGCCCGTGATCGATGTCGATCGCGCGCTCGCCGCCCTCGAACGATCCCTCGCCGCCCAGGCCAACGCGAGTGGAGACGGGGCGACATACGCGGGAGCGCTTTCGCTCTACCGCGAGCTCGCCGTCGCCGTGACTCGCGTCGCCTCGGATGACCGACGCTCGATGACTGACATGGCGCTTTCGCACGTGGCGTAAGTCGTGAACTCCGTATGACGAAGGCGAGGATTCAACGATGAAGAGCACCGAACATCTGTGGGCTGTCGGGTACGACGACATGGAACGCGCCGATCACGTCCGCGAGGAAATCGTCCGCCTCGGGTGGGTCGAGAACCGTCTGATCCTCGAGGACGTGGCGGTGGTCGTGCGGCATCTCGATGGCTCGTTCACGCTAAACCGCGAGCGGTTCCCGGCCGCGCACAATCTCCTGGGTTGCTCCGCGGTGGGCTTCCTGGCGGGCCTGGTGCTCGGCGTGCCCCTGGCCGGTGCGGCGGTCGGGGCCATGCTCGGGGGCGCTGGGAGTGCTATAGGTTTGGCCGCGACGGGGATCGATGGCGACTTCATCAGCGAGGTGCAGGGACTGATGAAACCTGGGACGTCCGCCGTATTCGTCCTGGACTGCGCGGGGGACATGGACGTGATCCTGCACGGGATTCGCGGCCTGGGTGGGACGGTGTTGAAGACCAACGTGGATGTGGAGCGGGCACGGTTGATCCAATCCACTCTGGCCGCGGCCCCCAGCGCCTCTTCTCCGTCATGATGTCGATGCCGTTGGTCGCGGCCGCGCGTGAGAAC
>Ga0209802_1000656_pt1 | contig 26763 bp, 24 predicted proteins | sample GraSoiAngelo_129_FD_185886 | JGI IMG/M metagenome (GOLD analysis project Ga0209802, IMG submission 185886) | Grasslands soil microbial communities from the Angelo Coastal Reserve, California, USA - 14_0927_12_40cm (SPAdes) (version 2) | ecosystem: Environmental > Terrestrial > Soil > Grasslands ... | reverse complement strand
TTTGCCGCGTGGCGCCGGCCGTGGCCGCGATCTCCCCGTGGGTCTTGGTCGAGGCGCACGCCAGGACGAGGCGCGCGCGTTGGGCCAAGCCCTGCGCCGTGGTCGGACGACGCGCCCACTGTTCCAGCGTCTGCCGTTCTTCGGCGGTCAGCACGACGAGCGGTGTTGGACGACCTGTACGCATCGACGCCCTCCGTGTTTACGCGAAGACCGTCGGTGGACACTAGTTTGTTCCGTTATTTTCAACTCAGGACACTAGGTGCTGGCAAGGATGGGAGCGTAGCGTGTTGTACGGATGGCCATGGGGCGTGCCAACGACGCACTCGTTGAAGCTTGACGGCGCAGTCCCGCGCATCAGCGTAGTCACCGCCAACTACAATGGCGGACGCTACATCGAGGCGACACTCCGGTCCATCATCTGCCAGGGCTATCCGAACCTGCAATATATCGTCGTCGACGGCGCAAGCACCGACGACAGCATGGCGATCATCGAGCGCTATAGAGACCATATCGACCACATCATTTGCGAGCCCGACGAGGGACACCCCGACGCGTTGAACAAGGGCTTCGCCAAGGCCGACGGCGAAATCCTCGCCTGGCTCAATTCCGACGACATGTACCTGCCTTGGACTTTACAGACAGTTGCGGAGGTGTTCGCGGCCTTTCCCAGCGTCCGCTGGATTGAGGGGCTGCCGGGCTATTGGGACGATGTCGGCAGGCTCTATGGAGTCTACAGTGGCCGCCCGTTCAACCAGTACGATTATCTGATCGGCCAGTACGAGTGGATCCAGCAGGAATCGACGTTCTGGCGCCGTGATCTTTGGGAGCAAGCCGGCGGCAGGTTAAACAAAAGCTATCGGCTCATGCCCGACGGCGAATTGTGGTCACGATTTTTTTTGCACGCGCGGTTGTATCGTGTCGATTGCACTCTGGGCGCCTTTCGCTGGCATCGGACAAATCTCTCAGCCGACGGCGCAGCAGCGCAGCAAGCCATGAACCGCGCGATCGAGGCGATGCGGGCTGCCGCGCCGGCTGACATCCGCGCGCGCGCGGCGCGCTACCAGCGCGCCGAGACGCTCGTCGCGAAAGTGCCGATGCAATCGTTGCGCAACTATTTAGTCCGGTGGCTGACGAGGCTCGATTTTGACGCCATGGGTCACGAGGTCATTACGCGTGACCGCGATCGCTGGAAGCTAGTTCAAAGACCGTTTCGATGAGCTCTTCCAGCCGCGTCGTGTAGAACTCACAGCGAAGATATATGAGAGTTTCGCTCGTTCAGATCGAGATGAGAGAGCGGACGTGATCCGTCTCAGCATAACGCATGACGACTCTTCGTGCCGAAGGTTGCTAGCGTCCGAGTGATAGCTGTGTCCCAGCAAAACCATTCTTTGCTGAGCTTCTGCACGCCTGACCGAAGACGATCACGCAACTCCAGATGATCGATCATCAGAGTCATGGACTGAGCTAAAGCATGTGCATCGTTAGGTCCGCACAGGAATATATTTTCACCATGAATGAATTGCTCGTCTAGACATGGTCCACGAGTGGCGATAATAGGTAGGTCGTGCGCCGCCATGGTCGAAAACGAGCTATTATTGAGTTGCACACCCTGAAGGAAGGGCAACACTCCTATATCTGCGGCACGAAGAAAAAGTGATGCCTCCTCGTCCTCGGCTTTGAAGGCTCCAGTCCAGATAATTTTGTCGTCAACCCCCAATTGCTTCGATAACTTATCCATCGTCTCAAAATGGGACGCCCCTCCGTCAACATTCAAATCGATCTTTCCTCCTATGAAGAGGAGCCGCACATGACTTCTCTGATGCCTCACCTTCTGAAATGCCTGTAAAAGGACCTCTACGCCTTTGCCTGGGTAGAGGTATCCCAAGAACGCGATCACGAATTCATCGGGAGGCAAGCCAAGTATCGCGCGTCCGCGCTGCCGGGCTTCGCTGGCGCTATCCGGGCACACACGGATATTGGGAGGGGGTGGAATAATGGTTGTTTTTGATTGTGAATGAGGCCACTCAGCTACCAACAGGGCACGATGTTGTTTACAGAGAGCGATGATCTGATCACTGTCGCGAAGCAATGTCCCAGACCTATAAGTAACATTTCGCCGGCCGGCCCACTGCTGCACCACGAATTTCCGAAAGGCGCGCGCGATCAGGGATGTCTGTGATGGATCAGCCCCAACGAATGCACTCTCGTATCGTGTTACAAAAGGAGTATGAGGGAATATTTTTTTTGAAATGGTCGGTGCGAATGTGATCATTGGTTGAAAGTTGTACATCAACCCGATGTACATCAGAAGTATGGCATCAGGCGAGCAACGCTTGAGAAAAGTTTTGAAACGCGGCAACTCTAGCCAGGACCACTGCCGCATGATGGGGTGGACTGTTATACCCGGATCCGGCCCCCCAGTATTTCCCAGGGACGTCAGGACATGGACGTCAAGATTCCTCTTCGCCAGGTGCTTGGCAAGGAAATATGTGTTGCTCGCTTCACCAGCGTGCATGGGAGGAAATGCAGCTGATATGATGAGAATCTTCACGATTGACTTCTCCTTGCGGGGTCCGTTCTAAATGGATGGACGGTTAGGGTCTTGCTGGGACAACCTCAAGACCGTAGAGGAGCGCCGCTGGACACCGACCCCCGCTGAAGCCATGCGCCGTATATTTCTTCAAAAATGTGATCAAGAGATTTTGTGATATTCCAGCCTGGATAGTGCATCCGCATCTTGTTCAAGTTACTGATGTAACAGATGTGATCTCCCTCTCGGTTCTTATCAACGTACTCATAGAGCATCTTCTTGCCAGAGATTCGTTCGATGAGAGCAAAGGCCTCTACGATGGAGCAGCTATTTCCCCGACCCCCACCAAGGTTATACACCTCGCCGCAACGGGGGGCTTGGATAAAGGCGTCGATAAACCGGGCCACATCGAGGGAATGGATATTGTCGCGAACCTGTTTGCCCTTGTACCCATATATTGAGTACCGCTTCCCCTCGACGTTGCACTTCACGAGATAACTGAGAAAACCGTGCAGTTCAACACCTGAATGGTTGGGGCCGGTCAAGCAACCCCCACGCAAGCAGCAAGTCTTCATCCCGAAGTATCGACCGTACTCCTGCACCATGACATCCGCCGCGACCTTCGAGGCTCCGAACAACGAATGCTTAGAGCGATCAATCCTCATGGTTTCCGTGATGCCACCGAAATCCGTCGGCGACGCATAATCCCACCGAGTAGCTTGTTCAACGAGAGGGAGCTCATTCGGTGCATCTCCATAGACCTTGTTTGTAGACATGTGCACGAATGGCGCATCAGGTACGTGGAGGCGAGCAGCCTCCAACAGGTTCATGGTGCCTACAGCGTTGGTGTCAAAATCCTCGAATGGCATCTTCGCTGCCAGATCGTGGGAAGGCTGAGCAGCAGTATGAACGATGGCATCGGGGCGAAGGTCGACAAGGAGCATGACAACGCCTTTGCGATCGCGAATATCGAGCTCATGATGTACAAAGGTCGGAAGCTCTGCCTGAAGACGCCTTTGATTCCAGCGCGTATCACCGCTGGGACCAAAGAACTCCGCGCGCCCGTTGTTGTCGATACCGTGGACTTCCCAGCCTTTGGCACAGAAATACGCACACACTTCGGAACCAACTAGACCCGATGATCCTGTGGCAAGTAGTTTTTTCATTCTTGGCATTCACCTAGTGGGCCTGAGTTGAAGATGACGGAACAAACTAGTGTCCACCGACGTTCTTCGCGTAAACACGGAGGACGTCGATGCGTACACGTCGTCCAACACACCGCTCGTCGTGCTGACCGCCGAAGAACGGCAGACGCTGGAACAGTGGGCGCGGTGTCCGACCACAGCAGGGCTTGGCCCAACGCGCGCGCCTCGTCCTGGCGTGCGCCTCGACCAAGACCAACGGGGAGATCGCGGCCTTCAGCTGCGCCTTGGGGAAACAGCTTGTCACGCACCTCGGCGGTCGCGGCGTTCGAGCGCGCCTGGAGAAACGAAACTCCGGACAATCCACGATATCCTATGATTGGGTCGAGTCGCCATGCACGATAGAGTCAAGAATTCCCTGAATTCGCTTGCCCACGGTGTCCCAGGTAAAGTCCTTCACAACTCGAGACCTACCTTGTTCACCCAGCTGCCTGGCAAGCTCTCGGTTGGTAAGAAGAATTCCAACAGCGTTCGCGATATCTTTGGGGTCGTGCGGATCTACAAGTAATCCGGTTACACCGTCTTGCACAGCATCGCCAACTCCACCGGATCGCCCTCCGACCACTGCTTTACCACAGGCATTGGCTTCGAGATACACCAGCCCAAAGCCCTCCACGCTTTGCTGCGCCAAATTCTGGCGGCTTGGCATGACGAAAAGATCGCACAACGCATAGATCGCAGGCAGGTCATCATCGGGTACCAGCCCAGCAAAGATCACACGATCCCTAACTCTCAATTCACGAGCGAGATGATCCAACGTCGCCTGTGGTCCGGACCCGACAATGATGTACCTAACATCGGGTACAGTCTGGAGCAAATAAGGAAGTGCTCGGATGACCATGTCATGCCCTTTGAGGCTTTCTAGACCTACGGTAAGGATGACGCGGTCCGTGGATCGAAGTCCTGGAATCTTTCTCCGGAGAGCCTCGTTTGGCTGGAGAGGCTGGAAGCGATCAGAATCGCATCCAGGGTGAACGATCCGGGCACGTTCCGGGTCCACCCCAATCTTCTTGACAAGATCCAAGGTGAATTGACTGCAGGCCAACACACGATCAGCTCGCAGCAGGGCCTGACGAGGTGTTTGCCACTCTGATTCCATCGCATCCAGAATTTCATTGCCATGTGCATAAATGACAAAAGGAAGCCGAAGCCAGCGACGAAGCCACAGCCCTATAAATCCCTCATAGGCCATCGCAAGCTGAATGATCTGTGGTCGCTCAATGAGCATGATTTGGGACAGGGCCAAGGCGAGGCTGATTGCTTGCACAGAAGTTGTGTCCGAAAACGCAGCTGGCCGTCGGTAAACTCGAACGCCCACATCTTCCACCCTGCGATCAAGCTTGGAAGGAACACTTGTTAGGCAACATACCTGCTCCGGGCCAAGTGCAGAGGCCACCGAGCCCATAAAGCGAGATATCCCGCCCGCTTGAGGCGGAAAATATCTGTTGCTGACCAGCAGAGACTTCGGAGGCCCGTTCTTTCGTTTCCGGCGATCCGTTGTGCTTGCTTGAAGATATCGCATGGGCAGTCCGTTAAGCTTCTGCGACCACGTGAGAAACAAGTGAGGAAGGCATGGCGCTTGATTTCATCTGTATTTTCGTCTGGGATCAGCTGGGCCCCGACGAGAAGCGTCGGCCGGCGCCCCGTCTCCACATTCGCACTCGACGCTTCAGCCTTCGCATTCCGTCGATGATCGAAGGATTCAGGCGGGACGCGAGAAGAAACGCCATGGCGGGAAAAGAAACCGGGTCGTGGCGGAGGCAGCCCACGAGCATCTTCCTCGAGTCGTGAAATTGATTGAGGTCGAAGTAGCACCTCGCGCATTCCCAGTACTCCCTCGCCATGTGCGCCCGCAGCCGCCTACGAACGTCGGGTGGTGCCAGCGACAGGTGCTTTTCCTGGACCAGGAGACTGGCTACCCTCCAGCGCTGTATTCGCTCCGGAATCGTGCCGGACTGACTCCCGTCGTGCCAGCGCCACATGTACAGGCAGCGCGTGATGAGGGCAACCGAATGCGCCCGGGCGATGCGCAACCAGAGATCATAATCATCCGCGATCGCGATCGCCTCGTCGAAGCCGCCCGCGCGTTCGAGGCACTGCCTTCTCACCATCACGCTCGACGCGCTGGAGATCTCGTTGTCGAAGAATAGGTTCCGGACGATGTCTCCCTTGGCGACGAGTGGGTCCTCGGTCCGGTGAGCGGCGATCCAACCGTCCAGGCGAGTCGAGATCAATGACTCCGCGCGAATGCCGTCGGCCGAGAACCTCTTTCCGTCGGTGAACACGAGACCGCACTCCAACGATCCTTGCATCACCTGCACCTGGCGCGCCAACTTTTCGGGAAGCCAGATGTCGTCGTTGTCGAGGAACGCGATCAGCTCGCCTCGCGCCTGTCTCACACCCGCGTTCCGGGCGGCGGCCGTACCCCGGTTCTCCTGGTAGAAGTACCGGATCCTCCCTATGTGCGGAGCGAGGGCCGCTCTCGTTTCATCTGTCGATCCGTCATCGATAACGACCACTTCCCAATTGCCGTACGTCTGACGATATACGCTATCGAGCGACTCACCGATGAATCGAGCACAGTTGTACGCGGGAACGACGACGCTCACCAGCGCCGACGCGCACTGGCTCCCCTGTCCCACTTCCGTCCGGGCGATCGGGGACGCTTCAGCCACCCGGGTTTCCGGACAGGACGCGTTCGTAGAGATTCTCGATCTCAGCCGCGTGCTCGACCCCGGATTTCACGTGAGGCACGTTCGCTGCAGCGCGCCTTCCACCCGCCCTCAGGACCGCGTCCGGCGAGCACTGTTTCATGAATCTCACGAAACGCGGCGTGTCCCGCCAGGACCAGTCACGCATGATCGGGTGCACGTTGCACGTTGAACGGCAGACCCTCGGTCACCGCGCCACGCGTCGTCAGCAGGTGGACGTCGATGTCCCCTAGCGCCAGACGTTGACAGAGATGAAGCGTATGGCCAGACTCGGCAATAGGCATTGGCGGGAACGCGCCCGAGATGACGAGAATCCTCATCGTTCCTCTGCCTGCCTACCCACGCTCCGCTCGGGCGGCGCTCGGTGCCGCAAGTCGCCGACGTGCCAGTTCCTCGATCCAGGTATAGGTCCGCTCCAGCCCTTCCTCGAGCGAAATCGTCGGCTCCCAGCCGAGCACTTTCCGCAGCTGGGTATTATCCGAGTTGCGGCCGCGGACCCCCTGCGGACCCGGGACGTGCTTCTTCGTCACGCGAACGCCAGCGATCTGCGCGACGATGTCGACCAATTGGTTGATGGTCACCATGCGGTCCTGCCCCAGATTCAGCGGCTCCGGGTAGTCGGAGTCCATAAGTCTTCGGATTCCGCTAACGCAGTCGTCGATGAAGCAGAAGGAACGAGTCTGCTCACCATCTCCCCAAACTTCGACCTCGTACGCGCCGGTGAGCTTCGCCATCGCCACCTTTCGACAGATCGCCGCCGGGGCCTTTTCCCGACCGCCGTCCCAGGTGCCGAGCGGACCGAAGATATTGTGGAAGCGGACTATTCGGGTCTCCATACCGTACTCTTCGCGGTAGTGCGTACAGAGCCGCTCCGCGATCAGCTTCTCCCAGCCGTAGGCATCCTGTGGCTGTGCGGGATAGGCGTCTTCCTCCCTAAGCGGCGCGACGTTGGCGTCCGTCTGCCGATATTCGGGGTAGACGCACGCCGACGACGTGTAGAGATACCGCCGGACGCCGTTGACCCGCGCCGCGTCGAGAGTGTGGAGGTTGATGAGAGAGTTGTTATGCAGGATCTCGGCGTGATGCGCGGAGATGTACCCCATACCCCCCATATCGGCCGCCAGGGCAAAGACCTCGTCGACACCACGCGTCGCTTGCAGGCAGTTATCCCATCGCCGTAGGTCCAGTAGCTCGAATTCATCGGCGTCCGTCGGGCGGTATTCGGGCTGCTTGATATCTACGCCACGCACCCAGGCGCCGGCGCATTTCAGGTAGGTGACGAGATGATGGCCGATGAACCCGCCGGCCCCGGTGACCAGCACCCGCTTTACAATCCCCATGAGCCGTCTCTCCTTATGTCCCTCTGCCCGTTTGTCTTGCCGATGAGTCCGTCGGGGTTCCATCAGAGCTCGTCCTCATACAGCCATTTGACCTAAGAGCGTAGCGAAGTAGAAAGTATATGTTGCCGCTGCGCGCGCCACGGTATCGGAATGTCGTGAGCGCAGCGATCAATCAGAGCGACGTCGTGCTAGCTCTCTTCGTTAATCTCAAAGGTAAAGCGCTTCGTCATGTTGCCGTAGTGGGGGTCTCCCGGATTAGAGCGGAAATCCCAGATCCAGACCTGGATCTCATATGCTTTCACCTTCCTCCCCGGACGAGCCTTTCTATTGTAGGCGGAAGCCTCGGCCCTAAGGAACTTCTTGCAGATCTCGACATCCTTGGGCTGCCTCTGCTCGATACACATATCAAGGGCCGGTGAATAGCGGCCGTCCAGGGCCAACGCGCCAATGCCCTCTTCGAGGCGTGCGGGAGAGGTCTCGCCCGACTCATAGCGGGCCAACACTTTCTTGTACTCCACCTTCCCCGAAGTATCCGATGCCGAGTAGAGATGCCACGAGGTCAACGGATAATACTCGATGCGGTAGAACCAACAGAGCAGTGCGACTACGGTTATCGCGGAGACCGCTAAAGCGTAACCAAAGCCTCGGTCAGGGCGTCCTGTTGTGACGACCTCAGCTGACGCACCTTCCTCCGAAGGCCGGACGGGACAGTGGGAGTCGCACCAGACAACCTTCTGACGGTTGCGGGCCACGCGGCCGTAGACGGACGCACCCATAAAGGAGATTCCCGGTAGAAATAACCACGGAGCGAGCGCCCAGAACGCCGGGACTGCCAATGCGATGCGCCGATACCCGCCGAACCCTCGATAAGCCTTGCCTCGACAGACTACATACATCTCCTCTTCCAGATCTCGTAGCGCCAGATTGAGCCCTGAACGACGATTGTAGTCATCGAGATCCAGGCGCCGGAAGTCGAGGAACTCGAGTCGGGTGAAGAGGTCCAGCGAAGTCAGCAAACGAACGGTCCTACGACAAAAAGGACAGAGGCCATCGTACAGTACCTGAAGGCGACCGCGCTTGATTGCAAGGCGAGCGCCGATTGCTTTTCGGACCGGGGTGAAATCAAAGAAGACGAGCTGGAGGAGGATGAGGTCGAAGAAAAGGATTCTCTGCATAAGAAAGATACCGATATGCATCAATACTGCCGCGACGGGGAAGATCCGCCGAGCGACGCGGGAGAATAAGACCATTCCGAAAAGTGTCTCGCTCGAAAGAGCGAATATCCCCAGCAGAGCCAAGAAGATGTCAGGGACATGAGCGAGGTGCAACGATAAAGCCCAATCGAACTCCCTCGGATTGAGGGTGTCCCCATAGAGGTTCGTCCTCATATTGGTTGCATTCCACCAGTAAAAGCCCCCTTCTTGCAGCTTACTCAGACCATTCGCCACGTAAGGCAACGCTATCGTCACCCAGCAGGCATACCGCGACCAGCCGTAGGCGGGCGATAGGCGACCGGCGTCTGGCACGGTTCGGCCTTGGGCGATCTTCCACAGGCGATCGATTGACCAACCGTCCCCGCACGGCGTAAAGGACAGGACGATCATGAGATAGAGCGGTACTAGGTTCTGGTGCCAGAAGAAACTGTGGTCTATAAGAATACCGAGGAATACGAACGTGAACAGCGCTCCCAGAGGAATGACGAGCCGTGTTCGCCATCCGATCAACCCTAGAAACAGGATCAACGCCGTGAGCCATTGGAACGCCCGGAGGTTGGTCTCACTTGTGACCAACCCTTCGAAACCGAAGCGAAGGTAGAGATACTGCGTCATCCCAAGGGATCGGCGCATCTCCGTTGGGAGCAGGGCGATGCTGGGCAAATCTTCGATGAGTGTAGTTAGAAGGAGGATGAGGCAGGTCAAAGTTCTGATGGCTCCGAGTGAGCCGGGTGTTGTTGCCCCCACCATTCTCCGGAAGAAGGCCGGGCTACTGATCACCAACACGACGAGCCAGAATCCAAGACCCTTCAGTAAAACGGGAATGGTTACTGTATCCCAGTCCCGTATGTACTCACTCACGGGATGCGTCGCCTGCCCGCGAATCATGCGGTTGAGGAACGACCAACTCTCACCGCGGTAAGCGCCTTCAATCACTGCTGGCACAACCAGCTTTGCGAGAACGATCCATAGGCCCAGCGAGATGACCATGAGGACCAGCCACAGACGGATTCGGCCCCACGTCATAAATAAGCTTTCCCCGTGGTTCACTGGTCTTAGGCCTCCAATGGTCTCGCGAAAATGGATCGATTCAAAAAGACAGCATTCAAAAACTGCTACAAGGAGCTATGCTCGCAAGCAGAAGACTTCCTAGATGATCTGCTCGAGCGCGGCAGCCCCTCTTCGGCGCCGTGCAGCGGAAGGCGCGAGGTCCAGGCTAACGAGAGCCTGCTGCGCCTTTGCGAAGCGCCTCGTCGTCGACGAGCTAGAGTTTCGCCTGGGTCATGACACCCTCCCACCGGTCCACCAACGGCGCTAAAGAGCCCAACCGTTCAATACGACGACGTAGCGTCGCTCCAGGATGCCTCGCACCAACCGCAGCCGTCTCCTAAGCTTGCTCACTCCCGGATCGCGGATGTTGCCGCGGAGCGCTGTGTCCCGTATCGGCGAGGGCAGATGCCGCGCCGTCTCAGCGAGCATTCGTATATACGGTGCGTAGACGCTCCGTCGAATGATGGTCGTGGCTTTGGTCTGGTAGTGGTTCAAGCCTGGATCATACGCCCATCTCTCGATATGCTTGAGGCCGTGGAAGTGGAAGAAGATCAATGGCTGCTCATCCACACGCACGTGGTCGCCATGGGTCGAAATCGTGTAATTCGCTAGATTCCAGGGCGCGAGGTTGGCGCCCTTGTGTTGCAGAACGGCAACCTTCTCGAAGCGGCTCGGCCAGACGTCGAGATATTTTTGATCTGCGAAGCGTCCGTCTTCAGGGTGGTCGTAGCACCATTCCAGGCACCGCTCGCGCCACCAGCGCAGGCAGGCTAACCCGTGGGCGTCGCGCCTGAAGCTCACCCACCCGACGTTAAAGATCCCGAATTGCTCGTTGTCTTTTAGGAACGGTGGGAAGCGATGCCCTATGATACCGATGGAGCGATCAGCCAACTCGTCGTAGATCGGGCTAATTTCGGAGAAGAAGAACAAGTCCGCGTCCAGATAAGTGATGAGATCCACCCGGGGGTTGTTGTTGAGGACGAACAACGGCAACGAGGGCGAGCACGTGAAATAGTATTCGATCGCTGTCCGATTTTGCTTGGCCGCAAGCAGATCGTTGTCGCCCTTTTCGAAATCTTGGAGCGCGATTGCATGGATCCCTGGAAGGGCGAGGGTCGTCAGCGCATCGAAGCAGATACGGTCCATGCAGAGCACCCAGAGCTCGAAGTCCGGACAGTAGCGCTGCAGAGATCGATAGAGTGCGAGCCCACGCGACAAGTAATTGCGGTCGAAGTAGGTGCAAAAGTAGTGCGTCATCGACCGTCCATCGATTGCCGATGCCAGCGGACAATGAGATCGCCTACTTCTTGCACCTCTGCGTCGGTTAATTGAGGATGCATCGGTAGGCTGAGAATGAGGCGGCACATCCTCTCTGTGTGCGGCAGGGCCGCTCCGTTCGGTACGACGCGTCCCTGATATGCCGGTTGCATGTGCACGGGCACCGGGTAGTGAATCAGCGTTCCTACGCCGTTGGCTTTCAGGAATGACCGTAAGGCGTCGCGGCGGTCGCTTTGCACGACGTATTGATGATAGACATGGTCCGCGCATTGCGAGCCGCGGGGAACCGTCACTGGCGTGGCTGACAGGATAGCGTCATAGATACGAGCCAGTTCGCGTCGCCTCGCGTTCTCCTTGTCCAGGTACCGGAGCTTGACGCGGAGCACGGCCGCTTGGAGCTCATCGAGCCGCGTGTTCAGGCCGGCGAAGTCGCTGACATACCTCTCACGCCACCCATACTCGCGCAGGAGTCGGAGCTGCTCGGCCACGGTCCGATCGTTGGTGACGGCGGCGCCTCCATCCCCCAACGCCCCGAGGTTCTTCGTCGGGTAGAAGCTGAACGCGGCGACGTGCCCCCACGTGCCCGTCTTGCGGCCCTCGAGGGCGGCCCCGTGGGACTGCGCGCAGTCCTCGATGACTTTCAGGCCGTGGCGCTCGGCGATAGTCATGATCGCAGGCATATCGGCGGGATGTCCGTAGAGGTGAACGGGGATAATGGCTTTTAATCGGCCGGAGTGCTGTTTCTGGATTGCCTCTGCGAGGCTGTTAACATCCATCGTGGCCGTCGCAGGATCGATGTCCGTCAGCACCGCCGTGGCGCCGGTCAGCTCGACGGCGGCGACTGTGGCGACCGCTGTGTGGGAAACGGTCAGCACCGTATCCCCCGGCCCGACTCCACAGGCCCGCAGGGCGATATGCAGCGCATCCGTGCCGCTCCCGACCCCGACAGCATGCTGGACACCGAGATAGTGGGCGAACTCCTCCTCGAATCTGGCGACTTCGTCGCCGAGAATATACATTCCGCCGTCTAATACCCGATGCACCGCCTGATCGATCTCATCCCGATGCGCCCGGTAATTTGCGGCAGGATTGGCTGGAAGGATCACTTGCGTTGCCCCCTCGGGCTCACCATCCTCATATGTACTGCTTCAAGTTGTCTCGATAGAACTCCACAGTACGGACGAGCGCGTCGCGCAGCGGCACCCGCGGCTCCCAGTTCAGGACGGACCGGATTCGACTGAAGTCCGCGAAGTAGTCGCCGATGTCGATCCGCTTGCGGTCTGAAGGAAAGGCGCGCAGCTCGTAGCGCCCGCCGCCGTTGACCTCGATGAGCAGGTCGGCCAGATCCGTGAGGCTGATGACCCGCTCGCAGCCGAGGTTGAATACCTGGCCATTCGCGTCTTCGCTGGCGGCCGCCAGGAGAAAGGCGGCCACCGCATCGTCGACATATGTGAAATCGCGCAACTGTTCTCCGCCCCAGACTTCGAATGCCTTCCCCTCGAGCAGCAGCTTGATCCAGATGCCGAGGAACGTTTGCCGGGCGTCCTTGATGCGCATCCGCGGGCCGATGGTGTTGGTGAGCCGCAAGGCGCAGGCGCGAACGCCATAGACGTTGTTGTAGAGGATGTGATACCACTCGCCCGCCATCTTATTGATGCCGTTGACGTCGACTGGTCGCAGCAGGTGCTTTTCGTCGACGGGCAGGTAATCCGGCTTGCCGTAGATCTGCCGCGTGCTCGCGAAGACGATTTTGATGTCCTTGTTGTAATGACGGCACGCTTCGAGGATGGACAGCTGTGACCGGCAGTTGATTTCCAGATCGGTGTAAGGATCCTGCATCGAGTCCATATGGCTAGTCTGTCCCGCTAGGTTGAACAGATAATCCTGGCCCTGGATCAGGTACCGCATGCCATGCACGTCGCGGACATCGGAGATGTTGCCGTACTCGGGAATCAGACTGTCCACCAGGATTACGTGCGCACCGAGGTCCACTAATCGTCGAGCCAGATTCGACCCCACGAAGCCCAACCCGCCCGTGATGAGGATGTTTCTTCCGTGAAATTCGTGACCGGTCATCCCTGGACTCCTGATGATTCAGACAATCTCGCACACGTAGGTGCGCGCCGTAATTGGTTCGCGCAAAACCTCATTGAGATACTCATGCGGGAGGCTGTTCAGCACATCACATAGTCGCAAGCCGTTGTTGCTTAGAAGGCTGGGAAATTCTTCCGCGTTGAACACGATTTCGACTACCGCGCTACCGTAGGCGAACTTCTTCAGGATCGTTGTTGGCCGCTTCGTCACGACCGGCACGGTGTGGAAGATGCACCACCGCCGCGCGACCCGGCGGCTCTCCTGGATGGCTGCCTGATATCCGAGCAGGTGCATCAGGACGGTCCCGGACAGCAGGATATCGCACGAACGGTCCCGGAGCGGCAAGGCCGTGGCGTCGCCCACCAAGTAGGGTCGTTGGGAATCACGCCGGCGGGCCAGGGCGATCATGGCTGGCGAGTAGTCCATCCCGATATACCGGAAGGGACGATCCCACAACTTGGTCAGGACCTCGGCGTTCCAGGCGCTTGCGCATCCCACTTCCACGATTAGGGGGTCCGTCGCGCCGGTGAGACGCACGGCCGCGGCCAGCGCTGTAAAGTCCTCCCTGGGTCGCCCCTCGCGCATCTGCCGAAGAACTGGTGCGAAGAGCCTCTCCTGGCGCTCGGCGACGCGCGGGTCCTTCCATCCCAGCAGCAGCTTCGGCTCAACATCGTTCAGGAGGATTTCGCAGCCCGAGCTCACGTCGTCGTGGTTCAATCCCAGCCAGCGTTTCAGCGCCCGGCGAATTCCGACTGGGAGCGCCCTCGTGGCAGCCGCTCTGAGCATCAGGCTGACTTCTTCACGGGCTTACCGCGCTCGTTCGACGCCTCACGGTTTCTGCACGACGTTGGCCGGCAACCCACTGTTGATCTCACCCGCCAGCTCGATGAAGCGCGTCGCCCCCATAGTAGCGGGGCTTCCACCTCAGGTAGAGCGGCTGCGATCGGAATGCAGTGACCGCCGAGGGCGGACGTCAAGCTAGAGATACTTCCGCACAATGTCAACTAGCTCCTTCATACGCTGCTGATAAGTGTGGTCTCTGAGCGTGCGTTCCTGCCCGGCACGGGCGATAGCGCGACGCTCATTCTCGTGTTCCAGATAAAAAGCGATGAGCTCAGCGCATTCCTGCGGCGTACGGTAAGCGATGACTTCTTTCCCTACTTTGAACATTTCGTTCAGGTCGTCCTTCCAATCCGTCAGGAGAAGAGTCCCGACGCCAGTTGCCTCGAACAGGCGCATGTTGTTGGCGAACCGCCCCGAGATCTCACCGTGACGGTTCAGGGCCATCCGGGATGCGGCGAGGATCCGATACATCTGAAGGCCCCATGATTCGCCATGATAGGACTGGTGGACCAAAGACGTCGCCGGTAACGATTCGGCGCCGTACCCCCAGAAGTCCAAGGAGACTCGGCTGGCAACATGTTCGAGCAGCTGGCTTCCGTTCACATACGTCTGGGTGGAGTATCCACCGACGAAGACCACCGCCTTGCCAGGCGGCACCGGCCCAAGCAGGTTCAAAATCCGCGGCGCGAAGGCGAAGCGCAGATATTCAGACTTGACGCCCTGCTGCCGGAATCGCTCAACATAATGAGGAAAAGATGAGACGATCAGATCGTACTGCCGACAGTCTACGTCCTCGCGAAGAGCACACGCCGTCTGGCCCACAATGAGCTGTCCCTTTCGTCTGACAGCCTGCAATAGGGCGGCGTCCACCCAGTTCAAGTCCTGCACGTAAAGGACGTCGGGCCTGAGCTTGTCCACCTGTGCCTTCAGAACGGCCATGTACCAGTCCTTGCGTCTGCCCAGCCGGCGGTACAGCGGATAGGCCGCCCACAAGTGTGCTGCGTGTTGCCGCGCCCACCTGCGCTGCAGAGGATCGCAGTTAGCGACGACTTCGTGCGCGTCGTAGCCAAGAGGCCGCAGACCCTCCGAATAGAAATCGGCCGTGCCGAAGCACTGGTCCATCACGAGTCGCCATTGCTCCGCGTAGGGCCGGCGATGAAGGCCAGGCGCCTCGGCGTAGAGGTGGTCGAGAACTCCTGAATAGTAGGTGTCGACGATGAGGAGCTTCATTGATGACCACAACCGCCGATCACGAGCGCAAAGTGGCCCCGCGGAGTCACACGGCTCCCCATGCCGAGGTCCGAGTAAATGGAGGCGCGTAGACTGTCGGTCCCCAGAGATCGAAGAGAGTGCCCGTCGACACATAGTTCGGAACGAATGCGACGAGATGCAGCAGGTGTCTCCCCACCATCAAAGCACCTTCCGCAGCCAAAGGGAGGCCGGGAGCTCTTTCGCATCTTTCGGATCGTAAACTGGCGCAAGTCTCTTCAACACCTCTGGTTTCGTATGATGTAGATAACTCTGACACATGGTGACCTGGAATGCCGCGTTGAACAGGAGAAACGCTTTGACCAGAGCGGCCTCGTTCCAAAAGAGATATGTGTCAAACAAAGGGTGGGCTTGCGGGATTGCTGGCATGGGAAACGGCATGTCATGTATCTGGACGACAACGCCCTCCCTGAGACGTGGCATGACTTCCAGGTAGAGGAAGTCGACATCGCTGTCTTTTTTGCTGACGTGGCTGGAATCGATGAAGAGTACATCATTAGCGGACAGTTCCTGGAATAGGCTGAATTCGATATCCTGCACTTCGCACGCTCGAAGTTGAATGTGTCGCTCGGATACTAACTCGCGCAATTTGTCGCTTGGGTACGGGTCTACACACGTCATGCGCGCCGCGACACCGTCGTTCTCTCGGGTCATCCGTAGCGCGCTCAGCGTGTAAAAGGTAGAGACCCCTGAACCGACCTCCACAACCGCTGAGGGTTTCAGATGACGCATCATCATGTAAAGCACATGGGCCTCAACTTCCCCGTACCCTTGCCCGTACCCGTCCTGGGTCACTCGGGCAAAGGTCGGCAGAGAACCCAGCTCATGTGCGTACTGCCCAATCTTCTCTGCTAGCTCGATTTGCGCCTGCAGATTCCAATCGATCCCTGGAGCGCTACTCTCCTTGTACCAGCGCGCCAATTTCTCCTTGACGGCTGGGAGGTCCGGAAGTGGGCTGTAGTAGTGGGTCGGTGGAAAAGGGAGCCCATAACAGTGTCTGAAGATTTCACCGATGTCGTGCCGGGGGACCAGATAGTACGGGTTGACTGGAAGGTCATACCAGAGTTGGAACAGCTTGGACACCAATCGGTCGACAATGGCAGCTTCTCTAGCATTGAGACATGCTCCCGTGAGTAGCTTTCTGAGGGATCCCATGGTTCTTCTGGCCTATGGGAGAGAAACAGTCCACTTGTGTTTGACTAGGAATCCGTCGTCATGAGTCCTTAATTGGCCTGTGCCAAAATAGTCGCCTGCGGCAACGTGCAGAGACCCGGCTTCTTGTACCCAATCGGCAGTGACACCTCCGACGGTCGAGAACAGATTGAAGACATACCGTCCCGGGGCGAGGGGCAACTCAGGGATGTGGCAGATCATTCGCCCGGTCGGAGGGACGTCTTCGAAAAAGTGCCCGCTGCCCTCGCTCGAGCAGTTAAACATGAATTGCCCGGAAGTCGTATAAAACGCGATGTGAACATCCAGTCGAGAAATCGGCTTTTCGCCCGGTGAACCATACGATACTGCGATAGCAATGTCTTGCCCCGATAGGGCTCCGTCGATGGGGCGGTTTTTAGCGTCCAGAAGCGTCACTTCCAAGAACTGTATCTCGCCACTCCCTTGACGATCTTTCCTTTGCCCCAATTGCGCCCGAGTAGCGACTGAAGCGTCAGCGAGGTACCGTTCCACAACACTTCCTGGCGATCCCTCTGCTATGAGATGACCACCGCTGACGAGATAACACTTGGAGCAAAGGCCCTGAATAGCCGCCATATTGTGGCTCACGAACAAGACGGTTCTGCCTTCCCTCGTGACATCCCGCATCTTGCCGAGGCACTTCTTCTGGAACGCGGCATCCCCTACCGCGAGGACCTCGTCGATAATAAGGATCTCCGGCTCGAGATGAGCGGCCACGGCGAAGGCCAGACGTACATACATGCCGCTCGAGTACCGTTTGACCGGTGTGTTCATGAACTGCTCTATCCCAGAGAAGTCCACGATCTCCTGCAACTTCCGGTCGATCTCGGCTTTTTTCATGCCCATGATCGCGCCGTTGAGATAGATGTTCTCTAGCCCGGTCAACTCACCGTGAAAACCCGTGCCAACCTCCAGGAGACTGCCGACTCGCCCGTACACCTCTGCTCGGCCTTCTGTCGGCTCGGTGATGCGGGAGAGGATCTTGAGCAGCGTGCTTTTGCCGGCGCCGTTGTGGCCAACAATGCCCACGATTTCTCCCCGCTCAACCTCGAACGAGACGTCTTTCAGAGCCCAGATCGTACCGCCATGACCGCTGGCGGGAGACCGACGAACAGGTTGGTCGGAGACCGTCGGCCGATGGCCGCCGTTTCCTGGCCGCCCGGCGATAAGGCCAAATAGTGACTTGGCTCCTGCTACGAGTTGGTCGCGCAGGGTGTCATGGCGGTACTTCGCAGTCCCAAGCTTGTACTGTTTGGAGAGATTCTCAACTCGGAGGGCGATGTCTCTCACGTTGTTGAGTGGGCGGCCCCGGACACCACCGTGCAGTGTTCGTCAGACCACATCCACGAACGTGCGTTCCATATGCTTGAAAAAGACAAGTCCGCTGACAAGCAAGAGCGCGACAACGACGGCGCTGATCGCCATCACGCCGAAGTCGGGAACTTGTTTACCAAGCAGTGCCCAGCGAAACCCCTCGATGACTCCGGCCATCGGGTTCAGGCTATAGAAAAACCGCCAATTTTCCGGCACAAGGCTGACGGGGTACGCAACTGGGGAGGCATACATCCAGCACTGAGTTAGGAATGGCACGGTAAGCCCCACATCTCTGTATCTGACGTGAAGAGCAGAGCACCAGAGCCCCACGGCCAGGGCCGTAGCGAAAGCCAGCAGGAGAAAGAGGGGTAAAGCGAGGAGTCCCCAGGTAGGCATGATCTCATACCAGGACATCATGCCCACGAGCAAGACAAAGGCGATGGCAAAATCGATGATCCCGGAGACAGTCCCAGCAAGGGGTAGAATCACTCGGGGGAAATAGATCTTAGAGATCAGATGGGCCTCAGAAACCACGCTGCCGCTCGAACGGTTTAGAGCGCTGGCAAAGTAGATCCAAGGCAGCAGGGCCGTGTAAGCGAAAATGGGATAGGGAAGGCCGTCCGAGGGTATCTTGGCGAAATGAGCAAAGATCGCGGTAAAAATTATCATCGTCATTAGAGGCTGCAGTATCGCCCATGTCGCGCCGATTGCGGTTTGTTTGTAGCGGACTTTGACGTCCCGCCAGACCAGGAAGTAGAGCAGCTCCCGATATTGCCAGAGCGCGGCCAAATCGAGGCGGAACCACACCCGGCTCGGTTGAATCACGAGGACGGGTTCGCGTAATGTGCTCACTGGCGGCGCACTGATCGTCGCGTTGAAGGGCCGATGGAGGGCCAGACGTGCCCGCGGCCGCTACGCGGCCTTGCTCGATTCAGTTCCTGGCACAGCTTCGCCCCTTTTGTTCCACTCTTGCCTGGGCCAGACCAACCGAATCACTCTGAGCAATATCTACCATTCGATACTACTACACGAGAATTGCCCTGTCGGGACCCTAAGATGACTATCCTTTCTTAGTATGGATCAGGTCGATCAGGTCCCCCACATTTTTCATGCTCAAAACCTCGCGCAGTCTAAACTTGATTCCAAAGGCCGTTTCCACGTCGGTGATCAATTGAATATGGCGCAATGAATCCCACTCTTCTATAGCTTTTGCGGTCATTTCCCGCGTGATGGTGAGACCCTTTTTCTGGAAAACCTTCTCGAACACGGACTTTAACTCTCCGGTAATCTGTTCTTTAGTCATTCTTCTTTAGTCATTCGTTGATGCTTACGGATCGCCCGCACCGCCGTAACTAATCCTTTCCCATCATGAGCTTGGTGTGGTGAGGGAGCAGTTTCCCGAGTTTGTTATTGTCAGAACGCTTTTCGCTTTTAAAGATGAAGCCCGCTTTTTCATAGGCTCTGATAGCTGCGCCATTATTTTTCATCAACTGGATCTCGGCAGATCTTGTTCCGATTTTAGCTGCTTGTAAAAGATGTTCCCGAATGAGTATGCCGCTAAGGCCATTGCCCCGGTATCGAGGTTGGGTGTAAACCGATTCGATTTGAAGAACGCCTGGGGTTCGATGGATGTCAACTTCAGAAGCTGCGCTGAGATTCTCTTTAGAATTTTCCCATTTCCCCTGTCCCAGAAATTCGACCAGGAGTTGTGATTTAATGATGTTGGACGACAATCCGCTAGCTCCCTCAATCCATGCGGCACAGCAGGCGGCCGCTTCACCGTCTTGTTCGGCGATTAAAAACTCCGGCGGGCTCCATCCGCAGCCTTGTATCTCCTCAGACAAGATAGAATCTAGCAAATCCTTCAGCTCCCTGTCGTTAAGGCAAAATATTTCTCGATAGCTGATATTTTGACTTCCGGATGCCTCAGCCTCCAGTATGGCGTCCACCAGAAATGGAATATCCGTTTTATTTGCTCTTCTGACTTTCATAAACCGACGCGGGGTTAACCCTTTGCAGAAGCTTCCGCGAATTTGTCGATCAGGGCCCTGCGATCGGTCTTACCATTACTGTTGCGAGGAAACGGGCTTATTCTGATTGTCTCTTTTGGGATCATGTAGGCGGGGAGATGCTTTTTCAAATGTTCATCCAACCCCGTTTTCAGCGCCGTTTCACTTTCAATGAAAAGAACAATGGATTGGAAGCCCGTGTCGTTGGTGTGCACCGTAGCAACCACCTGATGATCCCCGCAGAATTCACGGGCATGGAACTCGATCTCCTCAAGTTCTATCCGGTGGCCGTCAATCTTTACCTGGTTGTCAATCCGCCCCAGGTAAAGAAAGTTGCCCCCCTGGTCAGTCTTACATAAGTCGCCGGTCCGGTAGACTCTATCACCGGCTTGATTCGTTCCGAACGATTCTGCGGTTTTTGACGGGTCGTTCCAGTAAGCAAGGGTAACCTGCTCGCCCGAGAGCCAAAGTTCTCCCTCTTCAAGCGAGCTGTTCTCCTTTACGATAAAAGCGCCCATACCCTCCATAGGTTTGCCGATGGGAACGATTCCTTTGCCTTGCGGGTGGGCTGGCTCTCCACGTTGCCATTCGTATCGAAGACAAAAAATAGTCGCTTCGGTAGGGCCGTATAGGTTCTCAATTCTCGCGCTGGGGACACATTCGGCCCAAGTTGAAAGAGTATCGTGGTAGAGCGCTTCGCCGCAAAATAGGCTGTACCTCATCTGGGGAAGGCTGATCTCCCCGAAATAAGGTCTGAGGTAGTTGATGACCGAAGGTACCATCAGCGCAACGGAGATCTCCCTAGTTTCGAGGATCTCAGCAACCTCGAGGTAGGCCATGCCCGTCTGGGGGAGAGGATAGAAACTCGCGCCGACCGATAGGGGTACCAGGAACGAGAAAACCGAGAGATCAAATGTCAGCTCAAACATTTGAAGGAAGCGGTCATTCCTGTTGAAGTCATACCTCCCGCTTTCCAACATCATGTCAAGGAATGCGGAAAGGTTACGGTGATAGATCGGGACTCCTTTGGGTTTGCCAGTTGTTCCGGAAGTGAAGAGCAGATAACAAAGATCGCCGGGGACTTGATCGACCGGTTCCAATTTCCACGAGGTGGGGGTAACCAGGTTCTTTACCGGACGGCATTCGCTTCCCGGAGAAGCGCAGAGTTCCCGGGCCTCTCCTTGCTTTTCAGTGTACAAAAGCAATTTGATGCCAGCGTCTCCGATAATTCCCATATTTCGTTGAGCGGGATTTACAGGATTCAGCGGAACATAACAGGCTCCACAGCCCAAGACTCCTAGAAGAGAGGCGTAAGTGTAGATATTGTTCTCTGTCAAAATACCTACCCGGTCTCCCTTTTCTATTCCGTGGGCTTTTAGAAGAGAACAAATGGAAGAGCAAAGATCTCTCAATTCGCCATAAGTGTACGATCGATTATTAATAAAAATCGCCGGATCGTCTTGAAAAAGTATCGAATGTTCGATGAATCTGTCGAGAATGGAAGTCGCCATTTCAGCTGTTCCTCTCGGGACGCGCCGCACCGACGAACCAGTGCGCGTTTCATCCAAGGCAAGCTCAGAACAAGGTATAAATGAACGGCGTCACTGCGATGACAGCGCTCTGCTTGTACATCGCCAAACCTGCAAACACCATAAGAATTGAGACCACAGGTGCAAACCACCACCATAATCTCGCGCCGAAGAAATCGACGGACGCTCCCATTATCAAAGCAAAATTACCCGCCGGTGATAGAGCCTGTGCAGCTAGTGTACGCTCACTCAGTGCCTGCCTGTAGCGTAGCCGCCAGGAGAGTAATAATGACTGTCCTGCTTCGAGGGCAAAATAACCGATGACTAGGGCGGGCGTGAGAATGTAAAAGCTTCGCGGCATGGCGAAATGCCGGTAGGCGCCCGGCGAAAACGCAGTGCTGCACATCGATACGGCTTCACTCAAAGTATTCGCGCGAAAACAGATAAATCCTAGGGACATCAACAGAAACGTGGTTCCCCACGACAGAAAATGTCCCAGGTAATGTGGCCGGCGGAGGATGGAGAATCGCCGTCTCATCTGCTGACCCAACCGGTGCATCACTAGTATCAAACCGTGGTAGACACCGAAGACAATGAAGGTCAACTTAGCGCCATGCCACAGCCCAAAGAGAGTCATAGAAATAACGAAGACAACATGCGGCCACCAACGATAGCGCCGCCCAGCCGCGGCCAACGGGTTGAAGACATAGTCTCGAATCCAGAATGAAAGTGACATATGCCAGCGCGTCCAGAAAACAGAAGGCGTTGTCGAGAGAAATGGACGATCAAAATTTTCTGGCAGTCGTATGGCGAATACGCGGGCAGTCCCGATGACCATATGCGAGTAGCCCGCAAAATCGAAAAATAGTAGAAATCCGAAGCCTATCCCCAATAACCAAACATCTACCCCGCCCCAACCGCCTTTGACCTGATCGAATCCAGCAGCTATACCTTCGCCGGGTGTCCAACCGGACCCCAGAATTTGAGCCAGCACGAACTTCATCGTGATGCCCTGAATCAAACGACGGCTGCCTGCCGATACGTCGTCCCAACTAATGCGAGAAAGCTGGCGGAATTGCGGCAACATGTTCGGCAGGCGGCAGACGGGCCCGGAGACAACCGTCGGCCAGAATGCCATATAAAGGCAAAACTCCAGGAGTGAAGGATCCAACTCCTCCTCAAGGTAAATGTCGAAGAGATAGGAGAGTCCTTGAAACGTCCAAAAGGACATTCCCACCGGCATGATGATCTGGCGCGCAAGATCATATTGCCATGAACCTGCTGGCCCCAACTCGAGCAACGGCGGCAGGTACTTAAAAAACGCTAGCGGCAGCAGATTGACGGCGATACCGATCCAGAGGCGCGGCGTGGTCACTTGGCGGCGTAGCGCTGAGCCGCACATATAATTCAGGAGCGAACTTATGATCAAAGCGGCCAGAAACCCTATGCCCCAGTTTGCATAGAATAGGTAACTGGCGAATAGGAGGAGTAGCTGGCGCCACTTGACTGACGGTAAGTGCCAAGCCAACACCCACAGAAGCAGAACCACGAGTATAGATCCTACGACCTGAATCATCGTAGGCGCTCACGCCAGGCAGGTGTCATCGTAGTTCTAAGGGGAGCTCGCACCAATCACGTCCAACATTTTCTTCGCGATCAATCGGTTCCCTACTGGCGTCACATGAAATCCGTCAATCCAAATGAGTGAATTGTAGTCATCGAAGACATGCTCTATTGGGTAGAAGTTCGGATACTTGGCAGACCCCAGTTCCAGAGTCTGATAAGCCGCAGTGAGGAGCTTGTAAAGGGGGACCTCCATTTGGAGTATCTGTTTCATCTCCTGCTCTTCTCTTGTCAAAGGCTTGTTGCCCCTCAACACGTTTGGCTGCAAGAAAAAGAAGTGCTTGAAGCCATACGTTTGGGCAAGAGCTTTCACAATCTTGTAGTTCTCAAAATAGTTTTGCACGATCGAATCGCTCAACTTTGCGACCTCAATCCCCATGCTTTCGTAAGTCACCAGCTCGCCGACAGCTGGTTTCCCCTGCCCTGGGTTAGCGATCGTCAGTTTGCCCGTCAGGTCTTCGATCAAGGAATACGAGTGAGAACTCGTCAGCAGCTCAAGCAATGTAGGTGGGCTCTTGGCCATCTCGAACCTGGCGGCAATTTGATCAAGATTCTGAGGGACACCGGCTCGACCCGACTGGTACGCGGCATAGATGTCACCCGAAACACTGTAAAAGACGACCACATCCGGCACATTGCCGGATCGTAGTTGGATTTGGAGCATAATAACGTCCTGCGTTGAAACATAAGCTGTCTCGCCGAAATTCACTACGCAAACCGGCCCTTGTCTCAGCTTTTCAAGGCCCGCCTGTAAATAAGCGGGTATCGTACCCCAGCTTGGTGAGCCCGTTCCCCACATCGTCGAGCCGCCAAAGGTAAACACCTTGAAGGAGGCTGCGCGGCAATCGGCACCGGGCGTCACTCTGATACCGTTTTGATCAATCTCTATGGTTTTACCTTTGAAAGGAGCTCTCCTCCAGCCAACGTAAGGGTAGTACCGTTGCTTACGGGTTAGCCGGAACTCATGCCAAAACTGTTCAGCCCAATCCTGCGAGGCATAGTAGGAAACTGTCTCCCGCGCCTCCCCCTCTCCTACTAGCTTTTCAGTCGACTTCGAAAATACACTCCCAATCTTAAAGGCCCCTGTCGTAGCCAACTCGAAACCGGCGAATACAGCAAGGGTGTTCAGCGTGAGAATGGCGACTGCTTTATATACAATCCGAATCCACTGGACGAGAGCCGGGCTACTGATCACCAGCGCGACGAGCCAGAATCCAAGACCGCTCAGCAAACCAGCGATCGTCAATTTGGCGGCCATTCTGTACCAGTCCTGTAGGTAGTCGCCTACAGGATGCGTCGCCTGCGCGTTGATCATCCGGTTGAGGAACGACCAACTCTCCCCGCGGTAAGCGCTCTCGATGACGGCTGGCACGACCAACGTTGCGAAAACGCTCCACAGCCCCAGCGAGATGCCTATGAGGACCAGCAGCGGGCGCATGCGGACTCCCGCCATCACGAGCTTACTGCCTAAGTTCAATGCCCTGCCCATTTATCAACCTTGCCATCACACGAATCCGCGGAACGCGCGTTCCGGATACTTGAAAAAGACAAGTCCAGCGACAGGCAAGATCGCGACAACGACGGCGCCGACGGTCATCACGCCGAAGTCGGGGCCTCGCTTGCCAAGCAGTGCCCAGCGAAACCCCTCGTTTTACCGGAACGGCTGGATCACGAGAACGGGTTCGTGCGTGTAATGCGCTCACTGGCGGCGCGCCGATCGTCGCGTTGAAGGGCCGATGGGAGGCCAGGCGTGGTCGCGGCCGCTACGCAGCCGTGTTGACAGAGTCAACGAACCGGCCTTTGTTCGATTCAGATCCTTGCACAGCTTCGCCCCTTTGGCTCCGCCCTGCCTAGGCCGGACCAACCGAGTATCGAGCTACGGCGATGCTGGCGGAGAACATACGGCGGGGATACCGGCAGAGGCGAAGAACACTGAACGATACCCCTAGTCATCCGAGAATATCATGCGCGAATTGCCCCTGTCAGCACGCGAAGAGGCACGTCACCGTCAAGTCTCGTCTGAAGAGTGCTGGCGTTGGAGCTTCTACTGAATCAGTCGAAGTTGATCGGATACCCGAACTGCAGACCGAACTTGACCCGGTTCTGATCGACATCCACCTGCCTCGACGACGATCCCCCGGTACGCTGATAGAGAAACGTGTACCCTCCAAAGACGCTGACAAAGCGTGCAATTTGATAGGTCGCCCCGAGACCCAGTGAGGCAGCCCAGACATCAACCTGCCCGCGCTGCTGGGAGCTCAAGGACTCGGAGCGGCTGTACGCAGGGCCAACCACAACGAGCAAGCCTCGCAGAAGGCGAGAAAGCGTCAGTGTGGCCGAGACACTCTGTGTGTCGTTCGACCCGCCGAACCCGCCCGCTACACCGACGCCTTGATTGTAATTCAGACTTGCTGAGCCAAATGAAAACACCTGAACGAGACTCGCGGCCCCAGCTGGCGACACGAATGTGTCACCACCGATCTGGGTCACGGCGGCACCACCAGTGATTTTGGTCGAAAGCGTCGGTGTCAGCTGATAGCTGAGCCCTATTTCCGGAGTGTGGGTCTTCGAATCTTGCTGTTCTCGAAGACTCAGGTACGTGAAGCCATAGCTGACGATGCCCGAAAAGCGTGGCGTGAAGGTGTGAGTCAGACTGCCCAGGAATCCGTAGGTGTCAGAATCACGTCCGGTCCCGCTGCCAAGGTAGCGCAACACGCCGTAGGTCGCGTTGAGAGCGAGGCTGTTCGCCGGCGTCATCTGCCATGCCATCCCGGGGGTCAAGGTGTTGCTCCACGATTTTTGCTGACCGGTCGAAACGCCCTGTACCGCAACGAGATTAGTCTCGTTGCGATTGAATGCGAAGGAATCAGCGGCAGTCAACGTCAGTCCGCGCGTCAACTGGAAGAGTCCGCTCCCTACCAGGTTTTGAGACTCGAACGGCTCGTTGGGTCGCGTCCCCTTCGCAAACAGAGCGGCGGAGAACGAATAGCCAGCATTCAGTTGGTACGATGGGCGGTAGACTGACAGTGTGATGGTGGGGCTGATCTCCGTGATGAAATCCGACTGCCGGTTCTGGTTATCTGAATTGACGTTGTCGTTATACTCCTCTGAAACGGCGATTGAAGGCATCACCGTCACCGGGCCGCGTTGGGCCGGAGGCCCCAGAAGCCCCAACAGCGTGAGGGGATACGACGCCATCGGCTGTCCCGGACTTTGCAGTGTGGGAGGAGCCCCGGGGACCGGCGGTTGGTCTTTCGTGCCGGAGGGCGTCGGCTCTTGACTCCACGCGTGGGACGCGATCAACCCGACGACAATCCCGACAACCGCACCCGTGCCGACTCGGCGGAACCGCGCGAGCATTGCCCCCCCCTGAAAGCGTAGCCTACTTCGAGACCGACTCATCGCTCTTAAGTGCAACACTTGGGACGGATTATAGAGCGGATCGGAGTTTCTCCGACTCTAAAAAAGGAGTGATGATCCTTACACAAAGAGCGTTTGCTCAGTTACGGATCGTTAGCTTCGACACTGGATACCATCGATCCGCCCGCCTTCCTTGAATGGCGAGA
>Ga0209802_1000655_pt1 | contig 26795 bp, 26 predicted proteins | sample GraSoiAngelo_129_FD_185886 | JGI IMG/M metagenome (GOLD analysis project Ga0209802, IMG submission 185886) | Grasslands soil microbial communities from the Angelo Coastal Reserve, California, USA - 14_0927_12_40cm (SPAdes) (version 2) | ecosystem: Environmental > Terrestrial > Soil > Grasslands ... | reverse complement strand
TGGCCGCCGCCTTCGACCTCGAGCCGGTCCGCGGCGACTGAAGCGACGAGACGCGGTAAGATGCCAGGCCATGCCGAGACGCCCTGGGTACCGGCTGCCCGACGAGCTGGTCGCGCTGCGCGAGCGAGTGCGGCGCTTCATCCGAGGTCCCCAAGAGCGGTGGTGACCCTCGCGGGTGGTGCGGATTACGCAGCGCAACAGTCTGACCCGAAATTCGGTCGCTCCTGTTCCACGCACGCAAGATTACGAACCGTTCACCTCGACAATAAAGGCAACGGCAAAGCGCGGAACCGCGTACCGCCGGCGCCGGTTCCCGATCGTGACCACGTTGTTGTTTCAACTGAATAGCCACATCCAAGTAAAGTCTGGCAGGCGAGGGTCAGCGGTACGCCTTCCGCTACAACAACCGGAACAACGTGTGTCTCTTTTAAGACGCCATCAGCCCGTAGGCCGATTAGGAACGTCCTAGAACAGCACCCGGACACGGAATTCGAGCGGGGCCGAGGCGTTTGCCGTCGGAACATTGCGCCCCCGCAATGAACCGGCGACGGCCGTGAACTGACGCGCGGCTTCACGCGACTGCCAGAACCTCGAACGGGCCCGCCAAGGCCGAACAGCCGTCAGGACGGTTCCCAGTTCGAGCCGCCACCCTCCCGCTGTCATGGACAACGATCTCACGCTCAAGGCCGCCGCCTTGCAGCTGGGCTTCGTCTCGGAGACGGAGTTCGATCGCATCGTCGATCCAGAGAAGATGGTGAATCCCTATGTAGCAACCGCTCTTTGAGGGGCTCGGTCCCGCGACGACCGGGCGGTCCCGCTGACGGCATGACCGCCATCACGGTCATTTTGGCGATGAGTCTCGGTCTCATTGGTCCGAAGGTCGTCATCGATAGCCTTGGGGACGGCGCAACGGGGTCGTAGGAACGCATTCCCTGAATCGAACCGACGACAGGCTGCGTGTTTTAGTCGCGTGAGTCTGTCGGCGACCTACCGTTCCGCAACCCCCAGAGCGTATTGGCGAAATCGTGATCGTGGCTGAAACGCGCGTTCGGATCGCGTACCGACGCACTACCTCGCTTGCATGACGGGTCGGCCTGTCCAGGCGGCAGGCATCCGTGCAAGCACTGCCCGCTTCTCGTGCATCGACGCTCAGCGCGGCGGTCGTCATACCGTCGATCTCCTGTCGCCCCTTGCGCGAGACGGCCCCGCGCCGCACCATATCCCCGGGATGGGCGCTCCGTTGATCGCAGTCTCGCGCGTCGAGAAAACGTACCTGACGCGCGCGGGCTCCCGGATTCGTGCGCTGGCCGACGTGACGCTCAACATCGCCGACGGCGAATTCGTGACGATCGTCGGCCCCTCGGGCTGCGGGAAGACGACATTGCTGCGCATCCTCGGCGGTCTCCTCTCGGCCTCGTCGGGAAGCGTCGAGCTGCTCGGCCGGCGCATCAGCGGACCCAGCCGTAAGGTCGGGATGGTGTTCCAGGACCCGGTGTTGCTGCCGTGGCGCACCGTGCTCGAGAACGTGATGCTGCCCGTCGTCGTGCTTCGACTCGACCGGGCGACGTACCGTCGACGCGCGCTCGAGCTCCTCGCGCTGGTCGGTCTCACCGGGTTCGAGGATAAGTATCCGCACGAGCTGTCGGGAGGCATGCGGCAGCGCGTGGCGCTGGCCCGCGCGCTGGTCCACGACCCCGCGCTGCTGCTGATGGACGAGCCGTTCGGCGCGCTCGACGCGATGACGCGCGAGGCGATGAACCTCGAGCTGCAGCGCATCTGGCGCGAGTCGGGCAAGACGGTCGCTTTCATCACGCATTCGATTCCCGAGGCCGCTTTCCTCGGCGACCGGGTGATCGTCATGTCGCCGCGGCCCGGCCGCATCGTCGATGTCGTGTCGGTCGAGCTCGGTCGCCCGCGGGACCTCGACATGCTCGGCTCGGACGCCTTCGGGGTCTACACGCGGAAGATCCGACAGATGCTGGGACCGAAGGGGTGGCTCGAATGAGCGCGCTCGACGACGCCGATGCGCCGGCGGAGCGGCTCTCGCCGCTCGAGGAATTCAGGCGCGCGCCGGGCGCTTTCATCGGCCGGCGGCCCCATCTCGCCCTGGTGCCGCTGGTGCTCATCGTGGTCGTCGGCGCCTGGGAGGGCATCGTCCGGATCTGGCGCATTCCGGAGTTTCTGGTCCCCGCGCCGAGCGCGATCGGGCGGGCGCTCGTGGCCGGGCTCACCAGTCGCCTCTACCTCGAGCACTTCTGGATCACGTTCTACGAGTCGTTGCTCGGGTTCCTGATCGCGGCGGCCGCCGGCATCGCGTGCGGTACGATCATCGCGCAATTCCGAGTAGTCGAGCGCACGCTCTATCCCTACCTGGTGGCGCTGCAAACCCTGCCCAAGATCGCGATCGCGCCGCTCCTGATCGTGTGGCTCGGCTTCGGGCTTTCCTCCAAGATCGTCATCGCCGCGCTCGTCGCCTTCTTTCCGGTTCTGGTGAACGTGATCGTGGGCCTCAAGACCGTGGACGCCGGCAAGCTCGATCTGATGCGCTCCCTCGACGCCAGCCGGTGGCAGACGTTCCGTCACGTGGCGTTTCCCAATGCGCTGCCGTTCGTGTTCGCGGGGCTCGACATCGCCATCGTCTTCAGCGTGCTCGGCGCGATCGTCGGGGAGTTCGTCGGCTCCCAGCGCGGGCTCGGCAACTTGATCTTGCAGTTCCACACATCGCTCGACATCGCGGGGATGTTCGCCGTCCTCTTGCTGCTGGCCGCGCTCGGTGTCGGGCTCCACCTCGTCATCCAGGCGATCCAGCGGCGGGTTATCTTCTGGGCCCAGGTCGACCACGTCATCGGCGCCTGAGGGAGGGAATTCACGTGAAGCGAGTGCTCGGCTTCGTCGTGCTCGGCGCCGTGCTCGTGCTGGCGGGCGGCGTCGTCGCCCAGCAGAAACCACTGAAGAAGGCGGTCTACACGATCACAACCAAGGACATCTCTGTGGGACTCTCGGCCAACTCGTCGATCCCCGAGACGCTCGGCTACTGGAAAGCCGAGGGCCTGGACGTCGAGATCACCACGCTCGAGGGATCGACCGCCGGCGTCCAGCAGCTCGCGGCCGGGAACATCCAGTTCGCGACGGTCGGGCCGGAGACTGCCCTCATCTCGCGCGAGAAGGGCGTCAAGATCAAGGCGTTCTACGCTATCTCGCGCGTCACCATCTTTCGCGTCGTGGTGCCCCAGGGGAGCCCGATCCAGAGCGTGGCCGATCTGCGCGGCAAGACCATCGGAGTCTCGGCGCTGACCTCCGGCGCGGTGCCCGTCGCCAGGGCCCTCATCGCATCGGGCGGGATGGATCCCGACAAGGACGTGAAGTGGCTCGCGGTCGGCGTGGGCGCGCCGGCGGCGGTGGCTATCACCCAGAAGAGCGTGGACGCGATGGCCCTCTGGGGCGACTTCCAGGCCGGCCTCGAGAACCGCGGGTTGCAGTTCCGCGAGATCACCGCGCCCTTCATGAAGGACCTGCTCGGCCAGGTGGTGGTGGCGCGCGACGACTTCCTGGCCGAGCATCCGGACGTGGCGGTCGCCTTCGCGCGTGGCCTCGCCAAGGCGACACTCTTCGGCCTCACCAATCCCGAGGCTGCGGTGCGCATCCACTGGAAGGTCTATCCGCAGACCCGGCTGCAGGCGGCTGACGAGGCGCAGGCGCTCCAGACGTCGCTCCGCGTTTTCAACGCGCGCTTCGAGACCCAGCGGGTTGACAACCGCGAAGACAAGCGGTGGGGCGCCTCGTCCCCGGCGCAGTGGGCCCGGCTGAAAACGCTCTATCGAGAGCAAAACCTCATCCAAGGCACCGGGGACGTCAACGAGGTCTTCACCAACCAGCTGATCGACGAGATCAACCGCTTCGACCAGCAGGCGGTGATCCGGCAGGCCAGGGAGTACCGCTGATGCGCATCGAGAGCCAGTCGCCAGGAGGCACGCTATGAAGGTGAGCCCGTCACTCGCCGCCGTCGTCGTCGCCGGGATCGTCGCCGCGAGCGTCGTCGCGGACGAGCCGGAGAAGATCGGCCAGGTCCGGTTCGCGGTCTCATGTCGGGCCGACGTGCAGAAGCCCTTCGAGAGGGCCGTCGCGCTCCTGCACTCCTTCTGGTACATCGAGGCGGCCAAGGCCTTCACGGCCGTCGCCCAAGCCGATCCCGACTGCGCAATGGCGTACTGGGGCCTGGCCATGAGCAACTGGACGCAGATCTGGTCGCCGCCTCCGCCGGCGGCCCTCAAGCGCGGCTGGGATGCGGTCGAGAAGGCCAAGGCCGCGGGCGCGAAGACGGCGCGCGAGCGTGACTTCGTGACCGCCGCGGAGGCGTTCTTCAAGGATGGGGACAAGGTCGATCACCGTACGCGCGCCGTCGCGTACGGCAAGGTGATGGAGCAAATGGCCCAGCGCTATCCGAACGATCGCGAGGTCATGGCGTTCTACGCGTTGTCGCTCCAGGCCACCGCGGATCCACACGACAAGACCTATGCGAGCCAGAAGCGCTCGGCGGAGATCGCCGAGAAGATCTTCGCGGCCGAGCCCGACCATCCGGGGGCCGCTCACTACATGATCCACGGTTACGACTATCCGCCGCTGGCCACCCAGGGGCTGCCGGCCGCGCGTCGGTACGCCCAGTTCGCCCCGTCGGTGCCGCATGCGCTGCACATGCCCTCGCACATCTATGTGCTGCTCGGCATGTGGCCGGAGACGGTGCAGGGCAACATCGCGGCGGCGGCGGCCGAGAAGGACCGTGGAAACCCGGACGACCGCATGCACGCGCTCGACTACCTCGTGTACGGCTACCTGCAGCAGGCCCAGGACGAAGAAGCCCGGCGGGTGGTCGACGAGGCGCGCGCGATCATGACCGATCTTGCCGCGCGCAAGTACGACTCCGGCCGGCCCACGGCGCACTTCGCGATCGCCGCGATCGAGGCGCGATGGGCGATCGAGCGCGGGAAGTGGGCGGAGGCGGCGGCCATCGAGCCGCGTCCCAACCGATTCCCGCACACGGAGGCGATGATCTACTTCGCGCGCGCCATCGGCGCCGCTCGAAGCGGCAACGCCGCGCGTGCGCGCGCCGACGTCGATCGGCTCGCCGCGCTCAAGGAAGCGATGAAGGACGCGTACTGGTCCGAGCAGATCGAGATCCAGCGACGCGCCGCCGCGGCCTGGGCCGCGCGCGCGGAGGGCAAGGCCGACGAGGGCTTCGCGCTGATGCGCTCGGCGGTCGAGCTCGAGGCCTCGACCGAAAAACACAACATCACGCCCGGCCCGATCGTCACGGCGCGCGAGCTCTATGGCGACATGCTCCTGGAAGCCGGCCAGCCCGGCCCGGCCGCGCAGGCGTACGAGGCGTCGCTGCGCGTCGCGCCGAACCGCTTCAAGTCGTTGCACGGCGCGGGCAAGGCCTTCGAGCGCGCCGGCGATCGCGACAAGGCCAAGGCCTATTACGTGAAGCTGATGGCCACGGCGGCCTCGGCGGACACCGAGCGGCCCGAGCTCCGGGAGGCCAAGGCCTTCCGGTGATCGCCTCGGCGCGGATGTATTCCTGGTCGCCGTCCCTCGCGTCGGCCTGGCACCGGTTGCTCGCGTGGCTGGGGAAGACGGCGGGCGTCGACCTGGCCCTCATGGACCAGTCGGATCCGACGCCGCTCGACGAGCTGTGGGCACGCGACGACATGGGGTGCGTCTTCATGTGCGGCTATCCGTGGGCCCTGCGCCGAGACCGTCCGGCGTTGCTGGCCTCGCCGGTGCCGTCGCCGCCACGCTATGGTGGGCGCGCCATCTACGTCACCGACTTCATCGTGCGCGCCGACAGCCCGCACCAGACCCTCGTCGATACGTTCGGTGGCGCCATCGCCTATTCCACCGAGCACTCGCACTCCGGCTACAACGCGCCTCGCTACCATCTGCTCACCCATGTGACGCCGACCCGCCGTGCCTTCTACCGCACCGTGCTGGGACCCTTCGTGCGCCAGCGCCCCTGTCTCGACGCGGTGGTGAAGGGCGACGCCGACGTGGCCGCCATCGACGGCTACGCACTCGACCTGCTGCGCCTTCACGACCCAGCGGCGGCGGCCCGGGTGCGCGTGATCGAGACGACGGTACCCGCTCCGAGCCCGCCGCTGGTCGCTTCGCCTTGTGTCGACGCCGCGGCTCGCGAGCGACTCACGCGAGCGCTCGTCGAGGCGCACCATGCCGCCGCCGCGCGCCCGCTCCTCGACGACCTGCTCCTGGCGCGTTTCGATCGCGTGACCCCCGCGGATTTCGACATCTTTCTCGACCGCGAACGAGCGGCCCGGGACGCGGGCTACCCGAAGCTCGCCTAGCGCGGGCCATGCGGACGCTTGTGGGGGGCGGCTGGGTCGTCGGCTTCGCGGAGGGGACGCACACGCTCATCCCCGAGGGCATCGTGGTCTACGAGGACGATCGCATCGCCCACGTGGGCCGCCGCTTCGACGGGCGAGCCGAGGTCGAGATCGACGCGCGCGGCAAACTGGTGTGCCCGGGATTCATCGACACGCACGTCCATTCGGGCCACCGAGCCTCGCATCGGCTCATCACCGACGCCGGCCGCCCCGATTTCTTCGGTCAGCCGTTCCTCGACATCAGCGTCCCGCGCGAGGGCCGCCGGGTCGGCGGCGATCCTCGCTACGCGCGACCGACCGACGCGGATGCCGACGCCGGCAACCGGCTGCTCGCAACCTTCACGATCGCCGAGATGCTGCGAAACGGCATCACCACGTTCATGGAGTTCGGCAGCCAGCTCCGCGTGCAGGAGGCGCTCCTGGGCGAGGTCGAGCGGCTTGGGCTGCGCGCCTATCTCGGTGCCGGATACGATTCGGGCCGCTGGGTCGGCGACGAGAAAGGACGTCTCAAGCGCGTCGTGGACGAAGCCGCGGGGGTGAAGGAGTTCGAGAGCGCCATGGCCTTCATCCGCAAGGTCGACGGCAGCGTGAACGACCGCGTTCGCGGGCTGCTCGCACCCCGTGAGGTCGAGACGTGTACCCTCGATCTGCTCCGCGCCACCCGCCGGGCCGCGGACGAGCTCCGCCTGCCCATCGTGACCCACGCCGCCTACAACGTGATCGAGTTCTACGAAATCGTCCGCGAGCACCGCATGACGCCCGTGGAGCTGATGGAAAGCGTCGGCCTCCTCGGCCGCGACCTCACCGTCGGCCACGGCAACCTCATCGCCGACAACGGGTTCATGAGCTATTCGGGCGGCCGCGACCTCGAGCTGATGGGGCGCCACGGCGTCACCGTGTCGCACTGCCCGGTGAACATCGCGCGGCGGGCGCGCTCGCTCGACTCCTGGCAGAAGTATCGCGCCGCGGGCGTCAACCTGGCCCTCGGCAGCGACACCTATCCACGCGACCTCATCATGCAGATGCGCGTGGCGTCCTACTTCGGCAAGGTCATGAGCCACAACCTCCTGAGCGCGTCGGCCGCGGAGGTGTTCGAGGCGGCGACGCTCGGCGGCGCCCGCGCGCTCGGGCGCGACGACCTCGGTCGTCTGGCCCCGGGCGCCAAGGCCGACATCGTCGTGATCGATCTCGAGACACGTGACAGCCTTCGCTTCGGTCCGATTCGCGATCCGATCAAGGCGCTGGTGGAGTGCGGCATCGGCGACGACGTGATCACCGTCATCGTCGACGGCATCGTGCGCATGCGCGATCGCGTCATCCCCGGTGTCGACCTGGCCGCCGTGCGCCGAGAAGCCCAGGCCGCGGGGGAAGGCGTGTGGCAGCGCGTGCAGGAGTGGGACCCGCTGGGTCGCACCGCCGAGCAGATCAGCCCGTGGTCGTTCCCGCTCGTGACGGAGTGACCCGCCGCGAGCGTTGTCCAGGTCTGGACAGAATCTCGGGAACGCAAGAGGATAGAGCACCGGAGGAAGCCATGAAAGGCGTCGTGTTTCTCGGAGATCGAAAGCTGGAGCTCAGGGACTTTCCCGATCCGACACCGGGTCCCAGAGACGTGATCCTCGAGATCAAGGCCTCGGGCATGTGCGGCAGCGACCTGCACAACTATCGCGCCCCGGCCAATCCAAGCGGGGCGGTGACCGGCGGCATCAGGCGGCAGGCCGGTGTGATCGCCGGCCACGAGCCCTGCGGCGTCGTCGCGGCGGTGGGCGCTGGTGTCACCGAGAAAGAGGCGCGAGTCGGCCAGCGCGTGATGGACCACCATTATGACGGCTGCGGCAACTGCAAGCATTGCCGGGCTGGCTGGACGCAGATGTGCGTCGCGGGCACGGTGGTCTTCGGCTCGGGTGGGCACGGCGGGCACGCCAAGTACATGAAGGTGCCGGTGTCGACCTTGGTGCCGCTGCCCGACCCGCTCTCCTTCGTGACGGGCGCGGCGATCTCGTGCGGGACCGGCACCGCTTGGGGTGCGCTGAAGCGGATCAACCTGCAGGGCGGCGAGACGATCGCCATCTTCGGGCAGGGCCCGGTGGGTTTGTCGGCGACGCAGCTGGCCGTCGCCATGGGCGCGCGTGTCATCGCCATCGACGTCGCGCCCGAGCGGCGCAAGCTCGCCCAGGCGTTCGGGGCGCACGAGGTGATCGACGGCAAGTCAGGCGACATGGTGGCGGCGATTCGCGATCTGACGCATGGCGAGGGCGCGCACAAGACCCTGGACGCCTCGTCGGCGCCCGAAGCTCGCGCCGCGGCCGTGCGCGCGGTCCGCTCGTGGGGCACGGCCTGCTTCGTCGGCGAGCGCGGCCAGGTGACGCTCGATGTGAGCCCCGATCTCTTGCGCCGGCAGGTGACGCTCGTCGGCTCTTGGACGTTTTCGAAGCAAGGCCAGGCCGAATGCGCCGAGTTCGTCGCCGACCGGGGCGTGGACGTGGAGAAGCTATTCACGCACCGCTGGAAGCTCGAGCAGGCCGAGGAAGCCTACAAGCTCTTCGACACGCAAACGACGGGCAAGGCGGTCATCCTGCCGTCCTGAGCGGTTCGGAGGATGTTAGGAGGTGCGGCGTCGAGGCCTTCGCGGTCTCTCGTGAGTTGAACGCGCACGCCGAACCGTCGGCTGACGCCCCGCCGACTTGGCGAGCCAGCGAAGCGTCGCCACCACCGCTCCGCGCAGGCCCTTGTCGTGTTGCGCGGTCTTCGGCCTTCTCCGCTCCTGCAGCCGCGCACGTACTGCGGCATCGATATCGCTCAGAAGCGAGGAGAGCTGGTACGCGAGATCGCGGAGGGGCTCCCGCGCCACGCGGTCAAGGTCTCACAGGCGCCTCGGCGGCGCTGACAGGGTGAAATAGCTGGCTATGGCCCGGCGTGCCGGCTCGTAGTCGCCGGCCCTGGCGCGCGCGTCGTAACGAACCTCGGCCTTGAATGCGCACGCAGGGTGACGCGCCAGGCCGTGCTCTCGCCACGACCGGAACAATGATCCAAACTGTTCCACCGAAAGAGGGACGCCGATCGCATCGGCGCTGAGCGGTTGTTGCTCTTGGAGCTCTCGCGCGTGACGTCCCAGCGCGACGACGATCCTTCCTTCGTGGTCGATCGTCGCGTCGGCCACGACCATCTCGACCCCGCCGTCATCTCGACACGGAGCATTACCCGGTCCTCTCCCGACCTGTTTATCGCACGCGCCGACTTTGGCGTCACAGGCTAGCAGATCGTCTTGCAATTTCTCGTACTTGTCCTTGATGCCCGTGACCTGGGCGCCCGCGTCACGGAGGCTCCGCGGATCGACATCGAAGATACTGATCAGCGTTTTCCACACCTCGGGGGTCACCCAGCCTTGCTCGTGAGATTCATTCCCCATCACGTCGGCGGAAATCAGGATGAGCGCGAACACGAAAATGATCTGGACGAGAAGATCGATGAGCGTCGTGAGCGCGATGTCCCGATTCCGCGCGAGTCGATTCTTGCTGATCACTGGCGGTCTTCAACCTTGCTCAGAATGAAGCGTGAGGCATCGATGAGATGATGATGGACTTTTCTCACCGCTTCTTCCGAGGTGCGGAGGTCTTCCTGTAAACGATTCGCCAGGGCGCCGGCCGCCTCGCTGTGTTTGCGTAATTGATCCGCCAGAGGCCCGGATATCTGCGCGGACAGTTGAATCTGGGTGGCGACGGCATCCTTGCCGAGCCGCACGGCCCGCTCCGTAATCTCGGTCAGCGCCTGCAGCCCGGCACCCGCCTTCATCAAGCCACCGCTCCAGTTGTGGACCGACTGCTCGGCCGCGCGCGTCCCGTGCTCGAACGCGGACAACGCCGCACCGGCCCTTGCCATCGATTTGCTCGCTCCGTCGGTCGCGCCGGCCACCTCCGCCCATGCGCGGTTGGCTTCCCCTATGTTCGTGCGCAGGTTGCCGAGCGTGGCAATGATGCTCGCCGCCTCTTGAGGCAGCTTTTCGAGGCCCGTCCCCAGCTCGCCAAGCTGGTTCAGATGCGTGGCGAATTGTTCGATGTTCGTCTTCGCCGACGTCACCGCCGACGTTGCCGCGTCCGCGGAGACCGCCAGGGCGCTGAACGCCCGGCTCCCGTCTCGTGCGCCTTCCACGGCGCTGCCCAGTGTCCCTTCGAGCTCGTTGTACGCGGCGGCTACGGTCGTGGTCGCCCGCCGGAGCAGGTCGGCGCGCTCGGCAAGCTCCGTCAATACCGCGACGAGCTTCTCGCCGACGGCCTCGGATGGTAGCCGAAACGCCCCGAGCCGTGCCTCGAATTGCTGGAGGGTTGCTTCCACGGTTCCGTTCGTGCGACGGAGAAACTCAGTCAGCTCCGTGGCCGATTCCCGTGCCACTCGAGTGACGTCCTGGACCACTTGTCCCGTCACATTGCGAACCGCACTGGTCGTCCCGGCCGTGAGGCTCTCGACCTGTTCCTTGGCCATGTCGTGGGTCTTCGCCGCCTGACGAGACGCGGCGTCGATTTCCCGGATCGCGCGATTGCGGACCTCGGCGAAGGCGGATTCGGCGTCCGCGCTGACGCGCTCGAGCACCGTCGCGAACTGCTTCAGCACCTGGGCGCTCATCGAATCGAACTGCTGCGTGACCCGACCCGAGAGGATGCGAATCGTCTCGACCGCGCCGGAATACGACTCGCTCAGGTGTCCTTCAGCGCGCTGCTGGGCATGCACGATTCGAACCGTGCTCCTCTCGATGGCGCGCGCCGCTTCCGCATAGGCGTCTCCCAGCCGACGAGCGTCGTTCTCCGGGCTCGCGACGGCTCCCGGCGACGTCTGTGCGAAGACGATGCGCCCGGCCAGGCCGACGAACGTCGTAATGAGGCCGAGACCGAACAACCCCAGCACGTGTCGGCTTTCCGGCCGCTCCGACGAGTTGAGCAACGGCGCAAACGTGGCGACCAGGGTCGCGAGCGTGTAGATGAAACCGAGATAATAGAACGTCTCCCCGTCGGTTTCGGAGGCGAACGCCGTCCTCGACCTGATCAACAGGACGACTCCGTACACGATCATCAGCCCCACGACGAGGGCGGTCATCGTCCAATGCCATGACCCACTCGGGGTGCCCCGATACGACCAGCTGAATGTCAGAATCACGCCGACCCCGACGGCCGTGAACCCGAGGAACGTGGCAGGGAGACTGGCCACGAGGCGCGTCATGCGGGTCAGTCGACTCCGGCCCACCGAGTGATCTTGCCGCCGGCCTCGTGGAAATATCGCTGCCAGAAGTCGAGATGCGGCGCCTGCTGCAGCTGCCGATCGTGGTACCGACGAAGATAGACGACGATGATGTTCCAGTCCCGGAAATCCGCCTTCACGTCGGTGGCGAAGCCCGATCGCAGAAACTCCTCGTAGCTGCGCCGCGGGCCGTAGTGATTGAACGCCGGGGTGTTCTGGAGCATGTCGGAGACGACAATGAGGGTCTTGCGGCCTCCGTCGTCGATCTCCTGCGACCGGGAAATGAGCTGCAGCGTCTCGAGAATCGGCGACTGCTCGCCGACCTCCGTGGTCAGGCTCTCTTCCAGCGCCGCGGTGACCGGGACCAGAAATCGCTGGTAAAAGTCCTTCGTGATCTTGCGACTGTTTTCGTAGAGGTCATTGCCATGCGACGGCGGGCGGCACAAGTCCGAGCTCGGACGCAGGCGCGGGCCGCTCCGGGATTCGAAGGTCGCCTTGCTGAACGTGAACAACGCGATGCGCGAACGCACGGCGAATTTCGAGTCGTCGGCGACGTAGTCCTTGATGAAGTTGAGGGCGAATCGTCGATGAGTCTCCGTCAGGGCCTCCGACTGGTCGACGAGGATCACGGTCTGATCGGTCGGCGCTCGGCTGAGGAATCGCCTGTCCCGGTAGACGCAGTTGTCGGCCCCGATGATGGGGCGGCTCCACGTGACTCCGAGCACGGTCGCCAGCAACACGACCGCGAAGCCGCCAATGCCGCTCAGAATCCAGATGCCCCGCCGATCCAGGCTGCTCAACGGCACGGCGTCAGCTCTTGACTTCCCATGCCTCGCGAATGAGCTTTTCCCGGACGTCTCGCTCGAGCTTGTTGAAGTAGTAGTCGCGGCGTCGTATTTCGGTGGTACGCAGGTTCTGGACCGTCGCGTCGTTCTGCCGGGCGATGTCGCTGAAGTCCTTCATGGCGCTCTCGTAGGACCGGGACAATCGCTCTTCGACCTCCGAGATTGCCTCGGGCGGCCTGACGAGATGGCCATCGAACGTGAAGCTGTTGTTGAAATAGAACGGCGCCGGGGACTGGCGCACGCGCGCGTTGGTCTGCCGGTAGCGCTTCAGCACGATGTTACACGCGTCCTGGATTTCCGCCGCGTCATGGACGAAGGTCCGGCGCTCGTCGACGCTCCGGCTGATGAGCTGCTGATAGTATTCGATGTTCGACTTCACGTCCGAGAGCAGCCGCGCCTGATCTTGCAGTATGCGATCGAAGACCTGGTCCACCAGGCGGCAATATTCGGCCTTGGCCGCCTCGTAGCTTGTCCGCCTGGCGTTGAGCTCTCGGTCGAGCTCGCCATAGCCTGGATAGACGTCATCGAGCCGGTACCCCTTGTACGAGGCGAAGATGCCGAATATGAGCGCGAGCACGACCAGGATCCAGGAAAAGACATCTTCGAAGCCGACCGGGTTCCTGGCGAAGCGCTGCCACGCCAGTCTTGCCGCTCGCCACTGATCCAGGTCCTGGGCGACCTGAGGCGGCGGCGACGAAATCGCGCTCTGCGTCGACAGGCCCGGCTGTGACTGTGCGACGTCGTTGGTGGCAACGCGATAGTGAGCGGCGGCGAGTGTCACGAGGAGAAAGCACGTGTAGAGAAACGCGACCCCGGTCAACGCGAGCCCCTTGCGGCGTGGGCTCCGGTGGTTCACGTACCGAAGAAGGTTTCCCGACAGAATCGCGAGACTGATATTGACGATCGAGAGCGTCATGGCGATGAGCACGCCACCCAACAGGCCGAAATCGCTGCCCTCCGCGTAGAACGCGGCCAGCGCAACCCATTCGACGAGGGCCAGCGCGGCCACGATCGCGAAGTGATAGAACTGCGATTGTGGATACGACGCGGCCCGGTAGTGCAGGCCGTGCTTCTGCTGGAACCATCGAAGGTGTTTGAGCGCCCGCGCCTCATTCTCCTTGGCCTGATAGAGGGCGGTCGAGCGGTCTGACTTGAGCGTTTCGAGACTCGGCTCGACGGGGGAGAGCAGACGCGCAAAGGAATCGCGTGTTTGCTCGACGTCGATCTTCGCCGCCGTCGCCTGGCGATCGAGTTGCAGCCTGGCCAGGCTCTCTTCGCAACTTTCCCGGCGCTGTCGAGCGAGAGCGATGAAGTGGGCGCAAATCTCTGATTCGGTGACGTCGAGCGAGGCGCTCAGCGTCTTGGGATTGTCGTGACGGGCCGCGTCGGCCGCCTTCTGGTCGATTTCGAGGGTGCGGCGAGCCATTTCAACGAGCTTCTGCATCTCGGGAACTCCTGCGGTCAGCGTCTCTTCGGTACGCACTCTTGGCCCGAGCGTCGCCGGGTCGGCCTAGATTTAGGACATCGCCGGCACTTCGGCAAGTGTTTTCTCTTCCACAATCTCAATTCCGCTCTTGACGCCGGCGGCGAGTGGTTTCATGATGCCTCCGACCGCTGACGGGCACGTAGTGAGAGGACGTATAAGCATGAGAGTGTGGATCGCCTGCTCCGGATCGATCCTGCTCGGCGTCGACACCGATCGGGTGGGAAGCCAGTCCTGACCGCGATCAGGAGCATTCTCGGTGGCTAGCGACGTCACGGTCGGCGCCGCGCGACCGTCCGGGACTGCGCCGGAATTCAGCCTGGGCCTCGCTGGTTCCGTCGTCAAGTCGCGGTACCGTGTCAATGCGGTCTCCTCGGTCAACCGCGACGTGGTCGTGTACAGCGCCGAGGACGTCCGTCACGGCCGATCGATCGCGCTGAAGGTGCTGCGAGAAGAGTTCGAGCGTGACGCGGAGTTCGTCGCCGCGGTACGGAATCAAGCCAGCTCACTCGCGGTGGCGGCCCACGTTCTGCGGGGAGTGCAGCGGGTATACGAATTCGGCGTGACGGACACCGGCCAGGTCTTCGTCGCGCTCGAGTGGGTCGAGGGCGCCACCCTTCGTGAAGTCCTCGATGCCGGCGGTGCGCTCCCCGTGTCCACCGCGCTGCGCGTCGCGATCCGGGTCGGGGAGGCGCTCGAGGCGCTTCATCACAATCGGCTTCTTCACGGTCAGCTCCAACCCGACTCCGTGCTCATGGTCAACGACGGCGAACGTATCAGGCTCGTCGGGACCGAGCTGACGGCCGCGTACCGCACTCCGATCGGGCTTCGCCTGCGCGACGCGTTCTCTGTGGCGTATCGCGCGCCCGAACAGCTCGAGCGCGGTGAGACGACCGAGGCGACCGACGTGTATGCGCTGGGAATGCTGCTACGGCAGCTGTTGACCGCCGGCAAGGTAGGCCAGACGATCAGTGCCTTCGCTTCGCCGCCGCTCCCGTCGCCGGCCATCCAGCGGATCATCACGACGGCACTCGAAGCGCAACCACGGCATCGCTACCCGGACATCAGCGTGATGGTGAATGACATCTGGGGCGCGACCGCGGTGCTCCACGAGCCGGAGTCTCGCCCGCGCTCCGTGAAGGCCCGCGGGAACCCTCGCCGGCGAGTGCGACGGCGCCGGCGACCGTTCACTCTCCGCATGGCGGCCGCCGTCGTGACAGCCGGTATCATCGCCACGGTCGTCTCGGTCACGGGGTTCGCTCGAGTGGTCTCGCACTTCCAAGGCCGAGTTGCGCCGCCTCCCGCCACTGCCGTTCCTGTGGACCGCGAAGCTAGACCGCCGTCGGATGTGCCGTCGTCGGCGTCGGCCACTCCCGAACCGACGTCGACGCGCTCTGAATTCCGCGCTGTCCAGGACACATCAACGCTGGAACGTCGTGCTCCGGCGGTCCTCAAGCCGCTTCCCGCGCCGGCGATTGTTCGGCGACCGCCGGTCACGACGCCCGCGGTTGACAGCCGACCGCGTCCTGCCCTCGAGTCCCGGACCACGGCCGAGTCTTCGGCTCCAATCGAGCGCCGGGCCGCGACCGAGCGGCCAACAAGAATGGACCGGAGCGACACGACGGGCGATGGCAGTGCCGTTATCGACTGGCTGCTGAAGGATCGGCGCTAGCGACAGGCAATGCGGTCATCCGGCCGTCCTTGAGTGTCGGCACAATGACCGGCCGACGCCTACGCTTCGTCGGCGCGGTGATCCTGGTTGTCGGGCTCGCCAGCGCGATCTGGATCTATCTGGCCGCGGCGCCCGCAACGGGCGACGCCCTCGGATACAACCCCGAGGAGTCGAAACAGTATTTGCGGACCATGGAGCTGTACGGTGGAAAAGCCAACGTGCTCGCCGCCGAGCTCAGGCAGTGGTTCGAAGGGCTGTGGCACGGCACGCGGCTTGCCTACACGGTGGCGTGCGCCACCGTACTGCTTGCCGGCGTCTTCTGGTTCGCCGCCGCCTCTGAGGAGTGAAACGGGTGCTCGATCCGCGGACCTACGCCCCGGCCGTGGCCGCCGGTTCACCGAGCGAGAGCATCAGGCGATTGGCCCAGTTGAAGAAGGCCGCGGCGTGGATGACGTCGGCTATCGCCAGATCGTCGAGGCCTGCGCGTCGCAGGCGGTCGATGTGCTCCGGCCCGAACGCGCTCGGTGTTGCGGTCAGCGCCACCGAGGCCGCGACGATGGCATTCCAGCGTTCTCCGAGATCGGCGGTGACGCCGGCGTCGAGCAGGCGCTGAACGTCGGTCTCGCGCTTCGAGTAGGTCGCGGCGTGGCGCGCATGCACGGAGGCACAGTAGAGGCATCCATTGAAGCGGGACGTAGCGGCGGCGGCCAGCTCGCGCTCAGCCCGCGGCAGGCCGGCGTCGAGGTTGTAGAAGATGTCCTTGTCGGTTCGCGTCCTGGCCTCGAGCGCATCCGGATCGCGGGCGAGGAGGCGGAAGTACGGCGATTTCACGCGCGCGGCGTCCACGAGACTCGCCATGTGGCGCGGGGTCATCGCATCGACGGCGAGCGGCTCGAGCCAGGGGAGCCAGTCGAGCTGGGCGCGGGTGAAGGCGGTCGGAACCGTGTGTTCCGGGGGAACCAGAACGGTATCGGTCATGTCGGGACCTCGCGCGTCAGGGACGACCCGGCCAGGATGCGCAATCCAGTGACCACCCGGATCTGAAAGGACAGGAAGGCGACGATCTGTGAGAGCGTGACGATGTCGGTCGTGGACCAGCCGGCGTCCAGCAGCGCCTGCAGCGCCGCCGGCTCGGCGTCGCGCGGGTGGAAGACGAGCATGTGCACATGCTCGAATGCTGCGGCGAGGCGCGGACCGAGCGTCCGGCGAGCGGCCGCTCCCACGCGATAGACCGGACCGGCCGTATCTTCACAGCTCAGCGGCCCCGCCGGGTAGCGGCCATAGGGGCCGTGGGTCCTGGCCTCCGCGATGGCCGCGACGACCGCTTCCTTCAGCGCCCCCGGGGCTCCGCTCTCGGCGAGACGCTCGGCATAGCTGGCCGCAATCGCCGTGGCGCCATGCAGGCCAGCGACGAATCCGCCCACCGCGAAACGCTCATGTGCGGTGACATCGCCTGGCGCTTCCGGCGCGAACAACGCCTGGTACGTCGCCTGCGCGTGAGCGCGCGCCTCCGGTCTCCGGCCGCGGATCGCATCCAGGGGAGATCCCGGCGTGATTCCGACCAGCGCATCGATGACATCGGCGTCGGTTCCTGACATCTTCATCGTCTTCGGGTCACGCGACACGCCGGACTCCCGCAGTATCCCGTCCCCAGCCGAGCGCGGGCGCCACCACCTCGGCGACCAGCTCGATCGATCTGAGGATGAAGGGATGCGGCGGATCGATCGAATGCACCTGGACCGCGACGTCCGTCGCCCGGACGAGCGTGCTGTCCGTCTGGAGCGAGGCGATCACATCGTCTGAGGTGCCGAGATGAACATCCATGGCGGTGATCATCGCGTGGAGCGAATCATCTCCGGTCGCGCGGCCCAGCCTGGCCAGGCGCGCGCGATGCCGCCCCAGCCCGATTTCGGCGAAACGAAGGGCTTCCGTCTTGTCATCGGCAACGAACACGGTGCGCGACGCGAGGATGCGGGGCTCGCGGCCCTCGGGCAGCGCCTCCATGTAAGCGTCGATCATCGGGTTCTGGATCTTGTCCAGCGGCAGGTCGGGAGCGTTGACGGGCCGAGGCTGCGTGCGCGACAGCATGAGACCGTCGCCGGCTGCGCCAGCCCGCCTGGCTCCATCGACCGTGAACGTCGCCTGCCAGACGCGCTCGACGAGGCTCGGATTCGCCGGATACAGCTGGTCCCCTCCTCCGGGCAGCGGCCGCCCTGCCCATGCGTCGCGCAACACTTGAAGGTGGCCGGCGAGTAGCGTCGCGCGCTCGGCACTGTTCTGGCCGAACGCCGCGTACGAGGCAAGGTTGCCCCCGCCTCCGACGCCCACTTCCAGGCGGCCGCCACACATCAGGTCGAGCACTGCGGAGTCCTCGGCCACCCGGATCGGCAACTCCAGCGGAAGGGTCACGATCGCCGTCCCGAGGCGAATGCGCGATGTCTGGGCGGCGACCTGGGCCAGGAAGACGAACGGCGCGGGAAGGCCGCCCTCGTCTTCATGGAAATGGTGCTGGGCGATCCAGGCCGAATCGAAGCCGAACCGTTCGGCGTGGATGATCTGCGCGGTCGCCAGTCGGTACCGCTCGGAAGGGGCCGCCTGATCGAGCAGGCGCGTGAAGAAACCCAGGCCTTTCGGCAGCCTCGCTGTCGTCATCTGCCGGCCATTATGCCGCATTCGTCACGTGGAAGGCGCGGGCGCGACGGCGTCGACAGCGCTCTAGCCGCCCGCGGATCCTACGGCTTGGGAATCCGCAGGGTCTTGCTGATCATCAGTGAGCCGGACACGAGGAAAAGCAGAACGGGCGCATGCCATTCGACGCCCAGCAGATTTATTCGATAGAGTGAGCCTCCGTAAAACGCCAGCGTCAACACGCTGAGCGGGACGATGCTCGTCGGGATCGGTGTGCCCTCGAAGTATTCCACGCGGCCCGTCTGCGTCGACAGGCGCTCCGCCGTGACGTTGTAACGCGCGAGTCGGCTCACCCCACAACCGACGAAGAACAGGAGGATCACTTGATCCAACGGCGTATTGACGCCGGCGGCAAAGGCGATCGCCGCCGGAGCGACGCCGAACGACACGACGTCCGCGAGTGAGTCCAGCTCGCGCCCCAGTGCCGACGCCGCGTGCCGTCCTCGCGCGATCCGCCCATCGAGCACGTCGAAGATCAGCGCCACCGGGATCAACACCACCGCGAGATACAGGTGCCGTGTGGCGCGTGTGCTGAGAAAGGTCATCGCCTCGAAGATTGCGAGCATGCCGCAGAAGCCGTTGGCGATGGTGAAGAGGTCAGCCAGCTGAAAGGTGCGGATCATCGAAAAGTGCTTAGGGCGTGCCTGTTCAGACGCCATGACGTTAAGGAAGCTAAGCGGGCCGGCGAGGCTCGTCAAGCGTCTGCGTCCGATTCGCGTGGAGGCGATCGGATAACCTCGATACGTTGCCAATGGGGGGTATCATGGGCGAATCCAAGCCCGCCCCAGTGAGGCACCAGCCCTGAGCAGAGAAGTCCTGGTGATCGTGCCGGTATCCGACGACGCGCTGAGCCGTATAGCGGCGCTCGACCGATGCCTGCATGTGGTCGATGCTCGGGGCTGGTTTGACGTCGAACTCCGCGAGACCTGGCCGCCGTGGACGGTGCACCGCTACCTCGGCGAGCGTTCAGGACCAATCCGTTCGCGCCAGGAGCGCGACCAGCCGCTGGCCAGCGCCGAGATCATCCTCGGTGGCTTTCCGTTTCCGCTGGATCTCCGGGCCAGGGCGAAGCGCCTGCGCTGGTTCCATCAACTGCCGGCCGGGGCGAGCAATCTGTTACGTGGGGACCTCTGGGGTAGCGATGTCATCGTCACCACCTCGCGCGGCTATGGCAATACCCGCCCGATGGCTGAGTATGTGCTGGCCAGCCTCCTGCACTTCGCCAGGGGGCTTCACCATGCATCTGGCGACCGACAGCGGCATCGTTTCGACCATCGCGCCTACCGTCCGGTGCAGCTGCAGGGTAAGACGGTGTGCGTCGTGGGCGCGGGAGGAATTGGTCAGGAGGTGGGACGGTTGTGCGCCAGTGCCGGCATGCGGGTCATCGGCACGCGACGCCGGGTGGCGCCCGATATCGTACTGCCAGCCGGATTCAGTCGCCTGGAACGCCCCGAGCGTCTACATGCTCTTCTCGCGGAGAGCGACGGCGTGGTGGTCTGCTGTCAGTGGACACCGGAGACGACCAAGCTGATCGGTCGGGAGGCCTTCGCCGCGATGAAGCCAGGCGCCATCCTGGTGAACGTCGCGCGGGGTGAAATCATCGACGAAGAGGCACTGATCGCTGCTCTCGCGGCGGGAAAGCTGCGGGGTGTGGCTCTCGACGTCTATGTGGGTGAGTTTGAGCATGAACCCGATCGTCGCCTCTGGGACGATGAGCGCGTCCTCATCACCCCGCATATCTCTGGCGGCAGTGACATGCGCCAGCATCGGGGGATCGACCTCTTCTGCGACAATCTACGCGCCTATCTGGACGGGCGGGCCCTGACCAACGTCGTCGACTGGGCAAGCGGCTATTGACCTGGACTTCGTCGGCAATCAAGTCTGGAACCCGAAGAGCCGCCAGCCAGCATCTTCACGCCGCGCCACCTCGGGCTCGTTCTGCCAGGTGAGGACAGTCACCCAGCCCACGAGCGGCAGGCGACCGGACACTACGCCGCTCGTGTAGACCCACACCGCGCCGTCGACGACCTGCACGTCGTCGATGGTCAACCGTGCGCGCAGGACTTCGTAGAGCGAGAACATCGCGAGGATCTGCTGGCGCAGATCGGCCTTTGTCAGCCCGCCGCTCCGGTACTGCTCCGATACGTGCGCGAGCACGCCGGTGGCGTCGCGGGCCTCGAAGCGCTGCCGGGCATGCTCGACGACTGGGCGTAGCTCATTGACCAGCTCGGGCGGGGCCGCTCGAGCCCCCGGCACCCCCGGCGCAGGCGTGGCCAACATTCCGCCGACACACAACATCAGCCCGATCAACGCGATGACTTGAAGACGTGCCATGTCCCCACGATACCGTCACTCCTGATACTCTTGCTCACGGCGAGTTCCATGGATCGAACAGCAACGACAGAAGGAGGAGTCCATGTTGAAAAGTCTGGTACTCGCGTTGTCTTGCGCGGCGTTGATCACAGGCTGCGCCCTGGCTCATGGACCCGTGATCGCGCCGGTCACCATCAACATGAAGGGACCGGTGTCAGCAGGTCCGGCCAATACCGGTTCCAAGATGGGGAGGGCCGAAGCCTGGGGTATCGTCGTGTTCGCGACGGGAGACGCAAGCATCTCGGCCGCTGCGAAAAACGGCGGCATCACCCGGATTCATCACGTGGACCAGGAGACGATGAACATCCTGGGGTTCTACGCCAAGTACACGACGATCGTCTACGGGGAATAGCTGTCCCCGCCGCGTCTCTCGTGGCGGGAGAGGGCTCGCGGGTCGCGTGACACACCGCAGCCATTCCGCCACGAGAGACTCCGTCACGGATACGGGCACTCGCTCGTCCACCGGCCAAACATCGAGCTGACAGCGACGCTCACGCTCTGGTTCGTGACGCTCGATCTGACATGTGCCGAGTTCTTGACGGTCCAGGGCTGACGAATCGTGGCGCAACTCCCCCTGTGGCGCTGAGCCTGACAAGGCCGCACCTCTGGCACGCCGTTCGCTTACCCGCACACCGTCTGTGGGACCGGTCCGCATGGCGCGGACACGATCTCAGAGCAGGGAGGTGCGCGATGGATCGACGCGCGTTCTTGATGGCAGTCGCGAGGCTGGCGGGTCCAGGGCTCGCCATGCTCACGCTCGATCCGTCTGGCTCCGCAGGGGCGGGTGGATTCGATGACGGCCTCCGCGACGCGTTCGGCCCGCGCTTCGACCAACGCCCGGGGCCGAGACATTCACGGCGGCCCCAAGCCGCGAGGAGCTGGGTACACCACTGGAACGCGATCGCCATTGACGCCAGTGGGCTCGACCACACGCCGGTGGAGACCGGCGAGCAACGGGTCTTTGGCGAGAACCTGGGGCCTGGGCGCTCGAGTCGCGCGATGGCGATCGTCCATATTGCGATCTTCGATGCGGTGAACGCGATCGTCGGCGGTTATCGGAGCTACACCGGCCTGGCCCCCGCGCGCGACGGGACCTCCATGAGGGCCGCCATCGCCCAGGCCGCCCACGATACGCTGGTCGAGCTCTTTCCCTCGCAGCGGGCGAGCTTCGACGAGCAGCTCGAAGAAGACCTCGGGCGGATTCCCGAGCGCAGCGCCAAGGTCAAGGGCATCTCCCTGGGGAAGGGGGCCGCCGCCGCCATTCTCGCCCTGCGCGCCGGCGACGGCTCGCAGCACCCGGAGCCCCGCATCGGTGTGGACTTCATCACGGGAAATAAACCGGGGCAGTGGCGCCAGGATCCGGTCAGCCAGATCCCGCTCGCACTGGGCGCGCGCTGGGGCGCGGTCACACCGTTCGTGTTGAGGTCGGCCGATCAGTTCAGGGTTCCACCCCCGCCCGCGATGGGAAGCGTGGAGTACGCGGCCGCGTTCGACGAAGCCAGGCGGCTGGGTGGCGACGGCGTCGTGACTCCGACGGAGCGCACCCCGCAACAGACCGAGACCGGCATCTACTGGGCCTACGATGGAACCCCGAGCCTCTGTGCACCGCCGCGGCTCTACAACCAGATCGCCCTGCACATCGCCGACCAGATGGGCTCCGATATCGTCGAGCTCGCGCGGCTTCTGGCGCTAGTCAACGTGGCGATGGCTGACGCCGGTATCGCGATCTGGGAGGCGAAGTACCGCTACCGGTTCTGGCGTCCGATCACCGGCGTCCGCGAGGCCGACGAGGGGAGCGGCCCTACCGGCCAGGGCGACGGCAACGCCGCCACGATGGGAGATCCGACCTTCATGCCGCTCGGCGCGCCGGCCAGCAATCTCGACGGGCCCAACTTCACGCCGCCCTTTCCAGCCTACCCGTCGGGCCATGCCGGATTCGGCGGCGCCCTCTTCCAGACGCTGCGCCGGTTCTACCGGACCGACCGCATCGCGTTCACCTTCGTGTCTGACGAGCTCAACGGCGTGACAGAGGACGATCAGGGCTTCGTGCGACCGCTCCGTCCCCGCAGCTTCTCGTCGCTGTCCGAGGCCGAAGAGGAGAACGGCCAGAGCCGGATCTACCTCGGGATCCACTGGGCGTTCGACAAGACGGACGGCATCGCCCTGGGCCGACGCGTGGCGGATGCCGTGTTCCAGCACGCCTTCTTGCCACTGGGCGGAGGCGCGACTCGCTGACCTGGTCGGCGCGCGGAGGTGTTTTCATCGCTGACTCAGGCGCAATGCCCTCACCGAAGGGGACGTCTGCCCGACTCGGGTGCGTCCGATACTGAATCGCCAGTCAATGGCGCGTCGATATTGATCTCGTCCCGCGGCACGGGTTTTGCGGTTCGCGCGGGCAGCGCTCGCCCGGCGCGGGGCCGTTCAACGCTGCGGGGCCGAGCAGCCCAGGGAGGCGGACATGCCGAAGATCTTCGTGAACACCGATAATTCCAACCCCAAAGCCAAAATCTATGAGGCCGGCAAGGTTGGGAAATCCGCGGCGGCGGCGGAGAAGAAGATGCAAGAGGTGGTCACGGCGGTCGTCGGCAAGGCGCCGGACTTCGTCTCGGACAAGTCCGCCGTCGGGAAGGGCTACACGATCCGGGTCAAGGTTACGAAAGTTGAGACGGCCGGCAGTCAGACGACGTACACCGTGCACCCCGAGATCGTGAGATTTCCATCGAGATCAGGCAAGGGCGGCAAGGGAGAGGAGATGGTCTCCACGTTGACCAAAGACCCTACCATCGGAGTCCAGGGTCATTCGGAGGCGTTGCTGCTCGACGGCATCGAGGCCGTCACCGAGAACATCGTGACCAAGAGCCTTCCCCTCATGAGGACGGACATGATGAAGCGATAAGGCCTCGTAGGTTCCCTGGGCGCCATCGCGAGGGGATCAAAGCGAAAAACGCCGCCGGCGCGTGCACCGGCGGCGTGAAGGGCGAGCGGAGCGCCGCGATTGGTCAGCGCGGCGTGGTCGTTACTCCTTCGGTACCAGGACGATCTCGATGCGTCGATTCTTGGCGCGGCCTTCCAGCGTCGCGTTGTCGGCCACCGACTTGAACTCGCCGAACGCGGCGGCGGACAGCTTGGCCGGCTCGATGCCCTGCTTCTGAAGGTAGCGGGCGACGTTGATCGCGCGCGCAGCCGACAGCTCCCAGTTGGTCGGATAGCGCTGGGTGAGCGGGTCCACGATGGGCTTGTTGTCCGTGTGCCCCTCGATACGGATCGACTTGTCGTTCACCGTCTTGAGGATCTCGATGACCTTGCCGAGGACCACGAGCCCCTCCCGCTTCACCTCCGCCTTGCCGGAATCGAAGAGGATGGCTTCGACCATGTTCACGGTGAGCTTGCCCTTCAGCTCGGAGATCGTCACCTGCCCCTTGTCGATCTCACCCTTCATCTTCTTGACAAGCTGCTCGTAGGTCGAGCTGACTTCACGTAGCTTCTCCTCGCGCGCCTTGTTCGTCTCGGACAGCTCCCGCGTGAGCCGGGTGTTGTCGCCCTCGAGCGCGTTCACGCGCTGGCGCAGGTCCACGATGCTCTTGCCAAGCTCGCCCGATTTCAACGCCAGCGTGCGCTCCAGCTGCGCTTGGTCGGCCGTCAGCTGCTCATTGCGCTTACCCGCGTCCGCAAGATCGCTCTTGAGGCGCGCGTTCTGTGCCTCAAGGGCGTTGTACCGGACTTCGGCTGATTGAACCGCCTTCGAGTACTCGCTCTGCGAGACGCATGCGGTGGCGCCGAACGGGACAAGGGCCAAAGCGGTGATCGTCAGGAACGTCTTGCGCATCGGTGGTCTCCTGGGTCGCAAAGCCTGGCGGAAGATGCCAGCGAGGAAATAGCGGCAGCGATCCATTATGGCCCGCCGGCCCTTGCCCTCGTCAATGTGCGATTCAGCCTCGCGTTCGGCTTCGCGTCACGGGAGTGTCAGTTTCGCCCGCGCGATGCCAAAGAGTCCACCTCGAAAGGTCGTGATCGTCGCCGAATCAGCACCTTACCCAGGCGGCGGGATGCTTGCTATGCGGTAGGTGCTCGTTCGCCGTGCTCCGGGGCACAAGGAGGGGTGAAAATGTTCGAGCTCATTCATCAGATTCCCGAACCCTGGCGCCAGCTGACCGATCTGCTGATCGCTCCGCTGGCCTGGATCCCGCGCCTTCAGCACACGCTGTGGGACTTCTTCTTCGCCCCTGGTCCGTGGTGGCTCGTCACCTTGAAATACCTCTTCCTGGTCTTCCCGGCGCTGCTCGCCATCGCCGCCGTCTGGTGCACGCAGCTCTCCATCTACACGTTGCCGTTCCGCTCGGGGCGCGCGCAGTTCATCCCGACGATGATGCTGACGTGGTGGGATGCCGTCCGCGCCATCTGGCTGTACTGGGTGGGGATGGTCCGGTTCGTGGCGGTCGTGCTGGGATGGGTGGTGACGTTCAGCACCTTCGTGGCGAAGCTCGTGCTCGAGGTGATCCGCCAGATCGTGCTCATGCCCTTCACGATGACGGGCCGTATGACTGAGACCTATTTCAGACCCGGCGTGCCCTGGATCGCATTCGTGATGCTCATCTTCTGGTGCGCGCTCGAAGCCGCTATTTTCACCTACACGCTCATGCCGACCGTGACGGAGCTCCTCGCCGACCTCGTCGGCGGCGAGTCGACGGCGCGCTACACGGGCCCCATTCTTTATTTCTTCCTGCTGCTGCTCGTCATGGGGAGCTTCGCGTGCGTGCAGACCCTGATGGACGCCGTGAAGAAACGCGAGTGGAAGTTCATCGTCCAGATGGTCGTGGTGGAGCTGTTCGTGATGTTCTTCGAGGTCATCTTCCTCTATCGCGAGCTCATCGACGCGCTGACGCCGTGGATTTCACAGCAGACGGGCATGAAATTAGGCCTCACGGTCACGCTCGCGCTGTCGTCGTTCGGATGGATCGGTATTCGCGGCATGACGTGGTTCCTCTTCGGACAGTTCGGAACGCCGCCGATGCTCGCCTTCATCTCGCGGCGGCCGATGGTGGACGAGGGCGCCCCACGCCACACCAACGGCAAGCCGGTGCCGGCCTGGTGGCGGCAGCCGGTGGCGGAGCTCAAGCAGGAGGTCGAATGGCTCCACACCAAGAGCGAGGAGCTGCTCGACTACCTGGTGCTGCCGGTCTTGCAGATCGCGGCGGCGGCGCTCAACTTCGGTATGGTCCTGGTCTCCTCCCGCCAGGTGTTCTCGCTACCCTTCAAGGAGGGCAGTGAGATCACGCAGACCTGGCATATTTTACAGACCCTGCACATGCAGCAGCCGCCGCGGAAGCAGGCGACGCTATGAGGCGCGCGGGCAGCTCGCTCACCGCTCGCGTGGTCGCGGCCGCTCTGCTCAGCGCCGCCGTCGTGGTCTCGGCGGCGGAAACGGAGGACAACAAGCCCCCGCGGTCGACGCTCTTCATCGGCGTCGACACCAGCGGATCTTTCCGACCCGCCTATGACGACGCCCTCACGTTCGTCGCCCATTACCTCTACGGCCACATGCACGAGTTCGGCGGCCTCTCGAAACCGCGCGATCTCTTCGTGACGGCAATCGGCGGAAAGGACAACAACGAGCCGAAGTCCTTCCACCCGGTCCACGACTTCAACAACAAGGACGTCAAGCAGATCGAGGCGGACCTCCGCAAGTGGTTTCCACCGACCGACACGCTCACGGATTTCAACGTCTTCTTCCAGCAGGTCGCGCGCACCGCGAAGGACCGGAATCTCATCCTGGCCCCGATCACCGTGATGGTGGTCAGCGACGGCGTCCCCGACGTGCGCGACGGGTCGGTCAAGTCGGGCTCGCCCGACTCTTACCGGCAGATCGATCTGAGTCCCCTCGATTACCTCTCGAAGAACGTCACCGTCCGCCTGGTCTACGCGAGCCCCAAGGTCGGCGACAACTGGCGAAAGCTGGTGAAGCGGGACCGCGTGCGCTTCTGGGCCGTGGAGTACGACGTCATGAAGGGCTGGCGCGCCCAGATGAAGCAGGACACGGACCTCGCCAACCAGGACCGCTTCTGGAAGTGGGTGAGGGACAACGTGGACTACCGCGTGCGGCGCGGCGTCTAGTT
>Ga0209802_1000654_pt1 | contig 26807 bp, 23 predicted proteins | sample GraSoiAngelo_129_FD_185886 | JGI IMG/M metagenome (GOLD analysis project Ga0209802, IMG submission 185886) | Grasslands soil microbial communities from the Angelo Coastal Reserve, California, USA - 14_0927_12_40cm (SPAdes) (version 2) | ecosystem: Environmental > Terrestrial > Soil > Grasslands ... | reverse complement strand
GAACAGCACCGGCGCGCGCGACACGCGGATGGCGCCCACCATCGTGGCGTCCGAGACGTGGGCGAGGTCCACCAGCATCCCCACCCGGTTCATCTCGCGTACCACGTCCTCTCCGAACGGCGTCAGCCCGTTGTGCTTCGCGCTGTCGGTGGCGGCGTCGGCCCAGTCGAGCGTCTCCCAATGCGTGAGCGTCATGTAGCGCACGCCCAGCCGGGCGAACATGCGCAGCGCGCCGAGCGAGTTTTCGATCGCGTGTCCCCCTTCGATCCCGATGAGACAGGAGATCTTGCCGGCCTTGAAGTTGCGCTCGACGGCGGCGGCCGTGGCCGCTTCCGCGAAGGTCTGCGGATACTTACGACACAGGCGGTGCACGAGGTCGATCTGCTCGAGCGCATACACCGCCGGGTGCTCGCCGCCGTGGATCGTCGTAACGGGCACGTAGGCCGACCAGAACTGGCCACCGACCCCGCCCGCGCGCAGCCGCGGGATGTCGGTCATCAGCTTGGGCTGGCTCGCGGCGAAGTCCACCGAGTCGAGCCCGCCGCGCCCACGGACGGCGTCGGGGATGTCGTTGTGGCCGTCGATGAGGGGAACCGTCTTGAGGATGCGGAGGGCCTGAGCTCGATAGTCCTGGGCGGCTAGGCGGTCAGGCGGATAGGCGGATAGGAGGAGCACCGCCGTCAGACTGCCCGACCAACCGACGAACTGCCTAACCGCCTTCATTCGGCTCTCCGGGTCCGAGGTTCATGCTCCGGCGCGCCCGAAAGCTGGTGTCGCCCGCACCCGTTATCAAGATTACGTTTCGAGCATATGCCCGACCCCAAGGCGAAAATCGCCTTCGAGCTGAACGGCGAGCCGGTCGAGGTCGCCTTCGCTCCGCACAAGACGCTGCTCGAGGTGCTGCGCGAGGATCTCGCCCTCACGGGCACGAAGCACGGGTGCGAATTGGGCGAATGCGGGACGTGCACGGTGCTGCTCGACGGCGCTCCCGTGCTGTCGTGCCTGGTGCTCGGCCTCGCCTGCGAGGGCCGCCGCGTGAAGACGGTGGAAGGGCTGGCGCAAGGCAGCCGACTGCACCCGCTGCAGGAAGCCTTCGCGGCGCTGGGCGCCGCCCAGTGCGGCTACTGCACCCCAGCCTTCCTCCTCACCGCCGACGCACTCCTCACGGACAACCCGAGCCCCAGTCGCGACGAGATCAAGCAGGCCCTGTCGGGCAACCTCTGCCGCTGCACCGGTTACATCAAGATCTACGAGGCGGTCGAACTGGCCGCGGCGCGCCTGCGAGGTGAGAGGGCAGAACCGACACGGGAGTCGTTGTATGGCTCGCGCTAAGAAGGCGGCGGACGGCCCGACCGCCCTGAGGGTGGTGGGGAAGGCGCTCCGCAAGGTCGACGCCACCGCCAAGGTGCTTGGCGTGACGAAGTTCGCCGACGACCTGTCCCTCCCCCGCATGCTGTACTGCAAGCTGCTGCGGAGCCCGCATCCGCACGCCCGGATCGTCCGGATCGACGCGACACGGGCCCTCGCCCTCCCCGGGGTCAAAGCCGTGCTCACGGGGAAAGATCTCCCGATCCCGTTCGGGATCCTGCCCGTGAGCCAGGACGAGCACGCGCTGGCGCTCGACAAGGCGCGCTTCGTGGGCGACCCGGTGGCGGGCGTGGCCGCGGTGAGCGAGGAGGTCGCCACCGCCGCCCTCGACCTGATCGCGGTGGAGTACGAGCCGTTGCGGCCGATCAAGGACCACCTGGACGCTGTCGAGCATCCCGAGCCCCGCATCCACGATTACGGCGATCACGGCAACCTGCACAAGCTCATCAACCTCGAGTTCGGCGACGTGGAGGCCGGATTCGCCGCGGCGGACGTCGTGCGGGAAGACCTGCTCTTCTTCGAGGGGAACACCCATCTCCCGATGGAGCAGCACGCGGCGCTCGCCGACTGGTCGCCCGACGGCAAGCTCACGCTGTGGAGCTCGACCCAGACGCCGCACTACGTGCACCGCGCGCTCGCCAAAGTGCTGGAGCTCGCGCCCGCCCGAGTGCGCGTGATCGCGACCACGAATGGCGGCGCCTTCGGCGGCAAGAGCGACCCGTTCAGCCACGAGATCGTCGTCGCGAAGCTCGCGATGCTGACCGGCCGTCCCGTGAAGATCACGCTCACACGCGAAGAGGTCTTCTATTGCCATCGCGGCCGCCACCCGACCCTGATGTGGGTGAAGACCGGGGTGAAGCAGGACGGCGCGATCACCGCGATGCACTTCAAGTCGCTGCTGGACGGCGGCGGCTACGGCTCCTACGGCGTCGCGAGCACCTACTACACGGGCGCTCTGCAGACCGTCACCCATCACGTGCCCCGCTACAAGTTCCAGGGCGCGCGGGCGTTCACCAACAAGCCGCCCTGCGGCCCGAAGCGGGGCCACGGCACGCCACAGCCACGGTTCGCGCTCGAGGTCCACTTCGACAAGATCGCGGAGCAGCTGGGGATCGACCCCGCCGACTTCAGGCTGAAGCATCTCGTGCCGCCGCACTCGCTCACGGCGAACTGGCTGCGCGTTGGCTCGATGGGCCTCGCCGAGTGCATTCGCAAGGTCGTCGCGGGATCGGGGTGGAACGAGAAGTACCGCAAGCTCCCCTACGGCCGGGGCGTGGGGCTCGCCTGCTCCTCCTACATTACGGGCGCCGGCCTCCCGATTTACTGGAACGCGATGCCGCACTCCGGGGTGCAGCTCAAGTGCGACCGGGGCGGCGGCGTGACGGTGTTCTGCGGGTCGACCGAGATCGGGCAGGGCTCGGACTCGGTGCTCGCGATCATCGTCGCGGAGGTGCTCGGTCTCGACCCCTTCGATATCGCCGTGGTCTCAGCGGACACCGATCTCACCCCGGTCGATCTCGGCAGCTACTCCAGCCGCGTGACGCTGATGACGGGAAACGCCGCCATCCAGGCCGCGGAGCGGGCGCGTGACCTCATCGCCCGGCACGCGGCGCCCAAGCTCGAGGCGCCGGTCGAGCGGATCACGTTCGCCGGCCGTCGCGTATTCGACGCGGCGAGCCCCGAGCGCGGCATCAGCTTCGCCGAGGCGGTGCAGCTCGCCGAGGCGGCTGCAGGCACCGTGGGAACGGTGGGTTCGTACACGCCGGCCGCCGGCGCCGGGAAGTACCGGGGCGCGGGGGTCGGCCCCTCACCCGCCTATTCCTACAGCGCGTGTGTCGCCCTCGTGGACGTGGATCCCGCCACCGGCATCGTGCAGGTACCGAAGATCTGGATCGCCCACGACGTGGGACGCTCGATCAACGCCGCCGCCGTGATGGGCCAGATCGAGGGGTCCATCTACATGGGCCTAGGCGAGGCCCTGATGGAGGAAATGGCCTATCGCGGCAATCGCAACGTCGTGCACAAGATCCCGAGCCTGCTCGAGTACAAGAGTCCCACCACGCTCGAGATGTGCGACGTGGTCACCTACGTCGTCGAGGATCCCGACCCGAACGGCCCATTCGGCGCGAAGGAATGCGGCCAGGGCCCCCTCCTCCCCGTGCCGCCCGCGGTCGCGAACGCGGTGTACGACGCCGTCGGCGTCCGCATCGACGAAGTGCCGATCACGCCAGAGAAGGTCTTCAAGGCGCTGCGCCGCAAGGAGAAGGGCGAAGAGCCGCGGTTCGGGCCGCTCGGGTTCCCCGACCTGCCGTGGCCGGAGCCCATACGAGTTGCTCCGCCGTGGGAAGGCGGAGACGGCAGGGCGGTAGAAGGCGGTAAAGGGCGGGAGAAGGCGGTCGAGGTTACCGCAGGGCGGCGGCGCTGATGCTCCGGCTCCCTTCCTTCAAGTACTTGCAGCCGCGGACGCTCCAAGAGGCGGTGGCGATGAAGGCCGACGCCGGGCCCGAGGGAATGTACGTGGCAGGCGGGACGGATCTGTATCCGAACATGAAACGGCGACACCAGGAGCCGCGCACCGTGATCTCGCTCATGGGGATTGCGGAGCTTCGGAGGTCGGACAGTGGGATAGTCGGACGGTCGAACGGCGGGCTCGTTTTCGGCCCGTGTCTCACCCTCACCGAGCTGTCCGACAGTCCGACCGTCCGACGCAGCTATTCGGTACTCACCCACGCCGCCGAGCTCGTCTCCACACCGCTGCTCCGCAACATGGGCACGCTGGGCGGCAACCTGTGCCTCGACACGCGCTGCAACTACTACGACCAGACGTACGAGTGGCGCAAGGCGATCGACTTCTGCATGAAGAAGGACGGGCACATCTGCTGGGTGGCGCCGTCCTCGCCGCGCTGCTGGGCGGTGAGCTCCTCGGACGTGGCGCCCGTCGCGGTGGCGATCGGTGCGGAGTTCCTACTCGTCGGCCCGCAGGGGGAGCGCGTGGTTCCGGCCGGGCGGTTCTACCACAACGACGGCATCAACTACCTCACCAAGCAGCCCGACGAGATCCTCGTCGAGGTCCGCCTCCCGGCTCCCGACGGCTGGGACGCGGTCTATCACAAGCTGAGGCGACGCGGCTCGTTTGACTTCCCCGTGCTGGGCGTCGCGGCGTGGGTGAAGTGGGAGCCGGGAAACGGGAATCGGGAAACGGGAAGGGTCGCCGAGGCCAGAATTGTGCTCGGCGGCGTCGCGAGCTGGCCCCAGGAGATCCCCGAGGCCGCCGCGGCGCTGCGGGGCTGCGAGCTCGGCGACGATGCGATCGCCCGGGCCGCCGCCGCCGCCTACCGCCCCGCGAAGCCGCTCGACAATACCGACTTCGACCTGTCGTGGCGGAAGCAGATGACCCGCGTGCACGTCACCCGAGCGCTCGAGGAGCTCCGGGGACGGCGCTGATGGCGTGGCGCGGTATCGCTACCCGTTCGGTAGCCCAGGTCAGAACCGGCTGACTAGTTCAAGCTGAGCTGGCGAGCCTCTCGACTTCTTCGGCGGCGTGCCCGACGATTTCGGCCACCTTGCGCCGCATCGCATCGTCCTTGGCGCGCCAGCCCATGCGGTATGCCGCCTTCACGAGCCGGCCCACACCGCGGTTGATGTCGGCCATCGTACCGCCCACGGCGCGGTCCACGGCCTCGCGCACGCGCTCGAAGATGTCCTCGACCACGTCCTTATGCTCGTCGAGGAACTGGCGTCCCGTATCGGTGATCTCGTAGACCTTCTTGCCCTCGATGTCCTTTCCGACCACTAGGCCCTCGTCCTCCAGCCATTGCAGCGTGGGGTACACGGTGCCGGGCGAGGGCGAATAGCAGCCGCGTAGCTCCTCGGCAAGCTCTTTCATGACCTCGTAGCCGTGGCGCGGCTTGTCGCGCAGCAGCTTGAGGATCACGTATTTCATGTCGCCCGCCTCGAACCACTGACGCCGACGCCGGGCACCCCACCCGCGGGGCCCGAACCCGAAGGCGAACGCTTCCCATCCGACATGTCTTCGCACAGTTACCTCACGGTTGAACAGGTAAGATGTAACGCCACGATACTGTTACAAGATATATCGTGGATCACGAGCCCGGGAGTGTTGCGGCGGCGCTCTACAACACCCTTGTGGGCAACCGGTTAGCCTCCCTGTGGCCGAATGTCGGCCTGGGTCTGTGGTACAAGTCACAATGCCACTTCAACTTGCGCCATCCCGTGGCCGCGATAGATTAGGGGGCTCGTCGCAACCTCTTGAACGCGCCCTAGAAGGAGCCATCATGTCCGTGCAGGTCACCCCCCACCCGGCTTGGGTGGCAGAACTGGACGCCACCTTGGAGCCGCACCGGGAGGCCATCCTCGACACGCCCGTGATCGTCCACGCGTCCGAGAATGCGTTGATCAACGGCAAGATCCAGGACTTCCTGGTCGCGTTCTACCCTATTATCCGCGACTTTCCTCAGTGGCTGCAGATGCTGCTCGACCGTTCGCCGGAAGACGGCAAGGTGTTCTTCCGGGACAACATCCGGGTCGAGCGGCGACACGACGCCATGTGGCGCGCGATGGGAGATGGCTTCAATGTTCCTCGGGCGCGCTTCCAGACCCCGGAGCCCATGATTGACGAGGTGAAGGAATTCCACGCGTACCTGACCGAGATGTGCCGCACCGCGCCGTTCGGCGAGGCGGTATCGGCGACGAACTACGCGGTGGAAGGCGTGGCGCAGAAGATCTCCGAGAAGGCGCTACGTGGGCTCGCCAAGAACGTGAAGATCGGGCCCCGTGGCCGCTGGTGGCTCGAGGAGCACGCGAAGTACGATGACGAGCATCCCATCCATGCGCTGGAGATCATCAAGGGTTGCGTGCAGCGGGGCGAGGCCCCGAAGGCCGTGACCCAGGCGGCGCAGAAGAGCCTCTCCTACATGCGTGAGGCCATGGTCGCAACGTACGAATGAGTAAAAGCCGGGGCGCTGCGCCCACGCGGGGGCTGCGGGCCCCCACGATGACACCGAAGCGCCCGGCGCTGGACCCGTTGCGCGTCGCGGCGGAGATCGTCGCCGCGCTCGCGGACGCCGTCGTCGTCACCGGTCTCGACCGCAAAGTCCTCACCGCCAACCGCTCGGCCGCCGAGCTGTTCGGCCGGCGGCTCGCCGATCTTCCCGGCACTCCCATCGACGATCTCGTCGCCGCGGCGGAGCGGCAGCACGTCGCCGAGCGCGAGCAGCGGGCGGTCGCGGGCGCGCAGCAGCGTTACGAGACGACCGTGGTGCGTGCGGACGGCGAGGAGCGCAATGTCGCCGTCTCCACCACGCCGCTCGTGCTCGACGGAGACCTCGTCGGCACCGTGGCGACGCTGCGCGACATCACCGAAGAAAAGGGCGCCCAGGATGCCCTGGCTCGGTCCGAGGCGCGCTACCGCAACCTGTTCGAGTCCGCCTCGGACGCGATCGTGACGCTGGACGCCAACGGCCGGTTCACCACCTTCAACCACGCCGCCGAGAACATCTCGGGCTACCCCCGCCAGGAGCTCGTCGGCCAGTGGTTCGCGCCGCTGCTCCCCGACGACGAGCTCCCCAAGGCGCTGATGCACTTCCAGAAGGCGCTCGCGGGGGAGACGGGGCTGTTCGAGACGACGTTCATCCGCAAGGACGGGGAGTACCGCACGATCCAGGTCACCTACTCGACGCCGCAGAAGGACGAGGAGGTGCTGTGCGTGATCCGTGACGTCACCGACCAGAAGATGCTGCAGGAGCAGCTGATCCAGTCCGAGAAGATGTCGGCGATCGGGCAGCTGGTCTCCGGCGTGGCGCACGAGCTGAACAATCCGCTGGCAGGGATCTCGGCGTTCGCGCAGCTTCTGCTTACCGAGAAGCGCTTCCCGCCCGACCAGCGCACGGCGGCCGAGATGATCTACGCCGAGGCACGGCGGGCTTCGCGCATCGTGCAGAACCTTCTCACCTTCGCGCGCCAGCACAAGCCGGAGCGGACGCCGACGGGCGTCAACCAGGTGCTCGACGACACGCTCGAGCTCCGAGGCTACGAGCTGCGGGTGCGCGGCATCGAGGTGACACGCGACTACGACGAACAGATCCCCGAGACGATGGCGGACGCCCATCAGCTGCAACAGGTGTTCTTGAACCTCGTCACCAACGCCGAGCAGGCGATGGAGAAGTCACCCCGGGAGTCGCAGCGGCTGATCGTGCGGACGCGGCGCACCGGAGCGGTCATCCGCATCGAGGTCGAGGACACGGGTCCCGGCATCCCGCCCAACCTGCTGGAGCGCATCTTCAACCCCTTCTTCACGACCAAGCCGACCGGCTCGGGCACGGGGCTGGGGCTCTCCATTTCGCTCGGCATCGTGCGGGAGCATGAGGGCCGCATCTGGGCCGAGAACGCACCCCAGGGAGGCGCCCGCTTCATCGTGGAAGTGCCGATCGTCACGCACCGCGCTTCGAGCGAGGCCCAGGCGATGCTCCCCCTCCCGCCGCAGGGCGACCGCCTGCAGATTCTCGTGGTGGACGACGAAGCCTCGGTCCGCGTCTCGCTGCAACGCTACCTGGCGGGCCGCGGTCACGAGGTGGAGACGACATCGAGCGGCCGGGAGGCGCTCGGCCGGCTGCGTGAAGGCAAGTTCGACGCCGTGATTGTGGATATGCGGATGCCGGACATCTCGGGCGAGGAGTTGTACCGGGACCTGCGTACGACCGACCCCGACCATGCGGACCGCATCATCTTCACGACGGGGCAGCTCGTGGACGATGAGGTGCGGACCTTCCTCGCCTCCACGGGCCGCCCCTGCGTCCCGAAACCGTTCGAGTTCGCCGCGTTCGACCAGGCCCTGCCCGCCGCGCGACGCGGCTAGTCGCCCCTCCTAGACTAGACCCAGCGGGCGCCGAGCCGCGTCCGCACCACACGCCGGTAGCGGCTCTGCTCCTCGCGCCCGCGCGGCCGCCGCATGTGGCGCGTCTCAGGCTCCGGGACCTTCCACGCCACGGTGAGGCGCTTCTGCTTGCGCATCAGCTCGATGGACACCGTCTCACCCGCCTCGTAGGAGCGCAGGATCCGCATCGCGTGCGACGGGCTGCTGGGTTTGCGCCCGCCGATCGACAGGATCACGTCCCCGCCCTTCACAGGGAGGCTCGAATCGGCCGGGGCCTTCACGACCAGCAAGCCTTCCTTCGTACCGAAGTACTCGCCCAGGTCGGGATTCAGGCCGACGAGCTCCAGGTCGCCCCACGGCATACCGAACGAGAACTCGAAGTGCTGCATGTCGGGCATGTCGGGCATGGCGGGCATGCCGGGCATCACCCTGATGTTCGGCGCCCAACCCAAGTCTTCAGCGACGAGCGTGGCCTTCTTGGCGTCGCTCCCCCGGCGGTACTCTATCGAAACCGTGTCACCCGGCTCGAGCTTACGGGCCAGCTGCACGAGCTTAGTGCCAGGCCCCGATTCCTCCTCGTCCTCCACCTTGAGCCCGGCGAGCGCCGTGCCGTTGAACTTGGTGATGATGTCACCGACCCTGAGCCCGGCCTTCGCCGCCGGCCCCCCCGGCGTGACGCCCTCCAGCTTCGCGCCGAGCTTGTCCGCCTCGGAGTCGGGCTGGGTCTTCACTACGACTCCGATCCGGCCGCGGTTGTCGTCAGCGAAGACGAAGGCGCGCGGTTGCCGCGGGGGGCGGGGGGGAGCGGGGGGACGCGGTGGCTGCTGAGCGGTGAGCCACGCCGGACCGATGAGTGCGACGGCGACGGCGGCGATGATCCACTTCCTGAACATCATGAACGGATTCCTCCGGGCTTCACAGCCCAACATAAGAGACGCGGGTGACGTGCGCGTCGACGAGCTGCTGCATCAGGGTCACCCGCTCCTGCCAGAGTGTGACGAGCTCGTCGTGGCGCAGCTGCGCCGCCGACCCGCCCACCCGGGCCAGCTCGCCGTCGATGACGGCAATGCGGTCTTCCAGCTCGGCCACCAGGGCGGCCGACCGGCCGCTCATGACGCGTCCGGTGGGGCCGTAGCGCTGCAGCTCTTCCTCCAGGGTCGCCGACTGCTGCTTCGCCCGCGCCAGCTCGGCGGCGTCGACCTGCCGCGGCCCGAACGGTGCGAACACGATCAGTCCCGCGAGCGCCGCCGCGGCCGCGAGACCGACGCCGCTCCAACGCCGCAGCCGACGCCGCCGCTCGGCGACGATCGCATCGCGGATCGCGGGCCAGCGGTCGCGCGCGGGCCCGAGCGGCGGCAGCGCCTTGAGGCGGGCCACGCGCTGGTACAGCGCCTCCAGCTCCGTCTGGCACACCGAACACTCGTCCAGATGCCGGCGCGCCCAGGCCGACCCCTCGTTGGCCCGCAGCGCGAGCAGATCGTCCATCGTGCAGTGCATCACGGTGCCGCTCCTTCTTTCTCCAGCATGCGCCGCAGGCGCGCGTGCGCCCGTGCCAGCTGCGACTTGGAAAAGCTTACGGTCTTGCCCATCAGCTCGGCGATCTCCTCGTGCGTGTAGCCCTCGACATCGTGCAGCCAGACGACCGATCGAGATGTCTCACTCAGCTGCTCCAGCGCCCGCTCGAGATCGATCCGCGCGGGGAGGCTCTTGTGCACCGGGCTCCCCGGCGCCGTCTCCTCGTCCAGCAGCTCCGCCGTCCGCACTTGCTCGCGGCGGATGCGCATCAGCGCCTTGGAAGCCGCGACCTTCCGAATCCACGCCCACAGCGGCCCTTCCCCACGATACGATCGGATGCTCTTCACCACCTCGAGGAACGTCTCCTGGAGCACGTCCTCGGCCTCCTCGGGATGGCGCAGCATCCGCCGGGCGAGGTTGTAGACGGGCGTCTCGAAGGCGCGATACAGCGCTTCGAGTGCCTCCAGATCGCCGGCTCTGGCACGGGCCACGAGGATGTCGGGGACGGCGAGCGAGATGGTCATCTCCTGAATCCTATGATGCATCCGTACGAGAAAGGGTCGCAGCGCGATGCCAAGCGTAGTAACCAATTGGTGTCTAGTAACTTGTCCCTTCAGCGGATATCTTCACGCCCATGACGACCGTCGACAAGAAGACGCTCCACGCGTGGCTGCATCACTGGCGGGACGAAGCGGACGCCGCCTACCTCTACGGCGTGCTCGCCGGGGTGGAGCGGCGGCAGGCCAATCACGACGTGTTCCTGAAGCTCCAGGCCATCGAGCGTCGCCACACCGAGCTGTGGGCCAAGCTGCTGGCCGAGCACGGCCACCCCGTGCCGTCCGACGCCGCCAAGCCCTCGCTCAATGCGCGCTTCATGGCGTGGCTCGGCCGCCGCTTCGGCCCCCGCTACCTGCTGCCCCTCTTGTTGCGGGAGGAGGGCCGTGAGGTGAAGGGCTACATGGAGCTGCACCGGCAATCGAGCACCGACGACGCCCGCAGCGTGTCGCTCACCCTCGCCCGGGAATCCGCCGCGCACGCCGAGACGTTGGCGAATCTCGCCGGCCGCGCGAGCGAGCCGTGGCACCGCACCGGCTCGGGGGGCTTCCTGCGCAACGTGGTGTACGGCTTCAACGACGGCCTCACAGCGAACTTCGGGCTGGTGGCCGGCGTGCTCGGCGCGGCGGTGGCGCCGCACATCGTGCTGGTCTCGGGGCTCGCCGGCATGATCGCGGACGCGCTCTCCATGGGCGCCTCGGGCTACCTGGCCGCGAAGAGCGAGCAGGAGGTGTACGCGCACGAGATCGCGATGGAGAAGGAAGAGATCCGGCTGATGCCGGAGGTGGAGGAGGAGGAGCTGGCCCTCGTCTACCAGACGAAGGGGGTGGAGGCCGGCATCGCCCGCCAAATGGCGGCCGAGGTGATGCGCGACTCGCAGCGCGCGCTCGACGAGCAAGTGCGCGAGGAGCTGAAGATCGGCGAGGCGCACGCCACTCCGTTCAAGGAGGGTTGGCTCACCGGAGTGGCCACGGCTGTTGGGGCGCTCATCCCCGTGGCGCCGTTCCTGGCGCTCAGCGGCCGCACGGCCGCGTGGACGGCGTTTACCGTGGCGATGGTCTCGCACTTCGTGGTCGGGGCCGCGCGCAGCTTCTTCACCGGCCGCGGCGTGATCCGCAGCGGGATCGACATGTTCGTCGTGGGCCTGGGGGTGGCGGCCGTCGGGTATCTCGTCGGGGATCTCGTCGCGAAGATCTTCTAAAACGCGAGCAGGGAGCAGGGAGCGGGGAGCGGTACCTCACGGTGCACCGGAGGGTTCCGCTCCCTGCTCCCCGCTCCCGTTTTCAGACGACCAGGTTCACCAGCCGATCCTGGACGTACACCACTTTGCGAAGCGGCTTGCCGTCCACGAACTTGCGGATGCCGGCGTCCGCGAGCGCGCGCTTGACGACGTCGTCCTGGCTCGTGCCGCGCGGCACGTTGATCAGGCCGCGCAACTTGCCGTTCACCTGCACCGCGATTTCCACGTCGCCGCCCGCCGCGATGCGATCGTCGTAGCCCGGCCAGGGCGCCGTGAAGATGGTCTCGCCATGGCCCAGCGCGCCCCAGAGCTCCTCGGCGAGATGCGGCGCGTAGGGCGCCAGGAGGACCAGCAACGGCTCCATCGCGCTCCGCACTCCACAGTCGGCACTCCGCACCTCATTGACGTACTCCATCATCGCGGCGATCGCGGTGTTGTAGTTCAAGCTCTCGGTGTCTGCCGTGACCTTCTTGATGGTCTGGTGCAGCTTCTGCTCGACGGCGGGCGGGAGCGGCCGCGCCTTGGCCGCCGCCGCCTCGTGCGCCAGCGCCCACACCTTGTCGAGGAAGCGGCGGATGCCCGTGATCCCCTCGTCCCGGAAGTCCCCCCCTTCCTGGAAGGGACCGAGGAACATGAGGTACATGCGGACGGTGTCGGCGCCCCACTTCTGGATGTAGGCGTCGGGGATCACCACGTTCCCGCGCGACTTGGACATCTTCGCGCCGTCCTTGATGATCAACCCGTGGGCGCGCAGCTTCGGGAACGGCTCCTCGAAGTGCAGGTGCCCGAGCTCCCGCAGGGCCATCGTGACGAAGCGGGAGTAGAGGAGGTGGAGTACGGCGTGCTCGTTGCCACCGATGTACGTGGTCACGGGTAGCCAGGTCTTCGTGCGCTGCGGGTCCCACGGCCGGTCGTCGAACTCGGTGGACGGATAGCGCAGGAAGTACCATGCGGAATCGAGGAACGTATCCGAGACGTCGGTCTCGCGGCGCCCCAGCGCGCCGCACTGCGGGCACTTCACGAAGTACCACTCCCGGTGGCGTGCGAGCGGGCTCACCCCGGTGTCGTCGGGCCGGAAATCCTCGATGAACGGGAGCTCGACGGGGAGATCCTTCTCGGGCACCCCCACCGGGCCGCAGCGGTCGCAGTGGATGATGGGGATCGGCGGGCCCCAGTAGCGCTGGCGCGAGATGCACCAGTCGTGCAGGCGGTACTGGACCTGCGCCTTGGCGAGCCCTTTCCCCGCGAGCCACTGGACGATACGCTGCGCCCCGTCGCGGCAGGTGAGCCCGTTGAACTGGCCCGAGTGCATCAACACCCCCTCCTCCGACACGATGGGGAGTGCCTGGCCCTGGAGCCGCACGACCTGGACGATCGGGAGCTTGAACTGCTGCGCGAACTCGAAGTCGCGCTCGTCGTGCGCCGGCACCGCCATGATGGCGCCGGTGCCGTACTCCATCAGCACGTAGTCGGCGATCCAGACGGGGATCGCTTCGCCGGTGGCGGGGTTGCGGGCGTAAGAGCCGAGGAACACGCCGGTCTTCGTCTTCTCGCCCACCTTCCGAGACACGATGTCCTTCGTCTGGACCTCGCGCCGGTACGCGTTTACGACCGGTCGCTGCTCGTCCGCCGTGAGCTCGTCCACGAGCGGGTGCTCGGGAGCGAGCACCATGTAGGTGGCGCCGAACACGGTGTCGGGCCGCGTCGTGAAGACGGTGATCACCGCCCCGCCTGGCGTCTCGAAGGCGAGCTCGGCGCCCTCGCTCCGCCCGATCCAGTTGCGCTGCATCGCGACGGTGCTCTCGGACCAGTCGAGCGCGTCCAGGTTCCGCAGCAGCCGCTCGGCGTACCGGGTGATGGCGAAGAACCACTGCTCGAGAAACCGCTGCTCGACCCGCACGTCGGGGTGCCGCTCGCAGTAGCCGTTGATGACCTGCTCGTTCGCGAGCACGGTCTTGCACGCCGGACACCAGTTGACCGCGGCCCGCTTGCGGAACGCCAGTCCCGCCTTGAAGAACTGCAGGAAGAGCCACTGCGTCCACTTGTAGTAGCGGGGATCCGTGGTCGAGAGCTCGTGGCGCCAGTCGAACATGCCGCCGAAACGCCGCAGCTGGCGGCGGAAGGTCGCGATGTTCTGCGGGATCAGCTTCGCCGGATGGGCGCCGATCGAGAGCGCGTAGTTCTCGGAGTGGATGCCGAAGGCGTCGAAGCCGATCGGCTCGAACACGTCGTAACCCGCGAGCCGTTTGAAGCGCCCGTAGATGTCGGCGCCGGTGAACGCGAACATATTGCCGACGTGCAGGCCTTCGGCCGACGGGTAGGGGAACATCATGAGGTTGTAGAACGGTCGCCGCGGCCGATCGACGTCGGGCTCGTTGACATGGCGCTCTTCCCACAAGCGCTGCCATCTGGCTTCCACAGCCGCAGGCTCGTACGTCGGGGCGTTCTTCATAAGTGCCTGAAACTAAGCGGACTTGCCCCGTCGTGAAACCCGTCCTAGCTTAGCGCGTCCACTCCGCTCATGGCCACTCGGTCCCTCGAATTGCGATGGAGTTTCCTCCTGGCCGGCCTCGCCGCCGCCGTGCTGGGCTACGCCGCCGCGTCGCTCGCCGGGGGCCCACCGGCCTGGGTCGGCGCCGCGGGCGCTCTCGTCCTCGCGGGTGCGTTATGGGGATTGGGCGGATGGGTGGATCGCCGTCTGGCCGAGCCCGTCAAGGCCGCGGGCCTCATCGCGAGCCGCGTCGCGGGCGGCGACCTCTCGGTCACGGTCGCGACCCAGCAGTCCGAGACCGCTGCACTGGGCGACCTGCTGTCGTCGGTCCACTCCATGGTGGTGGCGTTGCGCCGCCTGGTCGGCGCGATCCGCACCGCGGCGGACGAGGCGGCGGCGATGGCGGCGCAGATCTCCGCGTCCACGGAAGAGATGAGCGCCTCGACCGAGGAGATGGCCGCGACGTGTCAGGACCTCACCAAGCGCGCGGCGGAGCAGGCGCAGCTCGTCCGCGCCGCGGCGGACGACGCCGGGCGCATCCTCCAGATCGTCACCATCCTCGCGGCGGGGGCGGAGGACTCGGTACGCCGCAACAGCAACCTGGCCACGCTGGCGCGCCGCCATAAGGAGACGCTCGATCAGAGCACCGCGCAGCTCTCCAAGCTCGCCCTGGAGGTCGAGACGGGCGCGCAGGAAGCGGTCGCGCTGGCCCAGGCCTCGGCCGAGATCCAGAAGTTCGTGGCGCAGGCGAAGGCCGTGGCGACGCAGACCAACATGCTGGCGCTGAACGCGGCGATCGAGGCGGCGCGCGCCGGGCCGCAGGGGCGTGGCTTCGCGGTGGTGGCAGACGAGGTGCGGAAACTGGCTTTGGTCGCCGCGGCGGCGGCGGGCGACACGGCGGACACGGTGCGCGGCGTGGTGACGCGCGTGCAGGCGACGCGCGACCGGCTGCTCGCCCTCGCCCGCGGTGGCACCGCCGCCCGCGACGCGGCGCAGTCGGCGGCCCAAGGGCTCGCCACGGTGGCCACGGAGGCCGAGGCGAACGATCACTGGAGTCGCGAGATCGCGAAGTCGGCGGAGGAGGTGCGGCGGCTGGTGGAAGAGATCAGCGCGCGCCTCGGGACCGTGGCGCAGGGCACCGAGACGCTGCTCGCGGCGGCCGAGCAGATCGCGGCCTCGAGCGAGGAGCAGACGGCGTCCACGGAGGAGATCGCCTCGTCCGCGAACCAGCTCGCGGAGGCAGCCGACAAGCTCACCGGGGCGGTGAAGACGTTCCGGCTATTGAAGGACGAAGAGCAGCGGACCGAGCAGGCGGCGGATTAATCCCCCAGGTACGCCAGCCGCACCTGCAGCACGTCCGGCACCCGCTGCAGCTCCTCGAGCACCCCGTTGGTCAGCGCCTGATCCACGCTCACGGCCGCGATCGCCTCGCCCCCGGGCGGCGCGCGGCGAGCCTGGTGGTAGCTGCCGATGTTGATCCCGGCGCGCGACAGCAGCGTCCCCACGTGCCCGATCACGCCGGGGACATCGCGGTTCCTGATCACGAGCATCCACCCCTCGGGCGCGACGTCCACGTGATAGTCGTCGATGCCAATGACGCGGCCGTGGCTGTCGCCCACCAGCGCCCCCAGCACCCGCGTCCGACCCGCAGAAGTCTCGAGCATCACCCCCACGGTCGTCTCGAACCCCGGCTCGGGAGCGCCCGTCTTGCGGGCGTGCTGAATGCCGCGCTCCTCGGCGATGAGGAGCGCATTGACCAAGCTCACCGGCTCGACGCCCATCGCCGAGAGGAGGCCCTCGACCGCCGCGACCAGCACGGGCCGTGGCGCGGCCTCGTCTTTGCCCCCGTAGGCCACCTCGATTGAACGCACCGGCCCCTCCACGAGCGCGAGCCCCAGGCGCCCGAGGCGCCGCGCCAAGTCGAGTAGCGGCCCGAGCCGGCGCAGCAGGTCGCCCGAGATCCCAGGGACGTTGATCGCGAAGGAGAGGTCGCCCGTCAGCAGCGCGTCACGCACGGCAGTCAGGATCTCAAGGCTCACCCGCTCCTGCGCCTCGGCGGTGGATGCCGCGAGATGGGGGGTGAGGATCACGCGTTCGAGCTTGCGGAGCGGCGAGTCGGCCGGGAGCGGCTCCCGCGCGAACACGTCGACGGCCGCGCCCGCGATGCGCTGCTGCACGATCGCCTCCGCCAGCGCGGCCTCGTCCACGAGCTCCCCACGCGCCGTATTGATGAGCACCGCGGTGCGCTTCATCAGCTTGAGGCGTTCGGCGTTGATGAGATGATGAGTCTGCTCGGTGTGGGCGACATGGAGGGTGACGACGTCGGCTTGGCGCAGCAGTTGCTCCAGGGGGAGCAGCTTCACCTGCAGCTCGGCGGCGCGCTCCCGCGGCAGGTAGGGGTCGTGTGCGATCACCTGCATCCCGAACGCCCTGGCGACTTGCGCCACGTGCCCGCCGATCCGGCCCAATCCGACGATGCCGATCGTCTTGCCGCGGAGCTCCGTCCCCTCGAACCGCTTGCGGTCCCACTCCCCGCGCCGCATCGCCTCGGCCGCCCAGGGGATATGGCGCACCAGCGCGAGCAACAGCCCCATCGCATGCTCGGCCGCGCTCACCGTGTTCGCACCCGGCGCGTTCATCACCGCGATGCCGCGCCGGGTGGCCGCGTGCACGTCGATCGTGTCCACCCCGGTCCCGGCGCGCGCGACGACCTGGAGGCGCGGGGCGCGGGCCAACAGATCCGCGGTCACGTGCGTCTCGCTCCGCACGACGAGCGCATGCGCCCCGGCCAGCGCTCGATCGAGCTCCTCGCGCGGCTTGCCCGCGAGATTCACCACCTCGATCTCCGGCGTCTCGGCGAGCAGCCGGACCCCCGACTCCGCCACGCGGTCGGCGAGCACCACGCGGTAGCTCACGACAGCAGGCCGCCGAGCAACGCCAACAGCTGCTCCAGCGTCCCCACCGTGTGGTCACCCATGTGTCCGATCCGGATGGTCGAGTCCTTGAGGGCGCCGTAGCCCGAGCCGATCGTCCAGCCTTCCTCCTTCAGCCCGGACACGACGGCCTTGGCGCTCTGCCCCTCTCGCAGCTTGAGGCAGGAGACGGTCCAGCTACGCCGGCCCTCACGTGGGAGGAAGGCGACTCCGCGCTCCTCGCTCCAGGTCTCCACCCGCTGGCGCATCGCGTCGTGCCGCCGCCAGCGCGCCTCGATCCCGCCCTCGCGCTCGATGCGCGCGAGCTGGGTCTCGAGCGCGTACAGCAGGGAGACCGCCGGCGTATTGGTCGGCTGGAATTTCCGGGTCGCCTCCTCGAAGGCGACGAGGTCGAAGTAGAGTCCGCGATCGGGCAAGGTCTTCGCGCGCTCGAGCATCCGCTGCGACGCGACGCCGAGCGCGAGCCCGGGAGGAAGGGCGAGCGCCTTCTGCGAGCCGGTGAACGCGAAGTCGAGGCCCCAGGCGTCGGGCTCGACCGGAGAGCCGGCGAGCGACGTCACGGCGTCCACCAGCACGAGCACGTCGTCGAACTCCCGCGCCACGGCCGCGAGCCCGGCCACGTCTTGCAGCACCCCCGTCGACGTCTCGGAGTGGACCACGGTCACGGCGTCGACCGGCGTGCGGCGCAGCGCGTCGCGCAGCATGTCGGGCTCCACGGCACAGCCCAGGGGCACATCCAGCCGGACGCACTCCTTCCCGGCGGCGCGCACCAGCTTGGCGAAACGCTCGCTGAAGGCGCCGTTCACGAGCGACAGGGCGCGGCGGCGAATGCCGTTCCGCACCGCGAGCTCCATGAAGCCCGTGGCCGAGGTGGTGCCTACGAGCACCGGGCGGGACGCGCGACACAGGGCGGCGAGTCGGGGCGCGACGCCCTGGAGCAGCGCTTCCATCGCACTGGAGCGATGGCCGATCATCGGCCGCTGCATCGCGGCGAGCACTTCGGGATGGACGTCGGTCGGACCGGGGAGAAAAAAACGCCCGAACGCGGGCGTGGTCATGCGGTCGCGCGCGCGAGCTCCTCGACGAGCCCCTCCTCCACGACCTCCTTCGTCTTCACGAGGCGCACCCCCTCCTCGCCCCACTCCTTCAGCAGCTGCTCGGAGATGTCCTTGTCTATCCCCTTCACGGCGTCCGTGACGACGAACAGGCGCGTGTGCGGCCGGTGCTCGAGCAGCCCCTCGACCGCCGCTTTGTCGCATACGTCGGTCGCGACACCGTACAGCACGATGTCGTCGGGGTCGATCACCTCGAGCACGGTCATGACGTTCTCGTTCGTGAACACGTCGAAGCGATGCTTGTGGAACAGGATGTCGCCTCGGTGCGCGCGCACGCGCTCGCCGAGCGCCTCTGGATCGCAGCTCGCGGGCTCGATGACGAGCGGATCGCGCAGCGCCGTCTCGGGAATCTTCCTCTGGCCGGGCGTCCCCCGCAGGCAGTGCGGCGGGAAGGTGCTCTGCCAGTCGGGATGCTCCGAGATCTCGGCGTGCTCCATCACGTGATCGTCCGCGCTCGCGATCACGCGGATGCCGTGGCCGTGGGCATAGTCGCTGAGTCGCTCGAGGTTCGGGATGATGGGCGCGGCGTCCGGCACGTACAGCTTGCCGTCCGGCTTCATGAAGTCGTACTGCGTATCCACATCCCAGAAGATGACCCGGGCCATACTACCATCCTAGAACGAGGGGAAGCACCGGGAATTTCCGGGGGCAACAGGGGGGTGTCAACGGGTAGACGCCGAGATGCCGAGACGCTAAGTGGATATGAGGTCTGAGCGTTCAGGAACCCCCGTTCACTCGAGCCTCATATCCACTGGGCGTCTGCGGCGCCTCGGCGTCTACCTCGGCGTCTGTGCGTCTACAACCTTAGAGCGACTGCTATCTCGTCACAGCAGTTCTGTCTGGGGCATCTGGCGCAATCGGCCCACACCTTCTCGGGAAACTGCTCTTTCTCCGCAGGCGCGAATCCCAAGCGCAGGAAGAAGTCTGGCTTGCGCGTGAGCGCGAACACCTGGGCGAGCCCGTGGTCCCGCGCCTGGGTCAGCAGCGCCTCCAAGAGCGCGCGGCCCAGACCCACGCCCTGCCGGTCCCGCCGCACGGCGAGCCCGGCAACCTCGGCGAGCTCGGCGGAATAGATCTTCAGCGCGCCGCAGCCGAGGATCGAGCCGTCACCCGGCTCCGCAACGACCACCCATTCCTTGATGTGGCGGCACAGGTCGTAGTTGCTGCGCGGCAGAAGATCACCCGTGGCGACGTAGGGCGCCTGCAGCGCCTCCAGTGCCGGCACGTCCGCGAGGAGCGCCGGCCTCACTAGCGTTGCAAGGCGTGGGGAGTGGGGAGTGGTACCATCCGGTGCAAGTCGGAGCTCCGGCGCGGACCGCAGCGTACCACTCCCCACTCCCCACTCCCCGAGTATCGGCAGGACTTTCACGTCAGCACCTCGTCCAGAATGGCCACCGCCCGCTCAAGTTCCTCGCGCGTGACGACGAGCGGCGGCACAAGCCGAATGACCTGGGCGCCGGCCGTGCAGACGAGCAGGCCGCGGTCACGCGCCGCCGTTACGTAGGGGGCCGCGGGCTCCACGAGCTCGATTCCCCACATCAGGCCCCGCCCGCGCACGGCGACGACCTTCGGCGAGGCGGCACGCAGCCGCGCGAGCGCGGCGCCCAGCGCCTCGCCGTTTTCCCGCACCGCAGCGAGGAACCCGGGCTCGGCGATGGTCCGCAGGACGTCAAGCGCCACCGTGGCGACGAGCGGCCCGCCGCCGAAGGTCGTGGCGTGGTCCCCCGGCTTCAGCGCCGCGGCGACCGCCTCGGTGAGGAGAACCGCCCCCATCGGGAGCCCGCCGGCCAGCGGCTTCGCAAGCGTCACCAGATCGGGCACCACCCCCGTCTGCTCGTAGGCGAACAGCGTGCCGGTGCGTCCCAGACCGCACTGCACTTCGTCGAACACGAGGGCCGCCCCGCGCGCGTCGCACAGCTCGCGCAGGAAAGCAAGCCATTCGGGATCCACCGGCCGCACGCCTCCCTCGCCCTGCACCGGCTCCACGATGACGGCCGCCGTGCGGTTGGCGGAGATGACGCGGTCGGCGGCGGCCCAGTCCTCGAGCGGGACGATGCGCACGCCGGGGACGAGCGGCTCGAACGGCTTGCGGTAGTCGGGCCGGTCGGTGGCCGCGAGCGAGGCGAACAGCCGCCCGTGGAACGCGCCGGTGAAGGCCACGATCTCGGTCTTGCGCGACCACTTGCGGGCGAACTTGAACGCGGCCTCGTTCGCTTCCGCCCCCGAGTTGCAGAAGAAGACGCGATCGGCGAACGAGCGGGCGACGAGCTCTTCCGCGAGCCGCTCACCCGGCTCGGTGCGGTACAGGTTGGAGACATGCACGAGCCCGCTCTCGAGCGCGCGGAGGACGGCCGCGCGGATCACGGCGTGGTTGTAGCCCAGGGCGTTGACGGCGATCCCCGCGACGAAGTCGAGGTAGCGGGTGCCGTCGTCCGCGATGACCTCCGAGCCCTCCCCGGCGACGAACAGCGGGCCGACTCGGGCATACACGCCGAGCAAGGCCTCCGGAGCCGTGGACGTGACTGTCATGCTGGTTGCGGGGTCGCGGTGAGGACGCGCGTCCCGGCGGTCGGATGCCCGAGCACGTGCACGTCGCCGATGCGGACGGCCTGCGCGCCGCTTTGCAGGGCGGCGGCACCGGCCCGCAGCTTCGTCGCCATCCCGTCGGTCGCGACGCCCAGCTCGATCAGCACCTCGATGTCGGACGTGGCGACGCAGTCCTGAGCGACGCCGTCGACGACGACTCCGGGAACGTCGGAGACGTACAGCAGCTCCTTCGCCCGCAGCGCGGCAGCGATGGCAGCGGCGGCGTGATCGGCGTTCACGTTGAGCGGCACGCCCTCGCGTCCGGCCGCGGGCGCCACGGGGGCCACGACCGGCGTGAGCCCGGCAAGCAGCAAGCTCTCGAGCAGCGACGCCCGCACGGCGCTGATCTCGCCCACGTGCCCGAGGGCTGCGGCCGACGGCTGCGCCGTGAGCAGCCCGCCATCCACGCCGGACAACCCGATCGCGTCGAGCCCCACGGCCCGCAGCGCTGCCACGACGGCGCGGTTCGCTGGGCCGGCGAGCACCATCTCCACGACCTCCGCGACCTCGGGAGGCGTCACGCGCAGGCCGTCGCGCTTCTCGACCGGCAGCCCGAGGCGCCGCGACAGCGCGGTCACCGCCTGCCCGCCGCCGTGCACCACGACGACAGGCTCGAGCGGCTTGAGGGCGTCCGCGCAGGCCGCGAGCCACTCAGGCCGGTCGAGCTCGTTCCCGCCGAGCTTCACAACGCGGACCTTCAGCACACGAGCCCCGCCGTCTCCGCCAGCCCCAGCATCACGTTCATGTTCTGGATCGCCTGTCCCGCCGCTCCCTTGACCAGGTTGTCGATCGCCGCGATCACCGTGAGGCGCGGCCGGCGCACCTGCTCGACCGGGGCGACGCCCAGCGCCACGCGGTTCCGGTACACCACGTCCTTGAGGGACGGCAGGGCGCCGTGGAACACCTGTACGCAGGGTTCTCCCCGATAGGCCGCCTCGTAGAGACCCTCCGCCGCGCCCTGGTCGAGGGCTCCGGTGAGTGGGACATGGATCGTCTCGAGGATCCCCCGCTTGACGGGGAGCAGGTGGGGCGTGAACACCAGGTCCCCCGCGAACCCGCTTTCGCGCTCCAGCGTCGCCCGCACTTCGGGGAGGTGGCGGTGCGTGTTCCCCACCGCGTAGGCGCGGTAGTCCTCCGCCACTTCGCCGAACAGCAGCTCGCGGCTGGGATTGCGGCCGGCGCCGGTGACGCCCGAGGCCGCGTCGATCACGACTTCGCGGGACGGGTCGATGAGGCCGCGCCGCGCCAGCGGGATCAACGCGATGAGCGCCGCGGTCGGGTAGCACCCCGGATTGGCGACGAGCTCGGCCCGAGCCACCCGCGGCCGCGAGAACTCGGTCAACCCGTACACCGCTTCGGCCGACAGCCGGAAGTCGGCGGAGAGGTCGATGGCACGCTTGCCGGCCGCGCGGGCCTCGTTCACGTAGCGAGCCGAGACGCCGTGCGGCAGCGCCGAGAGCACGATCTCGGCGCGCTCAAGCGGGGCAGCCTCGGCCTTGAGGAGCTGGTGGCCCTCCAGCCACTCGCCTGCCGTCGCGTCCGCCGTGGCGAAAGCCACGGAAGCCCCCGGATGCCGCGCCAGGAGCCGCAGCAGCTCCTGGCCGACATACCCGGAGGCCCCGAGCACGCCCACGGGCACTTTTGCATTATTATTCATCGCACCGGAAAAATATGCAGCCCTAGTGGGAACGCAAGGGCCGCCCCCGCAACGTGTCGCTCTTACTCTACCCGTGCGAGGCGCGGATTGGCGCGGTACGCCCGCCCCACCTTGCCGCACGGCTTCCCTTCCACCCGCACGACGTCGGCGGTGAAGTCGAAGCGGCCCTGGAACAGGCTCGATCCCACACCGTACATGTCCACGGGCACTCCCTGCTCCTCGAACTGGCGGATCTTCTCGACGTTGAAGCCGCCCGACACGACGATCTTCACGTGCTTGAAGCCCTCGCGGTCCAGCGCCTCGCGCACGTTCCACACGAGTCGCGGGTTGACGCCGGTCGGCTTGAACGTCCCCATCTGCGGGATCACCGACTTGTCCACCAGCGTCTCGGAGGTGTCGACGCGCACGCCGTACAGCCGCTGGCCGAGGGCACGCGCCACCTTGAGAGAGGTGCCGACGCAGTCGTTCTCGAAATCGACGAGCGTGATCAGGCGCATGCTGTCCGGCATGTGCTGGGCGAACTTCTGCGAGGCGAGCACCGTGTCGCCCCGGTAGGCCGCGATCAGGGCGTGGGGCACCGTGCCGATCCCCTCCGAGCCCCACCAAGAGGCCTGGGCGTCGGTCGAGACGCCGATGGCGCCGGCGATGTGCGCGGCGTAGCCGTCACCGGTCTGCACCAGCCAGTGGTCGTGGCGGGCGGGGAAGAACATCACCTGCTTCGGCTTCGCCGCCTCCACCACGCGGTGCGTGTTGGTACCCACCTTGGTGCGGCGCGCCAGCACGCCGAGGTACAGCGTCTCGAGGTTCGCGAACGCGTCGTACGGCCCCTCGATGAGCAGCACGGTCTCCCAGGGCGCGATCTCGTCCCCGTCGTACAGGGCGGAGACCTGCAGCTCCTCCCACTTCTCGCTGCACAGCTTCAGGATCGCGATCGCCTCGTCGCTGCCGCCGAGGTAGGCGTGCGCCTTGCCGAAGACCTGCATCGTCACGCAGGGGCGGTGCCTGTCCTTGAGCAGAAGGTCGCGTGCCCGGACGAAGTATTTGTCCGAGTAGTAGCCCGCCTTCATCTTCTCGACGGGCAGGTTGAAGATCGAGGGATCGAGACGCGGCTTGCGGGGGGAGGGCATCAAGGCCATTCCTCGGTCACATGGTACTTGAGCGCGCGTCGCTGCATCCAGCGGACCGCGAACGCGTCCACGAGCGCGCGCCAGGCGCGGTTCCACATCCCGTACTTGGTGCGGCCGGAGCGACGGGGGCGGTGGCGCACCGGCAGCTCGGCCACGCGCCCGCCGTGCAGCTTGACGAGCGTGGGCAGGAAGCGGTGCATGCCGTTGAACAGGGGCAGCCCGCGCACGGCCTCGGCGCGGAACGCCTTGAGGGAGCAACCCGTGTCCCGGATGCTCTCGCCGTTCAGCCAATTGCGCACGCCGTTCGCGATCCGGCTCTGCAGCCGCTTCCACGCCGGGTCGCGCCGCCCGACGCGGTAGCCGGCGACCGCGCTCGCACCGCCGTCCCCAAGCGCGGCCACGAGCGCCGGGATGTCCGCGGGGTCGTTCTGGAGGTCGGCGTCGAGGGTGACGAGGATGGCTCCGCGCGCGGCGCGAAACCCGGCGGCGAAGGCGGCCGTCTGTCCCGCGTTCCGCTCGAACGCCACGACGCGCAGCTCGGGATGCGCGGCGGCCAGGCGCTTGAGCTCGGCGAGCGAGCCGTCAGTCGAGCCGTCATCCACCGCGACCACTTCGTAGGACGCCTCCCGGAGCGCCACCGCGATCTCTTCGAGGAGTGGGGCCAGGTTGTCGCGCTCGTTGTAGATGGGGATCACGAGCGAGAGCTCAACGGAGCCGGGCATACTTGAGCTCCGGGGCGTTGGGATACTTGCCCTCGAGCCGCGCGATCAGCGCTTCCGCCTTCGCGGCGTCCCGCTGGTGCAGGCGATAGATCTCGGCTAGGCGCACGCCGACGAGGATCTCGTGGTGCCGCTCCAGGCTGCCGGCCGCGAGCAGGCGCTCCAGCATCGCCGTCTCCTGCGTGAGCCCGGTGGCGCCAGGCGGCGGGGGCACCCCGCCGCCGAGCGCACTCCCCAGAAAGCGGCCCAGCGGAGCGACGAGCATATCGAAGAGGCCGCCGAGAAATCCCCACGCGCCCCACAGGGCGGCGAGCAGGGCCACACCCTTCCAGGCGACCGCGCCGGTGGCGAAGAAGGCCACCGCGACGCCCAACGCGACGGCGACCATCGCCACCCCGAGGATCCCTCGGACCACGGCGCGCGGGCTCGGCGGATCGAACTCGTCCACGGCGGGAACGTAGAATGCCGCGGGGGCGGGAGCAAGTTGACAGGCGCCACTGCTGCGGCTAAAACGATACCACTCTCCTCTCAGTCGAGGTCGCACGTGCTCGAAATCCTGTCGCGCCGCGAGTTCCTGGCATCGACCGCCGTCGGCATCGCCGCCGCCACGGCCCGGGAGATCCCGCACCCGATGCGACCGCCGCGCCCGCCCCCGCCCCCGCCCCCCAGCCGCTGGGCGGCGAAGCCCGTGGTCATCTCGAGCGCGAACGGCCTGCGCGCGGTGCAGCGGGCCTTTGATCTGCTGATGCAGGGCGCGGACAGCCTCGATGCGGTCATCGAAGGGGTGAAGATCCAGGAGCTCGACCCCAACGACGACTCAGTGGGCTACGGCGGCCTCCCCAACGCGGAGGGCGTGGTGCAGCTCGACGCCTCCTGCATGCACGGGCCAACCAAGCGCGCCGGCGCGGTCGGCGCGCTGGAGGGTATCAAGACGCCCTCGGAGGTGGCGAAGCTCGTCCTCAAGTACACGAATCACATCTTCCTCGTAGGCGAGGGCGCGAAGCGCTTCGCCCTGCAGTACGGCTTCAGGGACGAGAACCTCCTCACGGAGCACGCCCGCGAGGTGTGGCTGCGCTGGCGCGCCAACCTCAATCCGGACGACGACTACCTCGACGTCCCGGAGGGGGAGCACATGAGCGTGCGCCCGACGGGGACGATCAACTGCGACGCGGTGACGCCGCAGGGAGACATCTCGTCCGTGACGACCACGAGCGGGCTCGCGTTCAAGATCCCGGGTCGTGTGGGAGACAGCCCCATCATCGGCGCCGGCGAGTACACGGACAACGAGATCGGGGCGGCGGGCTCGACCGGTCGGGGGGAGTCGAACATCAAGGTGTGCGGAGGGTTCCTCACGGTCGAGTTCATGCGTCGGGGCATGAAGCCCACCGACGCGTGCCTTGAAACGCTGAAGCGGGTGGTGCAGCTGACGGAGCCCCGGCTGCTCGATGAGCGCGGCCGGCCCAAGTTCGACCTCAAGTTCTACGCGGTGAACAAGCGGGGCGAGTTCGGCGCCGCGTCGTTCGTTCCCGGGCGCTTCGCCGTGCACGACGGCACCGCGGCGAAGCTGATGGACACGGCCTATCTCCACGAGCGCGCGGCGTCGCGCTAGCGTCGCGCGCACGCTCCTATTAGGCCTGGCGCTCCTCGGGGGCGCTGGGGGCCCGCTCGCCGCGCAGCGCTTCTGGCGTCAGAATCTCTATCCCTACGCGTATTACAGCACGATCGACGGCCTCTGGGGCGCGTTCCACTACGGCCGCTACAGCCCCGTGGGATTCGTGGAGCGGCCCGAGCCGAATCTCGCCGCCCTCAACTTCCACGCCTCGGCCAGCACGCGGGGCAGCTGGGCCCTGGTCGCCGACGCGGAGGCCCCCGCCTGGTGGGAGGGATGGCGCGCTGGCCTGACGCTCACGACCGCGCGCGACAATCGCCTGGGGTTCTACGGTCTGGGCAACGACACCCGCTACTTCGCCGACAGTGCGGCAGGGGGGAGCCACTTCTACCAGGTGAGCCGCACCCGCACGGGGGCGCGCCTCACGCTCCAGCGGCGCATCGCGGGCCCCGTGCGCCTGCTCGCGGGCGCGGCGCTCGTGCGGACCGACTTCCGCGCGCTCCCCGGCGACAACATCTTCCGGCGCGAGCTCGGGTCCGGCGCCGTCGATCCGGCGACGGTGCCGTTCACGGACAAAGTCGCACGCGTCGGGATCGTGCTCGACGCCCGCGACCACGAGATCGACCCGCACCGCGGCGTGTTCCTCGAGGCCCTGTTCGCGAGCGGGACCGGCTACACGCGCACCACGGCACACGCCCGCGTCCTGGTGCACCCGCTGCAGCGGCTCGTTCTCGCCGCGCGTCTCGCCGGCGAGGGGACGGGCGGCAACCCGCCGCTCGCGGCCCAGCTCGCGATGGAAGCGAGCGAGCGACCCTTCACCGCCGTGGGTGGGTACCGCTCACTGCGCGGCTTCTACGACGCGCGCTTCGCGGGACGCGGCAAGCTGCTCGGCGGGGTCGAGGCCCGTTACGCCGTGCTGTGGGCGCCGAGCATCCTCGAGCTCAAGCTCGTGGCGTTCTACGACGTGGGGAGGGTATTCGACGCGGGCGAGCGCTGGCGT
>Ga0209802_1000651_pt1 | contig 26863 bp, 24 predicted proteins | sample GraSoiAngelo_129_FD_185886 | JGI IMG/M metagenome (GOLD analysis project Ga0209802, IMG submission 185886) | Grasslands soil microbial communities from the Angelo Coastal Reserve, California, USA - 14_0927_12_40cm (SPAdes) (version 2) | ecosystem: Environmental > Terrestrial > Soil > Grasslands ... | reverse complement strand
AAGCCACCGGCGCGCCCCCACGCGGGAGGCCGAGCACGACGACGTCGGCGCGGTCCCGGTACCTCTCGAGTAGGCCGGCGAGGACGCGGCCCGCCTCTCGCCTGTCTTTGAACAGACGATCCGCCACCGATCCCAAATATACGAGTCGCCCCGAACGGGCTTCATCGGTCATCCAGCCATCCCGCCACGGGAACGAAGCGGCTGTGCGCCTGGGCTGCCCGCCACCTGCATGACAGGTACAGGAGCGCGGCCAGCGCGATCAGGTAACCCGCGAAAAGAGCGATGTCGGCGACTCCCGAAACCTGGATGAGGTCCCAGCCCCAGACACCGCTCCCCTGCCGCACCGGAAACTGCTGCAGGGCCACGCTCTGGTCCATCAACATGATTCCAGTGAAGGGATCGACGAGCGGTCGAGGCAGCAGCCAGGCGACGGCCTGTTCGATGGAATAGAGCCCGCTCGGCGCTATGAAACCGTCGCCAAGCGCCGAACGCTGGTATGCGGCGTCGGCGCCGAGGCTGAGCATGACGACCGACGCGATCATGCCCACGATGCGTCCGAAGGTGCAGGTCAGGACGATGGCCAGCATCAGGAGCGGCACCGCGTTCACAAACAGAACGGCTACATGGAAAGCCTCCTCTCCCTGGTACCGCCCGCCGAAGTCGAGCACCTCGACCAAAAGACCCAGCACGATCGCGGCCAGGGCGAGGCCGCCGACGCCGACCACCAACCGGCCCGCCATGAACGCGAGCGGGCCCGACCTGCCGCGCGAGCTCATGCTCTCGAACTCGGAGCTCAGGTCGGGGGACAGCAGCCCGTACGCGCTGACCAACGCACCGACCATCAGCGCGAAACCGATCGTCTCATTGACGGTCGCGAGCCGTCCGAGCTCGCCGTGGACGACGCCTGAGGGCGCCGGCGTCACCAGGCGCTGGACCACCACCAACAACGCGACGCCCGCCAGAAGCATTGGCAGCAGGCGCCGGCCCCAGGTGCGGCCCCAGGCGACCCGAATCTCATCGCCAAAGCCGGTTGCGCGTTGATTTCCCCGGTCGAGAGACGTGCCGTTCATTGCCGGTCAAACGATAGGGTTTGGCGGCTGCGTATATAAAGAAGACGCGCGAGCAGCAGCGGTCGACTGTCAGGCGGTGCGGTGCGGGACCACCTCGTCAAGCGACCTCTTGAGACGCTGCAGGGCGTCGGCCGGCAACTGCGCCTCCTCCAGCCACGCAAAGATCGCGTCGGCGATCTGGCGCCATGTCGCGATCTGACGGGCCATCGCCGCGCCCCAGTACGACTTCGACCACGCGGCTGCGGCGAGCCAGCCCGCAACCACACAGCAGAAGGCGCCGGTCGAAAGCTCGAGGTCGCCGATCCAGCTGTTGGGCCGGAGGTAGCTCAGGATCAGCAGGCCGAGACCCAGATTGGCGGCCACAGCGAGCGGCAAGAAAACGACATAGAAGAAACGGCCCGACGAGCCTCTGTCTGCTGCCGCCTTCCCATGCGCCTTGTCTCGCAGGTGCATCCCAGGCTGAGGGTCGCACGCCGCGCCGGGGAGACCAATGGGTCGAATGTCCCAGGCACAGGGGCACGGCACGCTTGTGAATGCATGAAAAGCAATCCAGTCATCAAGCGATTGGTAGGCAATCCGTCCCTAACTCGCGGACAACTGGCGAGGATCCGTGCGATCGCGGTAAAGAAAATGAGTACAAACGCCCAGGCAAAAGTTTTTGAGCCGAAAGGATTTGCTTCCAGAGGTGTCCTCTGGGTGGGAAGGGATCCGCAGCATCGGAGGTCTCAGGGGTAGCGGTTGGCTTCGCCGGGGCAGGCTGATAGGTCCCTCGGCCGCGTCGGAGGGCGCTCCGTCCAGGTACGTCGAGCCATTGCCCGAGACCTGCACGATCGGGTCGCCCAGACACTGACGACGATGCTGATCGAGCTCGAGAACTACAAGACCGAGCACGACGGAAACCATGCCGTGCTGCGCCAGCTCGATGGACTCCAGGAATCCACGCGCGACGTGCTCAACAACCTCCGACACATCCTCTACGACCTGCGGGGCGAGACCGGTATCGAAGAGCAGTTCGCCGAGGCTGTGCGCGCGCTGCTCAAGACGTTTCACGAACGCACCCAGGTGGACGTCATCCTTTCGATCGCACCCTCCTGGCCCGGGCACCTACGCAAATCCGCCGCGTTGAACCTCTATCGCATCATCGAAGAGGCGCTCAGCAACGTGAGATTGCACAGCGGCGCACGCCTGGTCGAGGTGGCGTTGGGTCCAGCGCTCGACAGCGACATCGCCATCGAGGTCAGGGACAACGGCCGCGGCGCCGCCGTCGACGGGCACCGCAAGCCAGGCTTGGGCCTGCTCGGGATGCACGAGCGGGCCGTCATCCTCGGGGGCCGCCTCGAGGTCGACAGCGTCGCCGGCCGAGGCACCATCATCCGCGCGATTTTGAAGAGGGAGGATCTGATTTGAGCGTCGCCATTCAGCAACCCACCGAGGTACCGGCGCCCGCCAAAAACGCACGCGTCCTGATCACCGACGACCAGACGCTCTTCCGGTCCGGACTCGCGCGGCTCCTCGACATCGACGCGCGCGTGTCGGTCGTCGGCGAAGCGGTCGACGGCCTGGAAGCAATCAAGCTCAGCCAGTCGCTGAAGCCAGACGTCGTCCTGATGGACATCAAGATGCCCAACCTCGACGGCATCGAGGCGACGCGCCGGATCGTGGCCGAGAATCCCAAGGTCAAGGTCCTGATGCTCACGACGTTCGAAGCCGACAACCACGTTATCCAGGCGCTGAAGGCGGGCGCGAGTGGCTACGTCCTCAAGGACTCGCAGCCCGGCGCCATTGTGTCCAGCATCCTGGCCGTGGTGGCAGGCGAACGGGTGATGGCGGGCGCCGTCGCCAACCGGGTCCTCGAGATGCTGACTGGCGCGACCACGCCCAAGGAGTTCTATGACGGGCTGACGGCACGAGAGGTCGAGATCCTCAAGATGCTGGCGACCGGGATGGCGAACAAGCAGATCGCATACCGGCTGAAGATCAGCGAGAAGACCGTGCGCAACCACGTCAGCAACATGTACGAAAAGCTCGACATCTACGACCGCGCGCAGGCGGTTCTCTACGCCGTTCGCAAAGGCCTCGTCGAAATCTGACATTGAGTCCCGGGACGCCAGCCCATGGCGTCCCGGGCAACTAGGACGAGCATCCCATTAACCCGAAACGCCGCGGCACATACATTCGCGAGCATAGTGGTCGTTGTTCCAGGCCCGAGAGCCGGACCGGATCGCCTGGGCGATTCGCTGACCGCGGCCGGTCCGACGGTGCTGCTCATCGACCGCCAGCCCTTGTTCCTGGCCGCGCTGGCGAGCCTTCTCAGCGCGCCACCGGTGCGCGCGCGCATCGAGACGGCGCACGACACACAGGCCGGCCTGGAGACGGTGCTGAAAGGAGACGTGCAGCTCGTCTTCTGCGAGGTGAGGGCGCAGCCCATACCCGCTGTGGAGCTCGCGCAGAGACTGCACAATCTCTCGCCGCGAGTCCCGATGATCTTGCTCGGGGAGTCGGAAGACGAAAACCTGATGGCCTCGGCCCTGCACACGAATGTGGCCGGGCTGTTCACGAAGGACGCGGCGCTCGACGAGTTCCTGGTCGGGGTGCGAGCGGTCCTTTCGGGTCACAGGGCGATTGGTTCGAAGCTGATGGGGATGGTCCTAGACCGCTTGAACAACCACCCCACCCACGGGCGCGGGCCGGCTGGCCAGCTGTCGCCCACAGAGCTCGACATCCTGACCATGATCGGGCAGGCGAAGTCGATCCCCGCCATCGCCGCCAGTCGCGGCATCAGCCACAAGACGGTGCGCAACCACCTGGCCAACATCTATCGCAAGCTCGACCTCCGCAGCCGGACCGAGGCGATGTTGTGCGCCGCCCGCATGGGGCTCGCCAGCAGCTAGACCAACACCACGTTGTCCCCGCGCGACCTGGGACAAACTACCCAGGGTCGCGGGGCAATTCCCATTCTCAATACAGGCGTGCCTGAGCACCATCAAAGGGATGGCTCCGAAGAAATCGCAAGCGCCTGTGCCTGCCGTGATGGTCGCGCAGCGTTTGGGTGAGCGGCTGCTCGCCGGCGGCCTTATCACTGAAGACCAGCTCCAGCACGCGCTGGAGACGCAGCCGACCAGCTCACGGCCCCTCGGGCGCATCCTCGTCGAGCTGGGCGTCCTCGACGAAGATCACCTGGACGCGGCGCTGAGCGCGCACCTCGACGTACCGGTTGTCGATCTCCGCCGTGAGCCGGTCGACGCGGACGTCGCGCAGCTCGTGCCGGAAGAGTTTGCGCGCCGGCACGTGCTGCTGCCGATAAGGCGCGACGACGGTCACCTGGCGGTGGCGATGGCCGACCCGTCGAACCTGCTCGTGGTCAACGACCTGCGGCTCCTCACCGGCCTGCCAGTCACCCCTTATCTCGCCGGGCGGTCGGATATCCTGGCCAACCTCAGCCGGATCTACAGCATGCGGCCGCGGATCCACGAGGTCGCGAGGTCGCTGGAGGAAAGCCGGCCGCAGCTCGCCGCGACGCGCCAGGCCATCGTCGAGCTCTCGAGCATCACCGCTACCTCGCCTGCGGTCGAGATCGTCAACATGCTCATCACACAGGGTCTGCGGGACCGCGCCTCCGACATCCACATCGAGCCGCAGAAGGAGTATCTGCGGATCCGCTTCCGCATCGACGGCGTGCTGCAGGACGTGGCCCACCTGCCCAGCTCGACGGGAGCGGCGGTGTCGTCGCGAATCAAGATCATGGCCGACATGAACATCGTCGAACGACGCCGCGCGCAGGACGGGCAGATCAGCCTCAACGTCGACGGCCGCGACCTGGACATCCGCGTGGCCACCATCGAGACGATCTGGGGCGAGAAGCTGGTGCTGCGGCTGCTCGACCGCGGCAGGTCGCTGATCACGCTCGAGCAGCTCGGCTTCTCACGCGGCGCTTACGACAAGTACCAGTCGATGCTGCGCTCGCCTTACGGAATGATGATCATCTCGGGGCCGACCGGCAGCGGCAAGACGACCACCCTGTACGCGTCCATCAACCAGCTCGACCAGCAGGCCCGCAACGTCATGACCATCGAAGACCCCGTCGAGTACACGTTCGACAACATCAACCAGAGCCAGATCAACAAACTGGCCGACATCAGCTTCGCCAACGGGCTGCGGGCCATCCTGCGCCAGGATCCCGACATCATCCTGGTCGGGGAGATCCGCGACCGAGAGACGGCCGAGATCGCGGTGCAGTCGGCGCTCACCGGCCATCTCGTACTCTCTTCGCTCCACGCCACCGACTCGGTCGGCGCGCTACTTCGCTTCCTCGACATGGGGATCGAAGGTTTTCTGATCGCGTCGTCCGTGATCGCGATCGTGGCGCAGCGGCTTGTGCGCAAAGTCTGCGACGGCTGCAGGACACCACACGAGCCCACGCTCGAAGAGATCGAGTTCGCCGCCTCGCTGGGCCGAGCAGTGCCTGACCACCTTTACCACGGCCAGGGTTGCACTCGCTGCAACCAGACCGGCTACTACGACCGCATCGGCGTGTTCGAGCTCCTGACCATGACCGACGCGCTGAAGCGACTGGTCATCCTCCGCGCGGGCCACCGCGAGATCACGGCCATCGCGGTCGCCGACGGCATGGTCAGCCTTCGACTGGACGCTTGGGACAAGGTTGAGTCAGGGGTCACGACCGTGTCCGAGATTCTCCGCAGCGTCTACATCATGTGAACGGAGGGCAAGGCGATCGCCAGGTTTCAGTACCGGGCCTATAACCAGAGCGGAACGCTGGAGGACAAGCTCATCAAGGGCGCGTCCGCCGCCGCCGTTCACCGAGACCTCACGCAACGCGGCTACCGCGTGGTGTCGCTCCGCCCCGACCGCGGCGGCTGGCACGCCATCTACCGCGAGCTGCCCACTTTCTTCGCGGTCGGTGCGTCGGATTTGATTCTCTTCTCGCGCCAGCTGGCCACGTTCCTCAAGGTCGGGGTGCCGATCACAGATGCGATCCGGCTGCTCCGGAGCGGCACCCGCTCGGGCGCGTTCAAGTCCGCGCTAGACGATGTCAACGGCGACCTCGACGACGGCGAGTCGTTCTCGGTGGCGATCTCACACCACCCGAACATTTTCAACGAGCTGTACGTCGACATGGTTCGGGCCGCGGAGTACAGCGGAAACCTGGACAAGGTACTGCTGCAGGTTGCGACCTATCTGCAGCGCCAGGACACGGCAATGAAAAAGCTGCGCAGCGCGATGATCTACCCGGCGATCATCCTGACGCTGGCCTTCGTCGTCTGTGCGGTCCTCATCGTTTTCGTGCTCCCGAATTTCGTTTCGCTGTTCCGGGAGTTCCACGCGGACCTGCCCCTGCCGACCAGGGTGCTGATCGCCGCCGGCGCCTTCGCCCAAGCGTGGCGCGTGCAGATCGTCATCGGCGCGGCGGTGCTGGGGGTGGCTGTCTTTCTCTTCCTGCAGAGCCGCCCCGGTCGTGTGGCCTGGGACCACACCCTCATCCGGCTTCCGGTCATCGGCACCATCGTGGTGTTCGCGATCATCGAGCGGTTTACGCGAACGCTCTCGACGATGCTGCGCGCCGGCATCCCCATCAGCCAGACCTTCGACGTCGCCATCGCCTCAGCGGGGAATGTCCGCTACAGGCGCGGGCTCGAGTCCGTGCGCAACCGCATGTCGAGCGGCGACGGGTTCTCCGAGCCACTGGCCGCGACGGGCCTGTTCCCGCCCATGGTCATCCGCATGGTCCGCGTAGGCGAAGAGACTGGCACGCTGGACCAGAGCCTCGAGCAGATCGCGGACTTCCTCGCGGAAGAGATGGACTACAAGGTCCGCAACATGATCGCGCTGATGGAGCCGTCGCTGGTGATCGCGGTCGGCGGGGCGGTCGGCTTCGTCGCCGTCTCGGTCATCCTCCCGATGTATGGCCTGCTGAGGGCCGTCCACTGATGGACCCAGACCGGCCGGGCCGCAGGCGCCGGCGGCAGGCTGGCACGACCCTGATCGAGCTCCTGGTATCGACCATGATCATCGGCCTCGTCCTGGTGCTGCTCGTGGGCGCGTTCAGCACCGGTGTGCTCGACACGACTCTCGCCAAGCGAAACACCGCGGTCGCCGCGGCCGCGGAGTACGAGCTCGAGAAGATCGGTGCTGCCACGTATAGCACGACGCCTGCCGGGTACTCGGAATGCTTCGCCGTCGACAACCCCCAGCGACCCGCAACGGTTGCTTACGGCGGATCGTGCCCTGGCAGCGCCAACCTCCGCGCGGATGTCACCGAAACAGACGTCCAGGCGGGCGTCCAGCAGTGGACGGTCAGCATCAGCACGTACCCCGCGCTGGGTGCAGTAGGAACGCCGGTCTCCGTCTACAAGGTGAACCGATGAAGCGCTCGCGCGCCGACCGCCACCGCCACCAGGGCGGCTTCACGCTCATCGAACTGCTCATCGCCACGGCGCTCGGCGTTCTGGTCCTGAGCGCGCTCACGTCGATCGTCCTCACCACGACCCAGGCCGCAGGCACCGCCAACAGCCGCATCGAGGCCAGCGCGCAGGTCCGCAACTTCCAGCTCACCGCCTACGACGACTTCGCGCTGGCGAGGCCGCCCGCGACGCTGGGCTGCGGCACGCACGACGACCCGTGCACCACGCAGGACCTGGTCCTCATCGGCAGCCGGATGCCCAATACCACCACAGGTACCGCGGCGCCTTACACGGTCACCTACACGTGGGACGACCACGAGACAAACTTGCTCCGCCACGTGGCCGGCTTGAGCAGCCGTGTGGTCGCGAGCAACGTCACGGCCTTCGCCTGGTATGTCGACTCCAGCGGGGCCCACCCCACGGTCGTGATCGACATGACCGTCACGGTTAAGAGCTTCAGCACGACGTACAGCGAGTCGCAGACGCTGCGTTTCTATCCGCGGGTGACCATGCCGTGAAAGGACTCGGCCTGGTCTTCAAGGATCGCCGGCGCCGCCAGCGGGGCAGCGTGCTGAGCGGCCTCCTCATCATCATCGCGTTCCTCGCGATCGTCGTCGGCTCCATCATGTCCGAGCTGACCAGCTCGTTCCTGGTGTCCCGCACCCTGGTCACGCGGGTCCAGCGCGAGGCGACGGTGACCTCCGCCATCGAGGTCGGCATCCATCAGCTGCAAAGCTCCGCGGCCCCGGCAGTATGTGCGCGCGACGGCCGCGGGCCGTGGTTCGCCAGCGTGAACGGGCTGCAGGCGGTGGTCACCCAGTCGTGCACCCAGATCGTGCCCGACCTGTCCCAGGCTCTGGCCACGGGCTCGTTTTCGGTGGATGGGGTCCACGACACCACGGTCGGGCGCGACCGCTACCTGGTCGGGGACGCCTCGGGCCGGCTTTACTCCTACGCATTCGGCCAGGTTGCCCCGATCTGGTCGATCACGGCGGGCGGCGCCCTGACCGCACCGCCGACGGTCGTGCGGGACTCGAGCTTCGCCGATCTGCTCGTCCCCATCTCGCAATCGGGCGGAGAGTGCTCCGGCCACTGTGTGGCCGTGTTCGACGACCGCGGCGGCGCGCCTGCATTCAGGTGCAACGCCGCCACCCCCGCGGTGGTGCGAGCCCAACCTGGCGCCGAGACTGCTGCGGGCACTGGTCACTTCCCGAACTACGGCTTTGTCGCCGATTCGGGCGGCGGCCTGAGCGTGTTCAACGTCGACGAGGACAGCCATTGCGTCCTGCAGGTCGTCGCCAGCCTGGACGGAACGCCGGCCGGTCAGCCACTGGTGTTCCCCGGCACGGTCACCAGCCGCCAGCACGACATCATCACGAGCGACGAGGTCTTCATCGTCGTGACCGGCACGCGAGGGACCATGCTCGAGCATTGGCGCTACTCAGAGGTGATCGCGACGGACAAGAACGGAAACTCCACGATCACGTTGGGCGAGGTCGGCAGCTTGGCCGTGGCGGCCGGGCCGAACGCGGTGGGATACGCGGCCAGCTCGAACGTGCCGAGCATCGGCGCGCGACTGATGCTGGCGGTCGCCTCCGCGAGCGGCGGCGTCGCGCTGGCGACGATAACGGTCGGCTCCGGCCCGACCTACTCGATGTCGCCGGTCGCCAGCGCCGTCCTGCCGGGCGGGATCGCGCGCGCGCCGTACTGGTGTCACTGCCCTGGACAGGATCTCCTCGGTGTCGGCAGCACCAACGGCGTCCTCTACATCCTCGACACAAACCTCGGTCTGCGCTGGCTGTACGACGGGCAGGCGAACGGGCGGCCGGCCATCGTCTCGACGCCGCAGGCCGACGCCAACGGCGACTGGTATTTCGGCGCCGACGACGGGTACGTGTACGACGTCGAAGTACCCGCTGCCGGCCAGCAGATGTTCAACGCCGCGCGGTTTGGTCCGGGTGGCGCCATCCGCAGCTCGCCGATCGTCGGCGGTGCTGCAAACGGGTGCAGCGCCGGGCCCTGCCTGTACTTCGCGTCGTCGGGCGCGGGCAGTTACTTCGTCCAGCTCGGAAGCATTCGGATCATGGATCTCCGGGCCTGCGTGAGCGCGGGCGGCGGCTCCACGGCGTGTGTGGCCAGCCCGCGGCTCTGGGCGCGTGTCGAAGTCGGATCGCCGTCGATCGTCGGTGGCAGTGGGGTCTACGTACAGGCATGGTCTTACTACACCCCCTAGGGGCCCGCGAGCCACGCCTGGCTGTCGATCTATCCGGGCGATCGCTGCGCGTCCTCCAGGGCGCGCCCGGCGGCGCGATGCGCAGCGCCGAGACGAAGGTGTCGACGCGAGCTCTTGCCAGCGGGCGTGTGGTCGACCCCGGCATGCTCGGGCACGCGCTCGAGAGCCTGCTGTCGGCGAATGGGCTCACCTGCACTCGCGCGATGTTCGCGGCCAGCGATGTCATCGCAACTTTCCGGGTTTTGACGTTCCCTGCCGGGACGCTGGACACCGAGATCGACGCCGCGGTCAGGGCCGAGCTGCCACTCGGCGACGCGCGCCTCGGTCTGCGCCACGTCGAGATATCGAACGCGGGCGAGGGGCGGACCGTGTACGCGATCGTTTGGGACCGGAGTCAGGTCGAGGCGATCTCGACCGCGGCCAAAGAAGCCGGCCTGAAGGCAGCCGTCGTGGACCTCAAGTCGCTGTGCATGGCCCGTGCGGTCCCGATGCGGTCGTACATCATCTGCGACCTGACCGCCGAGCCGTGCGAGGCCGTCCTGGTCGACGACCGAATACCGCGCGTGCGGCACACGTTCACCCTCGACGCGACAGCCGACATCGCGGCCGCCCTGGCTGGCGAGCTCAAGCCGGTGCTGAGCTTCTATCGGGGAGCGGGCAACACCCGTTTCAGCTCCGAGGCTCCGATTCTCGTCCGCGCGGACCAGCCCCAGCCTCGGGAGGTCACGCGCCGTCTCCAGCAGGCGACCGGCCATCCGGTCGATGTGGTGCCGAGGCTGCAGCGGATCGACCCGCAGATCGACCACAGCACCTACTTGACATGCATCGGTCTCGGCATGCGGAGGCGCATCTGATGCGGTTTGGCCGGCAGAGGCGCGAAGAACGGCGCCGGCCGCAGGTGGAGGTCAACCTGCTCGAGGACCCCCCGGCGAGCGGCGGCGCGCTGGCCAGGGCGCGACGCGCGTGGAGGCTGCCCGCCCTTGGCGTCGGGATAGCGGTGGTTGCGCTGCTGGCCCTCCATTTTGGAGGTCATCTATGAGATCCGCCGGCCCAAGCGATCACGGACATGCGCCCATCGAGGTAGGCCATCGATCTATTCAGCTTTCCGGGACCGCCAAATACATTTGGTTTGACGAGCGGAATAGGTGATGCGGTTTGGCGTGCTGCTAAGCCGCCACGAGGAGTGATTCGTATGCAGGGTGGGCTTTACGGCTACTTCGTAAAAAACCTGAAAGGCAAGAAGGGCCAATCGGGCTTCACGCTGATCGAGCTCCTCGTGGTCGTCACCATCCTCGGTGTCCTCGCCGCAATCGTCACGCTCAGCCTCGTCGGCCTGACCACCAATGCCGAGTTGAAGGCCTGCCAGCAGGAGTACAAGACAGTGCAGGCCGGCATCGACGCTTACATGGCCAACAACAACCTGAACACGGTGCCGGCGTCGACGGGTACAAGCAACATGCAGAGCCCAATCCCGCTCTACAACCCGAACTCGTCTCCAACCTACATTCGCAACACCCCGACCCAGTGGGCTTACGCGTGGAACGGCAGCGGCCAGATCACGGCCATCATCCAGAAGGATGCGGCCAGCCCGGCGGTGCCGACAGGCTGCACGGTATCGGGCTAGGGCGCGAGGGCGATCATGCTCGCCCTCCAGGCCTACTTGGTCCTTGTCGCGCTGTTGCTCGGGAGCTTCATCAATCTGGCCGCTGACCGGCTCCCGCGTGGGGAATCGGTTGTCCGGCCTCGGTCCCATTGCCGCTCCTGCGGCCGGATCCTGAACGTCGTCGACCTGGTTCCCGTCGGGGGTTATCTGATACGTGGCGGTCGCTGCGCCACATGCGCTATGCGAATCGGCCCGCTTTCGCCAGCCATCGAAGCCCTGTGCGGCGCGGCGATGGCGGCCGCCATCACCACGTTGGGCATGGGGCGTGGGGCCGCCGTGGGATTCGCGGTCGTGGCCGTGGTCGGCGTCACCGCGATTACCGCCGGATTCGCGCGGCTGAGGGCTAAGCCCGGATCTCCGGCGGGTTGACCGACTGAGTCCGAGCCTCTTCCTCTGAAATCAATCCGGCCGCGATCAGCTGCTTGAGCGAGCGCTCGAGCGTCTGCGATCCCTCCCTGAGGCTGGTCTGGAGCACGGAGCGGATCTGATCGGTCCGGCCTTCCTTGATCATCGAGCGGATGGCGGTGTTCGCGACCAGGATCTCGTAGGCCGCCACGCGCCCGCCACCGACGGCGCGCATGAGCTGCTGGTAGATGACACCGGCAAGGCAGCTGGCGAGCTGGATTCGGATCTGCTGCTGCTGCGCGCCGAGGTAGCTGTCGATGATGCGGTCCAGGGCCTGGGGCGCGTCCTGCGTGTGAAGCGTGGCCAGGACGACGTTTCCTGACTCGGCAAGGGTCACCGCGGCCGTCATGGTCTCGAGGTCGCGCATCTCGCCGATGAGAATCACGTCGGGATCTTCGCGATACGCGGACCGCAAGCCTTCGGCGAACGACGGCGTGTCCTCGCCCACCTGCCGCTGGTCGACGATCGAGAGCTGGTGTCTGTGCACGTACTCGATCGGGTCTTCGAGCGTGATGATGTGATAAGGCCGCGTCTTGTTGATGTAGTCGACCATCGCCGCCTGGGTGGTGGACTTGCCCGATCCCGTCGGCCCCGTCACGAGCACCAGGCCGTGTGTGCGGTCGAGCAGGCGATGCACCGACTCGGGGATGCCCAGCATCTCGAAGTTGGGGATGGCCAGGGGCAGCAGTCGAAAGGCGGCGGCTAGTGAGCCGCGCTGGTGAAAGGCGTTGGCGCGGATGCGCGCCTTCTGCCGCCACGTGAACGCGAAGTCGACATGGCGCCGGCGCTCGAGGTGCTCCCACTGCTGCGCATCGAGGACGTCACGCAGCATGCGCTGGGTGTCGGCAGGCGTGAGCACGGCAGCACCATCTTCGAGCGGCTCGAGCAGGCCTTCCCGCCGGATGCGCGGCACGGTGCCGCAGCTGAGCAGGAGGTCGGATCCGGACACCTCCAGCAGGCGGTCGAGCGCGAGGGCGATGTTCATCCAGCTTCCATTTCAGCGGACGGCCGCCCCCTCGTTAATCGGCTCGCGCGGCGATCCCACTGGGATGTCCCATGCGAAGGTGGGCGGTGGTCCCACCCACTCCTGTTTGACCCGGCCAAATCGATCTGGGGACAGCCGCCCACGCCGCCGCCGGCGCTGGGACCAGCGTCCCATTGACGCTCGAAGTGGCGCAGGTAGGTTTCGAATTGGATCAATGCATTCATCCAACGGCGCCCCCCCGCGCATCGTGTTTCTCGTTGCCGAAGAGGTCGGAGATGCTCCCGACGAGGGCTACGTCAAAGTCGTCCAGGAGCTCACCCGTGCCCTCGGCAAGAAGGCCACGGTGATCAGGCATATGACCCCGGAGCGCCCGCGGGTCGCACCAGACACCGCACGCACTCCCCGAGTGCGCACCGGGTTCCACCGCATGCGCGCGTTGCTGAACAAACGCCTGCGGGCCGCGCTTGCCGAGACCAGGCCGGAGACGGTCGTGTACGTGTCACGAAGCTCGATCTCGCTCACGGCCCTGATGCGGTCTCGCCTGCTCAAATGGATGGGCCGGCAGGCGAGGGTCGTGATGATCGCCCTGCAGCCGCGCAACCAGAGCTGGTACAGCCGGCTGCTGTCACGAATGCTGTGGCCCGACCTCGTTCTCGTGAGCACAAACGAAGAGGTTCGCGGGGTCGAGGCACTCGGCGCGCGGGCGGCTCGAATGATCACGGGCGTAGATCTCGAGCGGTTCCGGCCGCCACTTACCGGCGAGAAGGATGCGCTGCGTGAGAAGTGGGGAATTCCCACCGGCAATCGCGTGGTTCTTCACGTTGGCCACCTGACCGGCGGCCGGAATCTCGAGGCGCTGCTGCCGCTGGCGTCGCAGCCCGGCATCACCGTAGTGGTCGTTGCCAGCAGCCATCGGGACCGCGAGTCACAACGCCTCGAGCAAACCCTTCGCGCCGCGGGGGTGATGCTGATCCACGGCTACCTGGCCCATGTCGACGAGATCTATCGATTCGCCGACTGCTACATCTTCCCGACCATCTCGACCGACTACGCCATCGCGATGCCGCTATCGGTGCTCGAAGCCATGGCGAGCGACCTACCTGTGGCGGCGATGAGGTTCGGTGCTTTGCCTGAGCGTTTCGGTGATGTCGACGGTGTCGTGCTCGTCGACAGCTCGGACGACCTGATTGGCGCTGTCACGACGCTGATGGCAGGGCGGCCTAGCACCAGGAAGGTTGCGGAGCTCTATTCCTGGGCCGCAGTCGCCGAGCAGGTGGCGGCCACATGAGCACGAGGACCGAAAGGCTCCGCCTTGCGGGCCGCCTCGCCGCGGCGGTTGCCTGGCGAACTGTGTGGGCGGTGGAAGACAAGGTTCGGTCGTTCCTGTGGGGCGGCCGGCTGGGCTTCGAGATGAGACCGACGTCGAGCCAGTGGGTGTCGGTCATCGAGTCTCGGCGCGTGGGGCTCGCGGCCGCCTCGAGCCGACTGCCGCGCACCTCCTGCCTGGGCGTCATCGCTCGCGACCCCGGCGGCGGCCAACTCGTGCTCGCCGAAACAGGGCGCTTCTACGGGCTCGAGGTCCGCCACGCTGCCATCGAAGGCGCAGCCGCGCTCCTCGACCGCGCCGTTCACGAGGGCTGGCCGGTGGTCGGGCTCGCGATGGAAGGTGTGGAATCGCTGCCCGAGCCCGTGCTCGAGCTCGTCCATGCGTACCTGGATGAGGGCGGGACACTGATCATCACCGGCTTGACCGCCTCGGGCGGCGCGCTGCACGCGCTATCCGGGCACCTGGGCATCACCGTGCCCGAGGGCAGGTCTCTGGACCGGCCCGCCACCGAGGTCGTCTTCTCGGCGCGCCATCCGGCCTTTACTCAGGAGTTCGCGGGGTTCGGCGTCGAGGATTCGTCCTGTCGCTGGTCCCTCAGCGGCGCGATCGGGAGCGAGACCCTCGCCTGGATCCGCAGCGCAGGCAATCTCTATCCAGCGGTCGCGGGGATCGCCTGCGGGCATGGTCGCGTGGTGCTCAGCGCGGGCGCTTCCACGATCAGTCGGCTCAGCCAGGCGATGGCTCCTCTGCAGGCGCTCACGGTCCTGCCGGTGATGATGGCGGTCCGGCAGGTGTACGGAGAAACCGCATGGCGCCCGCCGATGTCGCTGGCGAACTTCCTCATCGACGATCCCGCGCTTCGCGGCGGCCGGCTCGGCCTCGATTACAAGCGCATCCTGGAGCAGGCTCGCGAGCATGGCATCCACGTGACCGTGGCCACGATTCCACGCGAGCTCGGCGTCGCCAGCCCGGACGTCGTCGCCCTGATGCGAGCGAACAGCCGCTGGCTGTCTGCCTGCTACCACGGCAGCGACCACAGCGGCTACGAGTTCTACCTGCCCGAGGCGCACGGCAAGCGCTATCGTGCGCGCCCGATTGCGGCCCAGCAGCTCGCGCTGCACCGGGCGGTCAACCGCGGCGAACGCTTCGCTCACCGGACCGGTTTCGCCCTCGACCGGGTCATGGTGTTTCCACACGGGGTTGGGTCGCCGCTGATATTCGCGACGCTTCAGTCGCTCGGATTTCTTTCCGCGTGCAACTTCGACGACCGGTATCCGCTGGGCGCGCAGCCGCCCCAGGATTACGACCTGGGGATGCGCGCCGCCGACCTCGGCTGGGCCGGCTTCCCGTTGATCTGGCGCCGCGGCCTGCAGGACCCGATGTTCGTGCTCGACCTGTTCCTGGGCCGACCGGCGATCACGTTCGGTCACAAGGGCCTCGCCCCGGATCTGGAGCCCTTCGCTCAGCGGGCTGATGACCTCCATCGCGTCTCGAACGGAGGCGTTCAGTGGGCGAGCCTCGAGGACGTTTCCCGGCACTGCTACCTGCAGCGGTACGACCCCATACGAGGGTGGGAGGTCTCGATGCTGTCGAACGAGATCTGCCTCCACAACCCGGATTCCAGGTCGCGGACCTACCGCGTCGAGAGGCCGAACCGCCCTGACGGCTACCTGCTGACGGCCGGTTCGGCCGCCGAGAAAGCTGAGGGGCTCGAGGTCACCGTAGCGCCAGGCGCCAGCCAGACCGTGCGGCTGGCCGGCTCGCACTCGCGCCTCGTATCCCCCGCTCGCGTGTGCTCGCTGGACGGCGTCGCAGCGCAACGCTCTTCGGCCTGAGAGGGACAAACGCCCAACCCCCCTTCGGATTGGAGCCAACAGCACTATTGATCGATTTCCGGCCTCGTTGCTAGCCTGCGGACATGGCCCAGCTCATACGAATCCATCAGACCGCGGAGGTCTCGCCGACCGCGGTCGTGGGCGCCGGAACGCAGGTCTGGAACGGGGCTCAGCTAAGGGACGGGGCCAGGGTCGGCTCGGACTGCGTGCTCGGTAAAGGCGTCTTCGTCGACGTCGATGTCGTCATCGGAGACCGGGTCAAACTCGAGAACAATGTCTCTTTGTTCAGGGGTGCGCGCATCGCGGACGGCGCTTTTGTCGGACCGCACACATGCCTGCTCAACGACAAGCGGCCGCGTGCGATCACGCCGCTGGGCACGCTCAAAGCGCCGCAGGACTGGGTGGTGAGCGGCGTGACAGTCGGCGAGGGCGCATCCATCGGCGGAGGCTGCACCGTGCTGCCAGGAGTGACGGTCGGCGCGTTTGCGCTGGTTGGCGCCGGCGCCGTGGTCACGAAGGACGTGCCCCCGTATGGCCTCGTGGTCGGCAACCCGGCGAGGCTCGTGGGTTACGTATGCGAGTGCGGCGAACGGCTCGATGCTGCCGGAACGTGCACCGTGTGCTCGCGCCAGCACCACGTTGGCGTCCACCTCACAGCAGGAGTGAATTCATGATCCCGATCGCGCGACCGCAGCTCGGCCCCGAGGAAGAGACGGCTGTTCTCGAAGTGATGCGCTCGGGCGCGCTGGCCCAGGGACCTCGAGTGAGGGCTTTCGAGGAAGCCTGGGCCGCGACGACAGGTGCCCGCTTTGCGGTGGCGACGTCAAACGGCACCACTGCGCTCTACCTCGCGCTGGTCGCCCACGGAGTCGGTCCGGGCGATGAGGTGATCACCAGCGCCCTCACCTTCATCGCCACCGCCAACGCCATCGCGCAAACCGGGGCCCGCCCCGTCCTGGCCGACGTCGACGATTCGCTGAACCTCGACCCCAAGGCCGTTGCCGCGCTGATCGGACCACGCACGAAGGCGATCGTTCCGGTCCACCTGCATGGAAACCCGTGCGACATCGCATCATTCATGGCGCTTGCGCAGGAGCATGGGCTCGCCCTGATTCAGGATGCATGCCAGGCGGTGGGCGCCACAATCGCCGGCGCCCCGCTGGGGACGTTCGGCACCGCGGTCTATTCGTTGTATGCGACGAAGAACATCACCACCGGCGAAGGCGGCATGGTGATCACGAACGACCCTGCCATCGCCCAGACGTGCGCGAGCCTGCGCCACCAGGCCTACTCGACCAAGCCGTATGTCCACGAGGCGATTGGCTACAACTACCGCATGACCGATATGCAGGCCGCGATCGGGCTGGTCCAGCTTTCGCGCCTCGGGGAGATCACGGCGCGACGGCGCAGCAACGCCGCGTACTACGACCAACACGTCACGTCGTCGTTGTTCCACCGCCCGCGCGTTTCACCCGACAGCTGCCACGTGTACCACCAGTACACGCTGTTGGCGCCCGCTACGGGGCCGGTAACCCGCGACGACGTGCGCCAGAGGCTCGAGGAGGCCGGCATCGGTACCGGCGTCTACTATCCAGTGCCGGTTCACCTGCAGCCCGCCTACTCGAACCACGGCAACCCGCCGTGCCCTCGCGCCGAGGCGGCCTCGGCCGAGATGATCTCGATCCCGGTGCACCCGGCGGTCTCCGACGAAGACCGGGCGACGATCGCGTCCGCGCTGAACGAGCTCTAAGAGTCGCACCGTCGATAGCGCACGTCTGAGCCCAAAGCCGCCTCTGGTCGGCACGTCTGGAACCAAAGGTGCGGAATCCGCCCTGGCGTTTAGGAGGCGGTCGGCAGCCCCAGCTGTGCCGGCGTGAGGTGCGCCACCTCGGCCCCCGGCGCCGCCACCGCCAGCGTCGGCAGGTCGATCCCGACCCGCCGGCCGCCGTGCTGCAGAGAATCGGTGGCGGCTTCCAGGACTGAGACCACGGCCATGCCCTGCATGCCGTCGGTGCGCGGCTCCGTGCCGGTCCTGACGCACTCGACGAAATGCTCGCACTCGAGACGCAGCGGCTCCTGCCACGTGATGTACGGGATCCGCACAGCGCCGTGCCGGTACGAGAGCTGGAACTCGCCGAAGCTGTTGGTGATCGGCGACTCCACGCCGGTGTCGTAGATCCTGATCTTCTCCGTCAGCGAGACATCGTTGTACACGGCCATCTGGCGATCGCCGACCACCGTGATCCGCCGCACCTTGGCGGGGTCGAGCCAGCTGACGTGGACGTGGGCGCTGACGCCGCTCTCGAAAAGCAGCTCCAGATAGGCGACGTCGTGCACGTCGTCCTGCACGCATGTGCTGCCGCGAGCGCTGACTGCGATCGGGGTGGCGCCAAGCACATACATGAGGATCGAAACGTCGTGAGGCGCAAGGTCCCAGATGACATTGGCGCGCCGCTGGAAGAGGCCCAGGTTGAGGCGCGCCGCGTCCACGTAGTAGATGCGTCCGAGCTCCCCATCCTTGATGAGGCGCCGCAGCTCCTGGACGGCCGGGTTGTAAAGGAACGTGTGCCCGACCATGACCTGCTTGTTCTGAAGCCGGGCGAAGTTGATGATCTCCCAGGCCTCGGCGACACTGGCCGCCAGCGGCTTCTCGACGAGGATGTGCTTGCCGGCCGCGAGCGCCTCCATGGCGATCTTGTGGTGGGTGTGGATCGGAGTCGCGATGACCACGGCGTCGACGTCGGTCTCGAGCAGCGCCGTGTGGCTGCTGAACGTCTTCACGTCTCGGTGATGGTGCCGGACGAATTCCAGCCGCTCCGGCTTTGCATCCGCCACGGCGGTCAGGTGCACGTTGGGCATGTCGCGAAGGTTCCTGACGAGCTGTGGGCCCCAATAGCCACAGCCGATGACGCCAACCTTGACTCGCCGGCCTTCCCGGTGATGACCGGACCCGTTCGACCCACCGTTCTTGCGGACGATCGCGATTGCCATCAATGATTCTCCGATAGGAATTTTTTTGGACTTGCTAGCTTTGAGTGTCGATTCCAGGTCGGAATTTCAGCAATGGGCGTAGCCGAAGCTGACGGGACATCCGGTGCGGGGAACGCCCGGCCCGAACAGGGACAGGCCTGAAGTACCTGGGCTGAATGCCATGCGATGCGGGACACGCGCCTTACGGCGTCTTCCGGCCGCGGCTAGGGTCTCGCGTTCGCCAGCGCCCGTGCGGTGCGAAGCGCGGCTGCCAGCTTGCCGAGCCCGCGCGAGTCCTGAGCGGAAAGCAGCGTGAGCAGCAGCCGCGAGCGCGGCTCGAGCTGCCTGGCCTCGCATTCGCCGCATCTCCCAGAGCGGTGACCGACGAGCGCTTCGACCGCTTGGGCGAGGCCTGCCTGGCACGGCCTGCTGAAGATACGGACGCCGGACGCGCGCACCGCCGCGTCGGCGTTGGCAGGCGCGGCGGCGAGCCGTGCCATACGCAGCATCGGCACGTCCTCGGCGGAGTCGCCTACCGCCAGGGCGATCTGATCGCCGCCGGCCAGCAGCCTTAGGCCGGAGGCCTTGTCGATGACGTTGACCATGAAGTCCGTCTGCATGGCGCCGTCGATCGCCCGAACGGTCCCCGCGACTCCTCCCGCCAACAGCGCGGTGGCCGCGCCCTCGGGTCCCAGGCCGTGACGACGGCCTTTGTTGTCGAACCGATATGCGCGCACCGCTCGCTGGTATCCGGAGTCGATGACGGCGCCAGGAGTCTCGGCGAGCGCGGCCCGCACGCGGTCCAGGCGCCGGCGATCTTCCTGCGTGAGCAGCTCGTGCACGCGGCCGGTCCGGTGGTCGTACGCGACCGCTCCATACTCTGCGACGCCCCCCGCCAGCCTGTAGGCCGCGCAGCGCTCTCGCACCTCGTCGAGCGAACGCCCGGATGCGAGCACAACCCGGTAGCCGTGGCGCACGAGTGCCCGCAGCGCGTGCGCGCCGGCGGGCGTGATGCTCGGGAAGCCGAGGCCCTGCGTCTCGAGGACCCAGTCGACGTCAATCGCGCACATCGGCCCGCCCGCGCCAGAATCCGGCGCCACATCTGAGAAGAAGGTATCCGCGTAGTAGCTCTGCATCTCACGTGCTGACGTACGCTCCACGTCAACGCGCTGGACTGGATCGTCTCGCTGCCTTTCGGCGACGTGCACAAGGCGGTAAAGCAGCCATCGCTCGGGATCGATGGCGGCGCCGGTCTGGTCGAGGTAGGCGTCGCGCAACGGGCAGTCAGCCGAATCCGCCACGCAGCCGGCCAGGTCGAAGACGTGATCGTAGGAGTAGATGTCCAGGCTGCAGAAGGCGCGCTTGTCGAAGTCGACCTTCAGCAGGCGCGCCGGCGCGCCGCTTTCGAACCAGTTCGACGGCTGACAGGCGCCATCGATGACCGAAGGGCGGTCGACGTGTAGCAATCGCCGCAGCAGCGGGTACGACACCGGCCGTACGAACTGGCTCGCCGGCCCGAAAGCCCGCGCCACGATATCGGCCGCCCGCTGCCACACCGCCCCGCGATCCATGAGCCGCAGGCTCATGTCGTCATCGACCGCCAGCGCACGCGCGCGCGACGTGACGTAATCGACGATTCTCGAAGCCACCTCACGCTTGCCCGAGGAAGGATCGAGGCGCGCCTCATCGGACAGCCACTCGCGATAGAGGAGGCCGTCGCGCACGCCCAACACCTCGGGCAGGAAGGCATCCAGGGGCCGGGAGACGGCGAGCGCATGGTCGCCGAAGTAACCGATCCCCACCCCTTCGACAGCGATGTCGCGAGTGTGCTGCTCGCCGCCTCGGCGGAGTTGGGCGCGGTAGAGCGACCTCTCGTGGCCGCGCCGCTCAGCGGCCGGCCTGGCCAGCGGGTGCACCGAGCACACCTCGCAGGACGCGCCCATCATCTCGGCTATGGCGTCATGCACGGCCGTTGCCTCCAGCCGCGGCCATACCGACCACTCGTTCCAGGGCAGGACGACCGACGGATAACGCCGCAGCGACGCCGGCGGCACCTCCATGTCCCCCAACAGCTGCAGCAGTAACACGATCGATCGCTCATCGAAGCCCAGCCGCCCGATCTCGGCCGCGGCCCTGGCGAGCGACCCGCCCGACTTCGGCGGGTCATCGGTCAACAGCACCAGCCCGCCGGCGGCCAGCACCGAATGGAGCGCGTCCAGCTCCAAGGTGCGCCAACGCTGTCCGGGTCGCCACGTCAGCACGCTCACGGCCTCGAAACCGCGTGCGCGGAGGTACGCGGCGTGGAGCGGCGCGGTGTAGCTGCCCGAGGTCCTCACGCCGACCACCGCTAAACGCCTCGAGCGATCCGGAAACTCGAGGCTGAAGTCCTCGGTCAACCGCTCGAGGTCGTCGGGATGCTGGTCGAAGTTCCGAAAGCAGCTGGGCAGGCGGAGCACGGAGCGCCGGGCCCCCGATGGCAATGCTGCAAGACCTGACACGAGCCTCTCGGCGTCCGCCAAGAGCGCGCCGTTGTCCGCCCACGCGCCACCCGCCACCGCGTCCGCCAGGAGATCGACCAGCCCGGTGAGGTGCAGGTGCCACGCGTCGAGGCGGCTGTCGCCAGATCTTACGGACCGCGCGACCCAAGCCATGCCGTCCGCCGCCCGAACCGATGCCGCGGCCGCCCGGCCGACGGTGCCCGGGATGACTCGGCGAACGTACCCCGCAACCCTCGCTCGCGCAATCGGACCTTCGTGCAAGCGATCCTCGACCACCTGGTTGGCGCCCGCGGCCAGTAGGAAGGAGTTGAGCCAGGACTCGCGCGCGATCTCGTCGACGAGCATCTCCATCAGCCCATCGAGGTCGCTCAGCAGGTTGGGGACCAGCAACGGGTCGCGTGCCGCCAGTTGCGGCGGCGCCACCGGACGGACCTCGGTTTCGTGAGTCAGCTGATCCGTCATCGGCGCAACACCCGCCCACCCCATGTTGGCGGCCGGGACCCGGCGAATAAATGGGACCAATGACCTATGTGCCCGAGCCGGTGCGCGGCATAGCGTCGTTCTCGTGCCCCGCCGGAGGCGGCTCATCCTTGCTTCCCTGGCCGTCACTCTTTTGGTGGCGGTCTCGCTTGCGGTGGTGCACAGGGTCGTGCGCCCGGAGGCGGCGCTGCTGCCGGTGCCATCGGCCGCCGGGCTCAACTACGGCATGCCGCACGACGCCGGCGGCAACTGGGTTGGAACGGAGTGGCTCCGGTCGGCTTACTGGGCGGAGACTCGTCCCGCGCTCGCGGCAGACCTCGACTTCATGCAGCGCCACAAGCTCGGCAAGCTGCAGCGCATCTTCGTCGGCCTCGACCAGACCATGCTGTGGGACGAGAACCGCGGATTCACCGGTTTCGACGCCGCCGCGCTCGCGCATTTCTCGACGGCGCTGGACATGTTCGACGCGCATGGCATGAAGGCGATCGTGGTCGTGTACGACCAGGAGGTGGTCGGCAGCGCCGGCAACTTCCATTTCGCCGCGCTCGATGGCAAGCACACGGCGATGCGCCAGGGCTACCTGCGCGCGACCGAGGAGTTCTTCCGCAGGTTGGGCGGGCGGGACACGGTCGCCGGCTGGGACCTCTTCAATGAGGCGTACAACAGCCTCGGCACCGACGGACGCATGCCGCAGCCGCCGCACGCGGACCCGGTTAGCCCCGGCTACTCCGACTCAGTCGTCCATGGATGGCTGCGGGACCTGTACCACGCAGCTCGGCTCGGATCAGCGTCCGCACGGCTGACAGTGTCGGACGCGACCGAGCTCTACTGGAATCCAGATCCCGACGTCGGCAAGTACGAGGACGTCGTCGATTTCTACGACGTCCATGTTTACGACGACAACCCACACTACCCCGACTGGCGATCGACGCTGCGCAAGCCGTACATCGTCGGCGAGGCCGGCGCGTCGACCGTGGGCGCCCATTACGAAGACCAGGCGCTCAACAGCCAAGCGGTCACGTATCTGCTCGAGCACGCGCACACGGCCGGGGTCAGCGCTGTGCTCGTCCATGGCGAGGCCTACGTCACGGCCACCGATTCCTTGACGCCGACAGGAGCGGCGGTCGCCCTGTTCCTGAGCCAAGGTCCGGGCGTCGCCCAGGAAGCCGAAGGCTGGAACCCGGTCACCGACATCGGGGCCGCGCTCGTATCCACGGCTCGCCGGATCAGGCGCGTTTTCTCTGGCTAGACCCCGGTCCCACCCCCCTGCTGCCGGTGTCCCACGCCGCGGGACCTTTGCCTATTTACGCTCGATTCGCCTCCCCATAGGCTCGATTCGTGGGGTGCCTTCGCAGGTGATGGAAGCCTGCCCTCCCGACGCGCAGGGCGTCCTCGATGGCGGCGCCGCGCCCACAGGCGAACGGTCCGTGGCCGGCCGGTTGGGCGACGGCACCTGGAAACGACCCCTCGACCTCGTGATCGCCACCGCGGCCACGGTCGGGCTCATGCCCCTCATCGCGGTGGTCGCGCTGATGGTGCGCATCGACAGCCGCGGACCTGTTTTCTTCCGGCAGGAACGCCTCGGCCGGGATGGCAGGCCGTTCCGGATGTGGAAGTTCCGCTCGATGTATCACAACAGCGACGACGGCCGGCATCGAGACGCCGCGCTGGCCTGGTTTGCGGCGCAGTCAAACGGGCACGGCTACAAGTCGCTGGCCGACCCTCGCATCACGCGCGTCGGACGCTTTCTGCGGCGGACGAGCCTCGACGAGATCCCGCAGCTGTTCAACGTCCTCAGCGGAGACATGAGCCTGGTCGGGCCTCGACCCGCCATCGCCTACGAGCTGGCTCATTACCAACCCTGGTACTTCGAGCGGCAGCGCGTGAAGCCCGGCATGACGGGTCTGTGGCAGGTGTCGGGTCGCGACACGGTGTCGGCGCAGGACATGATGGCGCTGGACGTTCGTTATGTGCGCGAGCACACGCTGTGGCTCGACTTCAGGATCCTGGTCCTCACGGTCCCGGCGCTGCTCGGCCGTTACTCGGTGCTCAGTTAGTGGACGAGCGCGCCGCCCTGAGAACCGTGACCAGCGCGATCAAGCATCGCCGCTACGTGCTGATCGCAATCATCGCCCTCGTGACATTGGCGGCGGGCGTGGCGTCGATCGTCAGGCCGCCGACCTATCAGGGCACTGCGCTGCTTTTCGTCGACGAGCGATTCAACTCTTCGCAGGGCTTCGACCTGGCATTGCAGGCGGGCGAGCTGCTCAGCGCCCACTTCATCGAGACCGCGACCAGCCGGCCCGTGCTGGAGAGAGCGTGCTCCGGCAAGTACTTCGACACTCCGGCCACCGTCGGTTACAGCTGCTCGCCCGAAGGCCTGCTGGCGAGTGTCAGCGCCAACACCGTCAGGGGCACGAGCTGGATCGCGGTGAACGTGAACTCCAGGTCCGCGCCGGAATCGGCGGCGCTCGCCAATGCGGTCGCCAGGGCGATGATCGATCAGAACCAGGCTGACATCGAGCAATTGCTGGCACCGACGAAGAACTTCCTCGAAGGTGAGCTCAACCGCCTGCAGACCGCCATCGCCGCAGAACAGGCGCAGATCGCGCAGCTGCAGAAGCAATCAAACCCGAACAGCTCTAACGGGTCGAACAGCGCGGCGATCGCGGCCCACCAGGCGAATCTCACGCTCCTCCAGAGCCAGTATTCGGCGACCTACGCGCGAATCCAGGACCTGGTCATCGAGCAGAACCGGCTCGCCGGCAGCCTGACAGAGGTGCAGACGGCGAGCGTGCCCAACAAGCCGATCGATCCCGACCCGGTCCGCTACCTGCTGGCCGGGCTGCTCGCGGGCCTGTGTCTTGGGCTCGCGGCGGTGCTGATCATCGACCGGTTCGACGACCGCATCTTCGACACCGAGGCGCTCGCCCGAGCAGCCGGCACGCGCCTGGTGGTCGAGGTCGGACCGCGTGCCCCGCGGACTGAGTCGGGCCGCACTTTCGAGCCGTACGCGCTGGCAAGGGCCAGCCTGGTGGCCCAGCATCCCACCCTTACCAAGGTCCTCGTGGTGGCCGCTTCATCGCGCGACCGCGTGCGGCGGGTCGCCTCGGCTCTCGGCATGGCCGGAGTGAAGGCAGCGCAGACCGTGCTCGTCGTCGATGCGCAGGCTCACAACTACGTCATGCATCAACAGTCGGGCCGCAACGGATCGAAGATGACGATCGTCAGCACGCATTCCAACGGCGACACTCGCATTCCCATCGACGCGATCACCGATCCCGAAGGCAAGTACGACCTCACGATCATGTCCGCGCCGTCGCCCGACGTCGATCCGACAGCCGTCTCGCTCGCTCGCATGGCCGACGTCGCGATCATCGTCGCCACCGCAGCCAAGACGCGATTCTCGGAGGCGCGGCGGACGGCCGATTCGCTGAGGATGGCCGGGGTCGAAGTCGTCGCCAGCATCCTGGCGAGCGAAACGCTGCCGGACGAAGAGCCCGAGACGGAAGAGCCGGAAAAGGTCCTGTACCAGATGGCCGCCACCCCCGGGAGCCCGGGGAGGCTGCCCACGTGGCGCGGCCCGGGACGCACATGAGCAAAGTCCCGGTCACCGCTGTGGCCTGGGCTCGATTCCAGCCGCGAACGGTGGCGTTGGCATCCGCGCTCGAGGGACGAGCACGTTTTGTGAGTGGGGGCATCGCTGGCACAGCCCTGGCGACCCGGCCTCTCTCCTATCTCAGCAACTCAGTGCGAACGTGGAGGCTTCTGTCCCGCGATGACCCGCACACCGTGGTGGTCATCACGCCGCCCGTCTTTGCGCCTCTCGCCGTGTCGCTTTGGTGCGCGCTGCATGGCAGGAAGCTGGTCGTCGATTGCCACACTGGGGCGTTCCACTCTGGCAAATGGGCGTGGGCGCGCCCGATCCACCGTTGGCTTCTGCGCCACGCGAAGGTGGCGCTGCTGCACACCGAAGACGCGGAGGCGCTGGTGACCGGATGGGGCGCGCGGGCGCTCCTGCTTCCGGACGACCTGCCGGATGTCGAAGAGGCCGACGACGTGCAGCCACCCTCAGGAACGTCACGCCGCGTGCTTGTCGCCGGGAGCTTCGACGGCAACGAGCCGGTGGCCGAGGCCATCGCCGCGGCCGCACATCTTCCCGATGTGGAGTTTCGATACACCGGCGACAGTGGGCTCGTGCCCTCGAAGGTTCGCGCCGAGGCTTCGCCCAATGCTGTGTTCACGGGCTACCTGCCCTATCGCGTCTTTTTGGGTGAGCTTCAGTCAGCTGACGTGGTGGCGTGCTTCAGCACGGACCCGCAGATCATGAATCGCGCGGCGTTCGAGGCCGTGGGACTTGGCCGGCCCCTCGTGCTGTCGGACCTTGCGGGGCTCAGGGCACGTTTCGGGTCTGCGGCACTCTTCTGCGCCAACGATCCAGCGGCAATGGCGCAAGCGGTCGCCGCCGCGATCGAAGCCAGGAGTGAGCTGGCGGCGCGCAGCGTCGCGCTCCAGGCAACGCTGAGGATGCACCGCGACCAGGCCGTCTTGAAACTTCGCGAGATCATCGGCGAGGAGGTCGTCCCCAAATGGCGCCGCCGCGATCGAAGCCAGGAGCGAGCTGGCGGCGCGCAGCGTCGCGCTCCAGGCAACGCTGAGGATGCAGCGCGACCAGGCCGTCTTGAAACTTCGCGAGATCATCGGCGAGGAGGTCGTCCCCAAATGGCGCCGCCGCGTCGCGTCCTGATCGTCAGCGAGCACCCCTATCCGGACCACGCCACCCTCCGGCGAAACGTGGTGCAGCTACTCGACGAAGGCGTGGCCGTCGACCTGCTCTGCCTGGCGGGCTCGCGAAAACGTGATGAAGAAATGCGCCCGAGGACCGGGCTGCGCGTGTACCGAATGCACCTGGAGCACCGGCGCACGCCGGCCTATCGCTACGTCCTCGAGTACCTCGCTTTCTTCATGTGGGCGCTGC
>Ga0209802_1000650_pt1 | contig 26881 bp, 24 predicted proteins | sample GraSoiAngelo_129_FD_185886 | JGI IMG/M metagenome (GOLD analysis project Ga0209802, IMG submission 185886) | Grasslands soil microbial communities from the Angelo Coastal Reserve, California, USA - 14_0927_12_40cm (SPAdes) (version 2) | ecosystem: Environmental > Terrestrial > Soil > Grasslands ... | reverse complement strand
GAAGCATGGAACAGCGGCCACCCGCAGCGACTCGTCACCTGGACGGCCACGCCCTTTCTGGCCGTGGTCATGGCTGCGATCACACGCGTCTCTTCGGTCGACGTCGCCTCGCCCTCGTTCATGGCCCTCGACCTCATCGTCTGGGGAGCGCTGCTGGCCGCAGTCTGGAGCCGCATGCGCGATCGTGTGCCGCCGCGCTTCTGGTGGAGCACCCTTGTCGCCGCGGCACTCTTCGCGCCGGCCATCTCGACCATCTTCTGGCTGCAGCCAAACCTGATCGTCTTCGGATTGGCGCTCGCCGGTTTCGTGCTGGTCGGCAGGCGCGATCCGCTCGGCGGTTTTCTCATCGGCCTGTCGATCGCTCTCAAGCCCATCGTCATCCTCTTGCCGCTCGCGCTGCTTCTCCGACGCCAGACGCGTGAGGCCGGCCTCTGGGCGATCGCCACCACCGCGGTTTTGAGCATCGCCGGGCTCGGCTTTCTCGCCTGGCGGGCCGGCGATCCTTCAGTGCTCAACCCGATCGACTACCTCGCGGGCTTTCTGAGCAAAGGCCGCGGCCCGATCGCCGCCTGCGTCCCGGAAAACTATTCGCCGGTCGCGCTGCTGTGCCGGCTCGGCGTCGAGCCTTCGACCACGATCACGATCGCGGTGGCGGCGGCGGTCCTGTTGATCGGCTGGCTTCTCATCCGACACCTGACTGATTCGCCAGAGGCGCGATGGGAGGTCTTCGCGGTGGCGTGCCTGCTGTCCGGCATGCTCGGACCGATCGACTGGGCGTCGTACGGGGTCCTGATGGCGCCGCTGTTCCTGCTCCTGGCGTACCAGTTCTGGCGCGAGAGCGCCCCGCCTCCGTTGTGGATTGGGCTCGGCCTCGCGTTCCTGCTCGCGGAGCTGGTCTGGGACCCGCTCGAAAGCCTCGCCCAGACGCCGGTGCCGGTGGTCGTCTTCTCCTACACCGCTGGACAGTTCAGCCAGTACGTGCTGCTGTTCGTGTGGGCCCGCTGGCGCCAGCTGCGCCGCGCTTCGGTCTGGTCTAGCGCTTTGCGGCCCTGACCAGCAGGCACCCGTATCTCCGCGAAGTTACCCTGCTCCTTCCGTGCAGGCCGGCCGACAGAACCGTCGCTAGCGCGCGGGCGAACACGAGCGGCATCCGCTGTCCGGCCTTGCGCATGCCGAGCCGGCGCTGGATCTCGATCGGTTGTGGTCGGCGTGGTGCCAGTCCATACAGAATGCCCGCGGTGGCGCGAGAGATCGATTCCCACCGGCGAACCTCCGCCTCGGTCAGGTAAGCACTGGATTCGGCGACCCGCATGCCATGTCCCCGCAACGCCGACTCCCACTCATCGACGCCCCAGTAGCGATGGTGGGCGAGGCGCGCATCGAGGTGCCGGAGGTAGGCGTCGCGAGATGCCCCTGGGAGTAGCGGCCCGCGTAGGCATGCATGGAAATCCGGGCCCGGAACTGTGAAGACGAACTCGCCATCCGAACGCAGCAACCGCCCGACCTCGCCGAGGATCGGGTCGAGCTCCTCGATGTGTTCGAGCACCGAGTTGGACAGGACCCAGTCAAACGATCCGTCCGGCTCGGGCACGCTGTCGCCGCCGACCGTGTGCACGGTCGAGTAGATCCCGAGCTTTTCAGCCTGCGAAGCCTCCGCCGGGTCGGGATCGACGCCAACGATCTGGCGCGCGCCGGCCTGTTCGAGAAGGATCCGCGTCAGCAGTCCGTCGCCGCATCCGAGATCCAGGCCACGCCCTTGGGGCAGTCCCGCGGCGATCAGTTGGCCCGCCTCGACCGCACGCCAATGCGCTGTCGCCGGCTGAAACGGATAGTCATGCAGAAAGCGGACCAGAAGGTCGCGCCTCAGGGCAGCAGCCCCTCCAGCTGCTCCTCGTAGCGCGAGACCATCGTGTCCGCGCGCCACCGTTCCCCCGCGCACGATGCGACACGCTTGCGGAGTCCCGCATCCGAATTGACGGTCTGGAGGGCGCGGTGCAGCGCGTCCTCGAGGTCGCCTCGGGCCAACGTCGAGGTGAAGACCACATCTCGAATGGCCGGCAACCCGGCAGCGGTGGGTTCAGACAGCAGGACCGGCGTTCCACACGCCATGGCCTCTTGGGCCACCACGGGGAAACCTTCGCCGCTCGAAGGCAGGACGAGAAGGTCGGCGGCGGCGTAGTAGTCGCGAAGTTGAGCGGGTTGCATCGGAGCGACCAACCTCAAGTTGGGTAGTCGCCACGTCGACGGGTCGGCATCACCTGACCGTCCGATAAGCAGCCAGTCACACGACGGCGTCGCCTCGATCAGCGGGCGCAAGAGCCGGACGCCCTTTTTCTCCACGAACCTGCCCACGAAGAGAAGAAGCGGCCGCGACCCGTTCGCGCCTGCAACCACGCGCATCGCGGCCCGCTGTTCGTCGGTCGGTGGCTGGAAGAGATCCGCGTCGATGCCGTTCTCGATCACCTGGGTTGGTCTCTTGAAACCGACTCGCAGTTCGAACCACCGCTGCACGCTCTCGCTCACGAACACGACCTGCTCCGTGCGCGAGAGTACCGAGCGCCCGATGGTCGCGTAAGCGGCTGACTGCAGGCCACGGAGGAATGCGTTCGGATACGGCACCTTGGCGACGTGCTGCGTGAGGAGCGCGGGACGATGCCGGCGCCGGCTGGCCAGGAACGCGGCGACATTCAGCGCGTACAGGCAGTCATGCAGATGCACGACCTGCGACCACGCGACGTGGCGGCCAAGGCCGATCGCAGCCGCCGGCGAGGGGAGTGGATATGGAAAACCGAACCTCTCGATGCCGTTCCAGACGCGGACAGGTATGTCATCCCCGTGACGCGCGTGCGGACGCGAACCGATGTCGCCCGCGATCCAGCGGACATCGTGCCCTCGCCGGCGATAGCCAAGCGTCAGGGTGGCAGCCACGGTCTCGATGCCGCCGACGTGCTCGGGGTAGTAGTTGCTGACGAGGAGGATTCGCACGCCTGTCAGCGCGCCGAGACCCGCACGCGGTCGATCACCTCATGCTGCAGCCGCACCACTTCCAGGCCATCCATGGCCGAGATGTCCTTCGGCGGCACACGTGTCCGGCACGCTTCGACGAAGCGTGCGATCACGACGTCATTTCCATACGCCAGCTTGCCCATGACGTTGAGCGCCCCGGAACGAGCCACCCCGCCCAGGTGACTGGTCATCACGTCCGCGGTCGTCCTGAGGATGTGACGGCCGAGATGCTCGCGATCGTTTCGCGTGACAACCAACACATCTCGAAAGACGTCCAGCACGGCCAGAGCCTGTGACCCGATCACGGTGAGGTGCCACTCGCTGACCGGCGCGACGAAGTTCATCGAGATCTGCGCGGAGGTCGAGCCGGCGCGCATCAGCAGCGTGATGGCCGCGGGTGTGGTGCGTCCCTGTTCGCCGGCGACCACGTGGACCACCTCGATCCGCGGATCAGCGTTGAGAAGAGCTCGAACCAGGTAAAAGAAATGCGGCGACTCGTCGTAGAAGAGTCCCAGGGGCAGCGTCTCGTACCACTCCGGAAGTCGCCGTCGGGGATTCGAGAGCTGAGAGCCCCACAGGGCCTGGATCTCGCCCAACCGGCCGTCCGCGATCAGCTTGCGCAAGCGCAAGGTCGAGCGCGCGAACTGAAAGTTGTGCACCACGGCGAGGATCCTTTCCTCCCGCCGCGCGATGTCGCCCAGCTCGCGCGCCTTGTCGACCTCGAGCGCCATCGGTTTTTCGAGCAGCACGTCCTTCCCCGCCTTGAGGTACGCGGCCGCCAGGGCGGCATGGGTCGCCGGGGGAGTTGCGATCGTCACGGCGTCGACGCGGTCGAGCCAGGGCACCGAACCTGGTCCTTCCGCGACGGCAGCCTCCGAGATGCGGAACAGCGATTTCGCCCTCTCGACCTTGGCCGAGGTGTGGTCGATCACGCCGACCACCTCCACGTCCGAGCGCCGCCTCAGCCACGGCAGATGTCGGTGCGTGCCGACCCAACCGAGTCCGACAACCGCAACCCGCAGAGCGCTCATGTCGGCCCGGGATCGTACACCCGGGAAATGAGTCGCACCGAAAGCAACCAATCCGCGTGCATTCGGCGTTTACTTCTGCACACCAACCGGCAACCGGGTCCATCGCAACGCGCCTGGAGGCATGGGGTCACATGGGGCAGATGTGGTCGACGATCCGCCGCCGCGCCCTGATCGGGCTGATCACGGCCGTGTGCGCCTCCACCGCCTGGTCGCCGAGCGCACAGGCCGCCCCCTCGAAAAGCGCCGGCAACGAGGTTGCGGCGGTCGGCCATCCCCAGGTCATCACTCTCACCGAGGCCTCGCCCCCGACCGAGCGGAAGCCGAACAGCCACGGCAAGCCGTTCCTGGGGGCCGACACTGACGGCCTGGCCGAAGCCAAGAAGCGCGCCGGCCATATGGCGGCAACCACGACCCCGTCTGTCGCGACCTCACAGCCACAAGCAGGCATCTTCAACGGCGCCAACCAGCCCGGCCTGTCGGCAGGTGACGTCGGCTTCTGCTGCACGCCGCCTGACACCACAGGCGCGATCGGACCGAACCACTATGTCGAGTTCGTCAACACGCAGATCGCCGTCTACGACCGCTCGCTCAAGCAGCTGAGCACGCTCGACATGGCGACGTTCGTGGCGGCCCCGGCGGGCCTCAACGTCAGCGACCCGCAGGTGCAGTGGGATCCCCGTGCGGGCCGCTGGTTCTACGCCGCGATCGCGTTTGCGACGCACAAGAACTACCTCGTCTTCGGATGGTCCAAGACCGCCGACCCGAGCAACCTGGGCGGCGGGTGGTGTCGGTTCGCCGCTTTCACCGGCAACCAGCTCGCCGACTACCCGAAGCTCGGCCACGACGACAACTTCGTGCTGTTCGGGGCGAACCTCTATGACGACACCAGCGGGAACTATGTCTTTATCACCGCCGACATCTGGGCACAGCCCAAACCGCCGGCAGGCAACCTCACGAGCTGCTCGGCGTCGGGGTTCACCTCGTTCGCCGACGCCAAGCACCGACTGCTGAACGCCGACGGCACGTCCGCGTTCACGCCGGTGCCGGTGAACGTGGCTGACGCGTCGTCGGTGGGCTACCTCGTCGCCGGACACAGCCCGGTGGCGCCGCTGCCTTCCGACCCGACGGGCCCGCAGACCAAGCTCATGCTCTGGCACACGGCCCTCCAGGGCGGGACGCCCCACCTGTTCGCCGACGGTGATCTGACCGTCGGCTCTTTCGACGTCCCGGCCTCGGTGCCACAGCCCGGTGGACCGACGATCGACAGCCTGGACGCGCGATTGACCCAGGCGGTCGGTCACGCCGACCCCGACGTCGCCGGCGCCGAGGCCATATGGACGCAGCACACGATCGACGGTCCGGGCGGCCGGTCGGTCGCACGCTGGTACGAGATAGTGGGTGCCAGCAAGACCGTGCGCCAGCAAGGGACGGTGCAGAGCGCAACCGACTTCATCTGGAACGCGTCGATCTCGCCTTCCATCGCCGGCAACGACGCGGCGATCGGTTACAACCGTGGCGGATCTTCTCAGCTCCCGCTCATCGCGGCGCAGGCGCGTTTGTCGTCCACCGCGCTCTCGACGATGAGCGGCGAGGCGGTGCTGGCGACGAGCGGCGAGCCGGATGTCGACCTCAGCTGCAGTGCGCCCTACGGGCCTCCGTGCAGATGGGGCGATTACTCGGGGATGTCCCCTGATCCGAACAACGCCGGCGTGGTCTGGGGCAGCAACGAGTTCAGCGGTCCGTCGTTCTTCGGCTACCCGCAGTGGGCGACGCAGAACTTCGCACTCCAGACCAACGGGACCCCGCCCCCGCCTCCGACGCCGTGCACCGCCGTGACCTGGAACGCCCCCAGCCCGGCCTCGCCGCAGGCTCCAGGCACCCAGGTCACCTTCAGCGGCACGGCGGCCGGCTGCCCCAACCCCGTTTACGAGTTCTGGGTCCAGCCGCCGGGCGGTTCGTGGGCGATCCTCCAGGCCTACAGCACCGCATCCGCAGCGACGTGGAACACGACCGGGCTCGCCGCCGGCGCCTACCTGTTCGACGTCTGGGCCAAGGATGCCGCCTCGGCCGCCGACTGGGAAGCTCACGTGTCGCCCAACCCGACCTACACGCTTCAGATCCCCAACACCTGCACGGCCGTGACCTGGAACGCGCCCATGCCGGCATCACCGCAAGCTCCCGGCGTCCAGGTCGCGCTGAAAGGAACGGCCGCGGGCTGTTCGAGCCCCGTCTACCAGTTCTGGGTGCAGCCGCCGGGCGGGGCCTGGACCATCCTCCAGACGTACAGCGCGAGCTCGACTGCAACGTGGAGCACCGCGGGCCAGCCCACCGGCACGTATCTCTTCGACATCTGGGCCAAGCAATCGGGTTCGACCGCGAGCTGGGAGGCTCACATCTCGCCGAATCCCACCTATACCCTGCAGACGGGGGCGCCGTGTTCCGCGGTCACCCTCGCGTTCAACCCGGCAGCTCCGCAAACGGCCGGCGTGCCGGTCACGTTGACCGGCGCGGCCACCGGCTGCCCCAACCCGCAATACGAGTTCTGGGTTCAGCCGCCAGGGGGCGCATGGTCGGTGCTGCAGTCGTACAGCGCGAACGCGACCGCCACCTGGAACACAACGGGCCTGGCAGGTGGAACCTACGTGTTCGACGCCTGGGCCAGGCAGAGCGGCTCGACCGCGGACTGGGAGGCGCATGTCTCACCCAACCCGACCTACGCCCTCCAGGCGCCGGTCGTGTGCACGGCCGTGACCTGGAACGCGCCCGGTCCCGCTTCGCCCCAGGCGCCTGGCACGCAGGTCACTTTGAGCGCGACCTCCACGGGTTGCCCCAACCCCGTCTACCAGTTCTGGATTCAGCCGCCGGGTGGTTCGTGGACCATCCTGCAGGCCTACAGCACCAGCGCCACCGCGAAGTGGGACACGACCGGGTTGGCCACCGGTGCGTACGTGTTCGACGTCTGGGCGAAGCAGTCGGGCTCGGCCGCAAGCTGGGAAGCACACCTTGCTCCGAATCCCTCTTACACGCTGCAGACCGGTGCCACCTGCACGGCGGTCACCTGGAACGCCCCCAACCCGGCCTCGCCGCAGGCGCCGGGGACCCAGGTCAGCTTGAGCGGCACCGCCGCCACCTGCCCCAATCCCCAGTACCAGTTCTGGATCCTGCCTCCGGGTGGTTCGTGGACGATCCTCCAGGCCTACAGCTCCAGCGCGAGCGTGGTCTGGAACACGGGCGGGTCTGCGACCGGGACCTACCAGTTCGACATCTGGGCCAAGCAGCTGGGATCGTCCGCGTCGTGGGAGGCCCACGTCACCACCAATCCGACGTACACGCTGCAGACCGGTCCTCCGTGCACCGGCGTCACGTTGACGTTCAACCCCGCGTCGCCCCAAAAAGCCGGTACGTCAATCCAGCTGAGCGCTGCGGCGACGGGATGTCCCAACGCGCAGTACGAGTTCTGGGTCCAGGCACCCGGCGGGCAGTGGACGGTCCTGCAGGGTTACGGCTCCAGCTCGACCGTGACCTGGAATACGACCGGACTCCCTCCGGGAACGTATTTGTTCGACGTGTGGGTCAAGCAGTCGGGCTCGACTGCGCAATACGAGGCGCACATCACACCGAACCCGAACTACACGGTGAGCTGAATCACCACGTCTCCGACAGTCCGGTAGTCATCCACGGCAACGTCGCGGAATCGGACCTCCAGCGACTGGACCGACCGAGTATCAACGGGAGCGTAGATCCACCCAGACACTGTCTCGCCGGGACCGATATCGCCTGGCAAATGTGTCGATCGTGCATAGTCCGCGGCCACGCCCGCCACGATCGGTGCCGGATTCCACTCCACCTCGTCGGACCTCGAGTTGGTCGCGGTGACGTGGATCCATGTGCCGTTTTCGAACGCGACCCTATCGACCGTGATCGCAACTCCTTGAAACGCGCCGCTTGAGCTCACGGGCACGGCACCGGCCGGAGGCACGTCCGGGCCGGTAGGCGTAGTCTCGGCGGCCACGCCCAACGCGCCAGCGACCAGGATTCCCGTCGCGGCGATTGCATACATCGCTGCCAGCGCCCGCCTGGCAAACGCCCTCGCGAGCGCCGCAGTCAAACCGATGGCCATGAGGGCTGCTATCGCGGGCAGCGCTGGGTACTCGTATCGACCTGGACCGGCAAACTGGAACGCAGCCGTCGCGGGCAGAAGCAGCGCAACCGCGAGCATCCCGGCGATGGCGGCCAGCGCAACGAACGCAGGGCCGCCACCCACTCGCTGCCTCAGCAGCCCGGCGGCCGCGATGAGCGCGATCAAAGAACCCAACACCACGAACCCGGCCGCGTACGGAAGAGCGCCGAGGGGTTCCCCGCTCCAGTAGCTCACGACCAAGAACGCGAGGTCGAAGGGGACATAGCGGAGGTCGAACGGCATGGGAGGAATGATGGAAAGGCGGTTCGTGCGGGCCGATGGCACAGGCACGCCGTAGAGATGGAGATTGATCGCCAACCAGATACCGAGACAAAGCGCCGCCACCGCGCCGGTGAGCAGCAGCAGCACGACTCTTCGATGCGTTGACATGCCGCTCCCCGGCCACAGCACGGCGACCGCAAGGGCGGGCGCCAGGCCCAGCAGTGTCAGCTTGACGAGCACTCCGGTTCCGAGCGCGAGGCCGAGGAACAGCGCGCGTCGCGTCGTCCATGCGCCCCCGGTCCACCTGATCGCCATGACGATCGCGGCTCCCCCGAGCACCGCCGCGAGGGCGTCGTTGCCGACACGCGTCGCATTGAGCGCGAGACCTGGGAGCAGCGCGGCGAACAGGACCGCGAGCGCCACCACCTCGGGCCGCCCCGGTGCCAGGCGCCACGCAACGATCACCGCCATTGGTGCCAGAAGCGCGATGAGCAAGGCGTTGATGATGCGCACGACGTAGACCGCCACGACCGTGCCACCCAAGCTGTCCGCGACCCACCACGCCGGCACCATCAACATGTAGTACCCCGGCGTTTGCGCAGATTCGTACGAAAGCTGCCATAGGTGCCTCGACATCCAGGTGGCGTTGGCGCGGGCTGACATCCCCGCAGGTGGCGGCCCCAGGTCCGTGACGTCGGGAACGGGATATGAGCCGGGAGACTCGAAACGGAAGACGCCGGTCGACTGCATGACGCGAATCGTTTCGGGGTCGACCACGGTCCGGTCCGCGACGGGGTATATGCCGTGGCTCAGCTGGATGATGAAATCGGTGTGCTGCGCTTCATCCACACGCGACCAGATCGGCTGGGTGAGCGCCATCAGCAGCGCCGGTATCAACGCGACGAAATAAGCGACGGCCAGGGGGCGCTGCCGCGCGAGCAGCAGGACCTTAGACCGACTCAGTTTCGCTGTCGATGCCGAGAATGCTGAGGAAGAAGCTTGCAAATATCGTCTGGACGCCAAGCGTCAGCAAGACCGCCGCCGGGATGATCTCGCGCATGGTGAGGCGCGGGTCGAGGGCGCCAAATCCGACTGCCCCCCAGCTGAGCACCGCGACGATCGTGCCCACGACCCCGAACAGGAACATCAGCAGGCCCAGGACGAGTCCTGTCTCGAGCTGGACGTAGCGAAACATCGCGGCGTAAGACGGGTTGGGCGGATGAAATCCCATCCGCATCGCAAACACCTTCGTGAAGACCGCGAAAACGATCAGCTGGTATCCGATGAGGCAGCAGAAGCCGGCCAGCAGAAGCGTGTGGATGTCGAATCCGAACGGACCGATCCTTTTCGGTCCCGTCTCGAGCCACAAGCCGGTGACCAGACCGACCGCGAACAACGCAATCCCCGGATAGAGGAACAGCCACCGAGGGCTGAACAGCAACATGAAACGCAGGTGTCGCCAACCGTCGCGCCAGGTGCGAAGGTGCGGCGGCCGCGAGCGGCCGTCCGGCCTGAGCGTGACCGGGACCTCTGCGATCTTCATGCCCTGCAGCGAGGCCTTGATCACCATCTCGCTGGCGAACTCCATGCCGGTTGCGCGGAGTCGCAGCCTCTCGTAGGCGTCCTTCCGAAATCCACGCAACCCGCAATGCATGTCGCCGACGGGTGTGTGAAAAAACACGCGGCCGATGTACGTGAGCACCGGGTTGCCGACCCACCGGTGGGACCAGACCATCGCGCCGGCTTCGATACCACCATCGAATCGGTTGCCCATGACCAGGTCAAAGCCCTGGCGCAACTTGTCGACGAGCGGACCAATCGCGGTGAAGTCGTAGCTGTCATCCGCGTCGCCCATGATCACAAAGCTGCCGCGCGCCGCCTCGATGCCACCGATCAGGGCGCTGCCGTAGCCCCGTCGCGTGACGTCGACCACGCGCGCGCCAAGCTCCTGGGCGACCATCCTCGAGCCGTCGGTGCTGCCGTTGTCGGCGATGATGATCTCCGCCGCAAGGCCGTGCCTGGCGATCGCCTCCTGCGCTTTGCGGATGCAGGTCGCGACCGTTTCCACCTCGTTGAGACACGGCATGACGATCGAAAGCTCGACCGTGGTTTTGGGCGTGTCTTCCGTCGGCTTCCGGGGGCGCTGCGCGACGCTCATGGTGGTGCAGCGTAACGTCGCGGCCGGCAATTGAATGCCGGGAAAAGCAATGACCCCGACGGATCGCCTCTCGGGAGCGGGTACATGGCCTTGCGGCCCTGTTCCTGCCCCCTTGAACGTGTCCCTCGGGGCCAGGCGGAAATGTAAGGGCAGCAGGTCGGAGGCGCAAGTCCGAAAGTCAGTTCGCCGCCAACCGCTAAGAAGTAGCCTCAGGCCAGCGGCTGGTAGAGGATGTTTTTGCCGCCGTCGATGACGAGGTCCTGGCCGGTGATGACGTCGTTTTCGAGGAGGGCGATCACGGCCTGGGCGACGTCGTCAGGCGACGCGATCTTGCGCACGGGGGTCGCTTTCGCAAACGCATCTTCCTGCGCGGCCGCCGCCTCGTCGCCGAAGCTTTTGCTGAACCACCTGGACGAAACGAGGCCCGGCGAGACCGAGTTGACACGTACGTCAGGGGCCAGGGCAAGCGCCAGCGCGCGCGTAAGTTGCACAACTCCGGCTTTGGAGACCGCGTAAGCGATCGACGAGCCCGACGCGCGGTGGGCGGCGATCGACGCGACGTTAACGATCGCGCCGCCCGCCTTCTTCAGCTCTGTCGCGGCGGCCCGGCAGCAGAAGAAGGTGCCTTTCAGATTGACTCCGAGGATTTCGTTCCACACCTCATCGGTGAGCGCGTCGAGGTCGGGGTGCGCGATGAAGTGGGTGGTGCCGGCGTTGTTGACGAGCACGTCGAGTCGTCGATACCGCTCCACCGTCGACGCGACCATGGCTTTGACCATCGACTCGTCGGCGACGTCCGCGCGATATGGGATCGCCTCGCTACCCAGTGCTCGCACCTCTTCGGCCGTGGATTCGGCCTCGCCGGCTGAGCGGGAGTAGTTGATCACCACCGCCTTCGCGCCGGCCCGCGCCAGGCGTATGGAGGTCGCTCGACCGATGCCTGTGCCGCCTCCGGTGACGATCGCGACTCGGCCGGCCAGGTCCATGCGAGACTAGAGCCTAATGCCGCTGACGCTCGCCGACGCGCAAAAAGCGATCACCGGCGCGCACGCAAAAGCAGGTCAGCTCGAGATCCGTGTCACCGCCGCGATTGTGGACGAGGGCGGGCTGCTGATCGCTCTTGGACGCATGGACGGCGCCGGTTCTCTCACGCCACAGATCGCCGAGGCAAAGGCGGTCGGCGCGGCGATGCTGCAGCGCGACGGTGCGGGACTTGCCGAGCTGGCCAAAGACCGGCCCGGATTTTTCAGCGTGGCCGACCGCCTGGTCCGTGTGCCGATCGTCCCGGGCCTGGGGTCGGTCCTGATCCGTCGCGACGGCAAGGTCGTCGGCGCGATGGGAGTCAGTGGCGGGCGGCCGGAGCAGGACATCGAATGCGCGGAGGCGGGCCTCAGCTCAATCTGATTCGTCGCAGCGGCTCGTACATCGAGCCGGCGCGACCCAGCCGGCTGCGATACAGGACCAGCTCGTCCGCGCGCCACGCGTCCAGCTCGGGCGGCGCTGCAAGATCTGGGATCGGCGCGCCATCGCGAGCCCGCGCTCGAGCCAGCGTGAGGTGGGCGTTGAACCGGCGCGCCTCCGCCTCCAGGCCTGCCCTCACGCACTCTGCCTCGACCTGCGCGGCGAGTGCCGTGGCGTCTTCCGCGCCTGATGTCACGCCGAGCCAAACCACCCGTGCGAGGCGGCCTCGGTTGAACGTCCCGACCTGGCCCAGCTTCAGGTCGAATGCCTGCAGCCTCGCGTCGGCCAGCCGGCCGGCGATACCTTCGGCCAGCGAGCCCTCAACGTGGCCGAGGAACCGAACCGTCAGGTGAAGGTTTGGGGCGGGCGTCCAGCGAAATTCCGGCGCCAACGCCGCGCACCCGGACAGGTAGCGATCCAGCAGGTTCCGTTGAGCTTCAGGCAGGGGCAGCCCGAAGAACGCCCGTACCTTTAGCGGCCCGTTCTCGGTTTTTTGACCCAGTTGACCGGAGCCCATGAGCTTGGCGCGCTCGGCCTCCATCCAAATTGCGAGCTCACCGAATCGATGCCGGCCGCCAGGTTGTCAACCTGGATCATGTTGACCTCGTCGGGCGTGATCGGCGGATTTGTGGAGAGCGTCTCCATCGCGATGGCAGCCGGCACCAGGAGAGGTACCGGCAGCTTGAGCTTGGCCTTCTTGATGTTGCGGGCCTTCAGGAACCAGTCGAAGATGTTTTCGTAGGTCACGACCTCGGGGCCGCCGAGCTCGATGATGTGTCCCAGCAGCTCGGGACGGGCGATCGCCTCGACGATGCAGCGCGCTGCGTCCTCGCGGAGGATGGGCTGCATCTTCGCCTGGCCGCTGCCGGGGATGATCGCGAACGGACCAACGATGGCGCGCTCGAAGTCGTTGAGGATTCCGCCTTCCTCGGCCAGGATGAAGGAGAACCTGAGGATCAAGCCGGCCACACCGGTCTTGGCGAGCTCCTGCTCACCCATCCAGCGCGACGTGTAGTACTTGAAATGCGGGTCGAGCTTGGAGCCGATCGCGCTGACGAAGACGACGGAGCGGACGCCGGCCGCCTTGGCGGCTTCGCCGAGCATGCGCGGCCCGTCGACGTTGACGGCGAGATACGACTGCGGCCGATTCCGTCGCACGGCGATCAGGCTGATGATGTGCTCGGTGCCCTGAGCCGCCTGAGTCACGGACTGGGGGTTGAGCGCGTCCCCCACGACTACCTGCGCACCGCGGACCTTGAACGCGGCCGCTTTCATCGGGTCGCGCACCAGCACGCGCAGCTGATGGCCGCCGTCGAGGATCTTGTGCGCCACGCCGCGGCCCACAAATCCGGTCGAACCGAGGAGGAGGATCCTAGCCACGGGTCAGAATCCTATCTGGACAGTCTGCATACTGAGGCGAAGTGGCAGGCGCGACATCCAACGGCTTCCTTCTCGGCGTCTTCGCCTTACTGATCGGAGTCGGGGCGATTGCGGCGGCGCTACGCCGGCGCCGACACCGGGAACTCTATGCGGAGACGTATACGGCGAGCGGCGGCATGCTTTACACCGCGGTCCAGATGGGCTGCGGCGGAGTCCTGCTCATAGCCGGAATAGGCCTCATGGTCCTGGCCGTGATCTTCCGGCACTAGTCCCCTCTCCCCCTTCAGGGGAGAGGGTCAGGGTGAGGGGCGCGGACGAAGCTAAATAACGTTTCGCTCATGCACCAATGAGCCCTTCGCGAACCGAGTGAATGCAAATGGGCTGATGTCGACCTCGGAGTCGTGATCCAGCAATAGCTGGGCCAGGAGCAGCGCCGCCGCCGGGGCCTGCATGAAGCCGTGGCCGCTGAACCCGGCCGCACACCAGAAGCCCTCGACCTCCGGCACCGGGCCGAGGATCGCCTGGTGATCGGGTGTCGACTCGTAAAGGCCGGCCCACGCCGTCTTGATCCCCGCTCCTGCAAGCGCCGGCGCACGACGTGCGGCCTGCTCGAACATCTTCTCGAGGAACTCCCAGTTCACGTCGGTGCCGTAGCCAGGGCCCTCCGCACGGTCGCTCATGCCGATCAGCACCCCGTCGCCTTCCGGGTGGAAGTAGAGCGACGTCTGGAAATCGACGGTCATCGGGCTGTGGCGCGGAACCGCCGGAAATGTCCCTGTGACGGCGATGTGGCGCCGGTATGGAAGGACAGGGATCTCCAGCCCCGCCATGCGGCCGATGGAGGACGACCACGCCCCGGCGCAGTTGAACAGCAGGCGGGTCGCCATGTCGCCGTCGGAGGTGCGCACGCCTTGCACGCGACCGTTCGCCACGTCGATTCCGATCACTTCCACGCCTTCCTTCAACCGCGCGCCCCGACGCCGCGCCGCCGATGCGTAGCCGGACGTGACGTCGGCTGGGCTGGCGATGCCGTCGGTGGGGCAGAACGTGCACCCCAGCACGTCATCCACGTTCAGGACCGGGACCATCCGCACCGCTTCTGCAGGGTCGACCCACCGCGCCTCGGTCAAGCCGGCGCGGTGCCACATCTCCATGTTGTTTCGGAAGTCCTCGACCTGCTGCGGAAGGGTGAGCACGAACAGGTAGCCGATCTGTCGAAAGTCCGCTGGATGCCCCGTCTCTCGCTCGAAGTCTGCAAACAGGCGGACCGAAAGACGCTGCAGGCGGACGTTGGCTTCCATCGAGAACTGCTGCCGCACGCCGCCGGCACACTTGCCGGTGGACTGCGAGCCCAACGTTTCGCGCTCGAGGAGGATGACGTCCACGTCGCGCTTCGCCAGCTGGTACGCAAGCGCGCAGCCCATGATGCCGCCGCCCGCGATGACTACGTCAGCGCTTTCCATGGCCTTTGGTCATCGGCTCCACCGCCCTGGCCGCTTTGACCATCCCCCACACCTCGAAGATCAACTTGAGGGCGGCGAAGGTCGTGATGTCCCCGTTGTCGAACGGCGGCGAAACCTCAACGACGTCGAGCCCGACGACGCGTGAGCGCTCGGTCGCGCCGCGCAGCAGGTCGAGTGCCTCCCGGGTGGAGAGGCCACCGGCCGATGGGATCTCTGTCCCCGGTGCGAACGCGGGGTCGAGCACGTCGATGTCGAATGAGATGTGCACCTTTTCGCCCGCCAGACGGTCCGCGATCTTCCGAGCCGCGCCCCTGAGGTCGCGCGCGATTTCCGCGGCAGAGATGAGCAGGATTCGATTCGCCGCGATGAACTCGAGCTCTTCCGGGTCGTAGTCGCGACCGCCGGCGATCACCACACGCCCGGGCTCGATGCCCGACGACTCGAGGGCGCGCCTCAATGCGCATCCGCACGTCCAGTGGCCGCCGCGAGAGAAATCGCAAAGGTCGGGGTGGGCGTCGACCCAAAGCAAAGACAGGCCAGGATGCCGCCGCACCTGCGCGGCCAGCGTCGCGATCGCGGTGCAGTGGTCGCCGCCGAGCACCGTCAGGAACGACTCCGGGGGGACTTGCACCAGGCGCTGCATCGGCGCCATCCAGCCGGTCTCGATGTCCCCGCCGGCATCCAGGTCGCCGATGTCCTGCACGCGCAGACCGGTCAGGAGGTGGCCTTCTTCGGTGACCGGCGGCATCGCCGCCGAGAGCTGCCGTATGCGCTGTGGCGCGAGGGCCGCGCCCTTGCGATAGACGGCCGAACCGTCGTAGGCAATGCCGGCCACGACGACATCAGGAGGCGATCCTCCCACCAGACCGCCCCACGGACGCAGTCCGTCCAGGTTCATGCCGCTCTTCGCTCCGGCACCTTGAGGATGCTAAGCGACCCGATCACAAACCACACCACAAAGAGCGCAAACACGACCGGGAATCCACCCGGCAGGCCGAGGATCCTGGGCCCGGCGTTGAATGCGTCGAGCAGGGGGCCGCCGATGAACACCGCGATGATTCCCGCCCCGGCCGTGGCGATGTTCGAGAAGCCCATGTAAAGCCCGCCCTGGTTGGCCGGGATGATGTCCTGGATGAACGCCCAGTCGACCGAGAAGAAAATACCCAGGCCGACACCGATGACCAGGCCGGTCAGTGTCGCCTGCGCCGCCAGCTCGGGAACTTTCAAGAAGCGCGCAAGCGGCGCCACCAGCGAGTCCGGCACCCACTGGTAGTGGCTGAAGACGAGCACCAGCGTGCCCGCCGCCCCGAACAGGCCCGCGGCGAAGATGAGCGGACGGCGCCCCGTGCGCTGGGACAGCCTCGACGCCGGCCATGTCACCAGCGCGGCAACGCCGATGGAAAGGCCGAGCAGGGTTGAGGCCGCGAGCGCGGTGGCTTTGGCGTTGTGGTGGAAGAACACGTTGTCGAAATAGAAGAAGGCGAAGTTCTGCAGGCCGCCGAAGCCCATGAAGATGAGCAGCCGCGACGCCATCAGCCAGAGAAACGCCCGGTGGCGGAGGGGAACGCCGAAGGTCGCGACGAGCATCTCGCGCACGTTTCGAAATTGGCGCTCAACCGGGGCAGCACGGTCCGGGACGAGGACGACCGTGGCGAGCATCGTCGTCAGCAGGACGACGCCGATGGACGCGATCGCCGCCTCGCGACCGAGCTGCAGCAGCAGCCCGGCTCCGACAGTGCCGCTCGCGATCCCGACCAGGTTGGCAACTCCGTAGTAACCGGAGGCGTCACCGCGCTGCGGCGGGGGAACCACGTCGGGGAGCAGGCCCTGGTACGGCGCCTGGGCAGTGTTGGAGGCGAGCTGAAGCAGGAAGTAGAAGACGACGAGCCACCAGTAGTTGCCCGCGAGCGCGATCCCCGCCAGGAAGAGCAGGTCCCCCACCGTGCCGGCTGCGATGAATGGCCGCCGCCGGCCCCACGGGGTGACCGTGCGGTCTGAGACGCCGCCAACAATCGGCTGCCAGACGATCGCCATCACGGTGCCGATCGACTTGAGAAAGCTCGCGGCCACGCCCTCGTGCTCCTGGCCGACGAAGTGGATGATCATGTCCGGCAGGATCAAAGCCGTGAGGCTGTTCCACAGGTATCCGATCGCGACCCAGTAGAGCGACAGGACGATGAAGTCGAGGTGGTTCAGCCGTCGTTGCGGTGCGCCCACCGCGGCCACCGCGGCCACCTTCAATGCGGCTGGTAAGGCGGCAGCGACTTCTTGACGGGCCGGTCCTCGCGATAGCCGAGGGCGTACTCGCCTTGCAGGATCGTGTGCACCTCGCGTGTCCCCTCGTAGATGATCGGCGCGCGCGCGTTGCGCAGGAAACGCTCGACGGGGTACTCGGCCGAATAACCGTATGCACCGTGCACCTCGACCGCGTCGTGCGCGGCGTTGAACGCCGCGTCGGTCGCGTACTGCTTGGCCATCGAGACCTGCCGGGTGTGCCGCACTCCGGTGTTCTTCATCCACGCGACCTTGAAGTAGAGAAGCCGGCAGATCTCGTAGTCGCGCGACATGCGCGCGATCATCTGCTGGACCAGCTGGTAGCGGCCGATCTCTTGGCCGAAGGTCTTGCGCTCGCGCGCGTACTTGACCGACGCGTCGAGGCATGCGCGCACGGTGCCGGTCGCGCCGGCGCCGACCGTGTAGCGGCCGTTGTCGAGGCAGCTCATCGCGATCTTGAAGCCGTCGCCCTCGTCACCGATCCGGTTGGCCTCGGGAACCTCGACGTCGCTCATGAAGATCGAGCCGACGTCGCCGGCGCGGATGCCGAGCCGGTCCTCGATGGGCTCCGTGCGCAGCGCCTTGCCGCATGCTTCGCGGTCGAGCATGAAGGCGGACACGCCGCGGCCGCCGGCTTTGGGATCGGTCTTCGCGAAGACGAGCATGTAGTCGGCGGTGTCGGCGTCGGACACCCACACCTTCTGCCCGTTCAGCAGGTACGCATCCCCGCGCCGGCGGGCGGTCGACTGCATCGACGCCACGTCGGAGCCGGCATTCGGCTCGGTCAATCCGTAGCACGCGAGCTTCTTGCCCGAGGCCATCGGCACGAGCCACCGCTGCTTCTGTTCCTCGGAGGCCCATGTGTACAGCCCCATCCCGACCAGGCCGACGTGTACCGACAGCACCGTTCGATACACCGTGTCGACATACTCGAGCTCCTCGCAGACGAGGCCGAGCGACAGGTAGTCGAGGCCGTAGCCGCCATAACGCTGCGGGAAACAGACGCCGGGCAGCCCGAGCGATGCCAGCTTGGCGAAGATCTCCGGGTCGTGATGGCCGGCGCGATCGTCGGCTCCGATCCGCGGGGCAAACTCGCGGGCGCAGAAGTCGCGCACCGTGGCGACCAGCTGCTCCTGGTCCGGAGTCAGGGCGAGGTCGAGCACGGGACTAACTTACTTCGTTGGCGCAGGAGTCGGGCACGCGGCCGGCGTAGGGCTGGTCTTCGGCGAAGGGCTGGGCGTGGGCTTCGGCGTGGGCGATGGGCAGGTCACGGGAGTCGTGGTCGGAACAGGCTTCAGATCCTTTGGCCCGACATGCCCGATGACCGGAATGTGCTGGCCGATGCTCAGGATGTACGGCACGATCCTGGAGCCATGCAGCTGGGGCTGCAGGAAGTCGGTGTAGATCTGCTGCAGCTGATGGATTCCGGCCACCGAGTCGAGATGCGCCGCGTTGTTCTTGGCCGCGGCCGCCTTGAGCGCCTGCAGGTCCGACTTCGACACCATGGCCGCGGTGATCGGGTTGGAGAGGATCTGGGTTTCCAGCTGGTTGACCTGCGCCACGGTGAGGTTGGCGCTGCGCAACGCGGGCTCGAACGCATTGTCGAGCGTGACGAGCGCCGACACCGCCAGGTAGATCACCACCACGCTCACCAATACGTGGACGAACACGCCCAAGAGCCCGTCGACGCCCCGGATCGCCTCCAGGCGGTGGAAGGCGCCCCCGATGGCTCCGCCGACCGCGCCCAGCACGACCGCGATGATCAGGGCGACGAACACGCTCAAAACCGGGGTGAGGTGCAGCAGCTTCTGCATCTCGTTCGTGTACTGCTCGTGGAAGCGAAAGACCACGAGCAGAGTGCCGAAGAAAAAGATCTCGGCCATCAGCGGCTGGATAACGCCGCGCTGGTATCCGGTGATGAGCGCGATCACCAGCACCAGGACGACGAGGATGTCGATGATCACAGGTCGGGCGCCATTCTAGATGACGGGCCCTTGAACTCCCTCTTGCGAGACCCGCAAGGTCAAGATCACCGTATTCGGTTAGACTCGGAGCGCTCTTGGCCCGAACGATCGCCGTAGCGATGCAAAAGGGCGGGGTTGGGAAGACCACCACCGCCGTCAACCTCGGCGCCGCACTCGCCGAGCAGGGCCAGCGCGTATTGCTGATCGACCTCGACGCCCAGGGCCACCTGACGCTCTACATGAAGCCCAGCGGCGAGCTGGAGAAGACGATCTACCACCTGCTCGTCGATCCCGATACGACAGTGACCGACGTGGTGCAGGAGGCCCGCCAGATGGGCGTCCACTACATCCCCGCCGACATCGAGCTCGCGGGCGCCGAGAACCAGCTCATCAACGAGATCGGGCGCGAGAGCATCCTGCGCGACAAGCTCGAGCCTGCCAAGGGCCGATACGACTTCATCATCATCGACTGCCCTCCCTCGCTGGACCTGATCGTGATCAACGCGCTGGTGGCGGCGGATGAGGTGCTCGTGCCACTGCAGGCTGAGTTCCTGGCACTGAAAGGGATGCAGGAGCTGCTTGTCACGATGGAGCGTGTGAAGCGCAGGCTGAATCCCCGCCTGGAGCTGACCGGCATCTTGCCCACGCTCTACAAGCAACGGGCCCTCCACTCGCAGGAGGTGCTGGCCGCAGTTCGCGAGAAGTACGGCAACAAGGTTTATGACTTCGGGGTCACCGACTCCATCCGGTTTGCGGAAACACCGCTGGCGGGACAATCGATCCTTCAGTACGCGCGCGAGTCTGATGGTGCGAAGGCGTATCGCGCGTTGGCCGTCAAGGTCATGGAAAATCACCGGGTCCAGGATTAGAGAGGTTCACCAAAATGCCGACATTCAAGCGCGTCGCACTCGTCGGTTCCGAAGACCTGTTCCGCCCGACTCGTCCGGAGGTGGTCTCGGACACCGATGACGTCATCAAGGACACGGTCGACCGACCCGGCACCAAGGTCAAGGAGATCGTCTACAAGACCATGAACTTCACGCCGGAAGAGATGGAGCTGCTGCTGGAGGCTGTGCAGATAGCGAAGTATCCAGACCGATCCAGGCCCAAGCAGCCGCTGGACAAGTTCGACTCGCTCGATGCATTGCGGCTGAAGATCCAGGAGGCCCAGGAGCAGTAGCGAGAAGACGGAGGGGCGGCTCAGTAACGCTTTTTCGAGCGTCGCCTGAAGTACCCGTACGTCCAGAACAGGCAGATCAGCAGGAGCAGGACCGCAAAGCCGACCACCGCTGCTCGCTCCATTGCTGAAGTGTGGCTCGTCCGAGAACAGGACGAAAGCTGCTGCGCATTTAGGCGGCCTTCCAGCCGGCGATTCGCATCGGCGAAAGCCGCCTTAGTGCTTACCTCCTTGGCTTGTCGATCGCTTTGACCGACGCTGCCGCAGAACGCTCGCGAGATCGCGGGCCGGGACCCAGGCATATGCCTTACCAACTCGATGTCTGACAAGCAGGCCGCGAGCTTCCAATTCGAGGAGATCCTTGCGCGCCGTTTCATGCACAACCCCGTGACTGTTCATATGTGATTGCACGGTGTACTCCGCGTCCACATTGCCCATTGCGTGCTGCAGCACAGCCAACTGACGATGGTTGAACTCACCAGGCATTCCGGCGAGATTTCGACGCACCTCCTGAAGATCGCGGATCTTTCGATCCAAATAGTTGTGGAGTTCGCGAATGGCGCGTTGAATTACCCGCAGCTGGTAGAGAACGAAGTACGTAAGGTCGTTGTCGTCTTGCTCGGTATGGAGAAAGCTTCGGGCGTACTGCGCGGGAGCAGCTTTGAGGATTCTCGATATCGACAGGAATTCCGTCAGCCAATACCCGCGATTGAGCATCGCCCAATAGAAGAGAGCGCGAGCGGTTCGTCCGTTCCCGTCCTGAAATGGGTGGTCGTATCCGAGCATGAAGTGCAACGCGATTGCGCGCACAACAGGCGGAACGTACTGGCCATCGGTTTCGTCGTTAGCAAAGTCGCATAGCCTTTGGATGCGTTCCGGCAGCGTGTGGGCGGGAGGCGGTTCATGTAGCAACTGGTCGCCATCCCATACGCCAACTCGCTCCTCCTCGGGAGACTGGCATCGGCCCGAGGCAGTCGGATCGTCAAGTGTGTCCTCCGTGACCATTCGATGGATCTCGTAGATAAGTTCTGGAGAAAGTCGTTCCCTTCGCAGCTCCCCAATGCGTCGCATCGCTCGATAGTTATTTAGGATCATGCGTTCGTCGCGAGTCTGAGGTGGACGGCCAGATCGGATCATGTCCTTTGCTACCTGTCGAGTGGTCGCGGCACCCTCAAGCTGACTGGAAGTGATTGCCTCCTCGATCAACGAGCTGACCAGGTAGCGGTCCCGGGTCGCCGGATTTGTCACTTGTTCAGTGATCGCGATTTGACCGCTGGCATCACGATTCACTGCCTCGATGCCGCGAAGAGCCTCGTCGGGCAATGCATAAGTAAATGGCTTGCCATTCGTGTCAACCAGGGGAAGGGTTCGCCGCATGCTGTTACGGGCGAGCCTCAGAACAAACCACGATTCCTCGCGGGTGAAGCCTTCTGGTGCAGGCCTCCTCCGGAATTCATCCCACGGCAGATATCGATCCGCAGGTCCGCGCAAGGGACTGCTAGTGACCAAGTTCACGAACCGCTGTGGATCAGCGGTGACTCTTGCCATTAGAGATTCGAAGCTGGGCGGTGGGATCGGCTTGTGCACATGCTAATACTAACGTAACTAGCAATAGCATCTCTCGGTGGCTTAGACCGCATATTCTTCCAACCGTCCTGCTAGTTGGTGCCAAATTAGCAGCAGCGCCCCAAACCTCTGTTCCAACTCATCTGCTAATTGATGCCTTCGTAGCAGCACCCGACCGCTGTGGAATACTGACAATTAGGTGGGCAAGCTCTCGATCGTCAAGGTCAAGCTCGATCGCGAGGTCAACTGCTACATCGTCTCGGACGCGGCCTCCAAAGAAGCGGTCGTGATCGACCCCGGCCAGCCGGCGGAAAAGATCCTCGAGCAGGCCGCAGGCCTGACCATCAAATACATCCTGGCCACCCACGGACACCCGGGCCACGTGGGCGGCAAAGACGACGTCAAGGCGGTGACCGGAGGTGAGACGGGGCTCCACTCCGCCGACGCCAAGCAGTTCCTCCGTTCCGCCGACCGGTACCTGATCGACGGCGACGAGCTGGATTTCGGCGAGTTCAAGGTCCAGGTCCTGCACACGCCCGGCCACACACCGGGCAGCGTTTGCTTCGTCATCGCCAACCACGCGTTCGTCGGCGACACGATCCTGGCGGGTGGGATCGGCCGCCAGATGCCGGAGACCGACCTTCGCCGCCAGATGATGAGCATCGGCACCAAGCTCCTGCGCCTGCCGCCGTCGACCGCCCTCTACCCGGGCCACGGTCCGGCGACGAGCCTGGAGCGCGAGCTGGCGCAGAACCCGATCTTCAGGAGCGCCGGCGCGCGGGCTTAGCCTCCTAGCGCGGCTCGACCAGCGTCAACAGGATCTTGGTCACGCCCGACGTGGAATTGCCCGCGAGCGTGCCACCGGCGTGTGAGTCGCTCTTACGGGCGTACGTGGCCGCGAACGAGCCGCCCGAGTTGTTGCTGAACTTGACCGTCCAGTCGCCCTGGTTGAGCTGCTTGGCGTAGAAGGCCTGCACCTTGGCGACGCTGTCCAGGGTCTCCCACTCCATCCCCCACGCGACCTCTCCCGAGGAGGTGAAGGAGGCGCCGGCCGTCAGACGAGCGCCAGTGTAGATCGGGACATCGGCCGGAAAGTCGGCGGGCATTGGGACCTGCGCGCCCAGCGCACCGGACGCCTTGGCCAGCGGGGTGCCACTGGGGGCGCTCCCGCGCGCGGACGATGCCGCGCCGCTACCGGGCCCGATCGAGCAGGCCGCCACCAGGAGCACCGCCAGCGGCAGGACGAGAGACGGCCTCATCGGGCGACGAGCGCGGGCCGCACCATCCGGCCGCGGGCCTTGCCTCCCGGCGCGAACCTTTCACCGCGCAGAAAAACGGACTGGATCGAGAAATCGAACTCCTTCCCCTCCAGCGCGCCGTGGCGCTGTCTCGAGCGCATGTGCTCGGGGCGAACGCGTGTCTTGCCCCGCGGGTCGACGATCACGATGTCCGCATCGAAACCCGGCGCGATTGCGCCCTTGCTCCTCGAGAGGCCGAACAGGTCGGCCGGAGCCTGGCTGACCCACCTGGGCGCAAGCCACACGTCGCCAAGGTCTTTGGCCAGCTGCAGGCAGCTGAGGTAGAGGGTCTGCACGCCGGGGCTGCCCGCCGGGGCGTCCTCGAACCGCCGTGATTTCTCTTCGTCCGTATGCGGCGCGTGGTCGGTGCTGACCACGCTGATGACGCCCCTCTTGAGGCCGCCGACGAGCGCCTCCCGGTCTGCCGCGCCTCGGATGGGTGGAAGCATCTTCATGGCGCTTCCCACCTGGTCGAAGTCCTGCGCGGTCAAGAGGAGGAACTGGGGGCACGTCTCGACGCTGAGCGAGGTGCCGACCTTCACCGCGTCCTCCGCAGCCTGCAAGCCCAGGGCGCTGGACAGGTGCGCGATGTGCAGGTGCGCGCCCGATTCCCGGGCGACCGCGGCCGCGGCCGAAACGGCGACGGCCTCCGCCTCCGGCGGCCTCGATTCGAGAAGGTCGTCGTAGGTCAGAAGAGGGCGTCGAAACGCGGCCAGCACCGTCGGGTCTTCCGCGTGGATGGCGAGCGGCAGCCCAAGCGCTGCCACGACGGGAGCCAGCCGTGCCAGCGTTCCGTAATCCGCCGGCGGTTCGAGGTCTGGGTCTTCGTCGTCCGGCGAATAAAGGACCTGTTTCCGGCTCAGGCTGAACGAGTAAGCCAGGTAAGCCTTGAATCCCACGGCGCCCGCATCGGCCATCGCCTCGAGCTGCTCCGGGGTCGTGCTCGACCGGATGAGGCCCCACAGCCCGAAGTCGACCTGCGCCTTGCTGCGCGCAAGCGCCGCCTTCGACTCCAGCACCCCAGCGCTATCGACCGCCGGCACCGTGTTCGGCATGTCGAGCACGACGGTGACCCCGCCCGCGGCCGCGGCAGCGGTCATCGTCGCGAAGTCTTCTTTCTCCGGAAAGCCCGGGTCGCGGCTGTGGACGTGGACGTCCACCGCGCCCGGCAGCACGTACATGCCGTCCACGTCGATCTGTTTGCCGTCGGGGCCGATCGCAAGGCCCGGCTCGACGCGGACGATGGCGCCGTCGCTGACATGCACGTCGGCTCGGCGTGGCCCGTCCGGCGTGTAGACCGTCCCGCCCTTGATGAGGAGCTCAGTCAAGTTCGAGTTCTTGAATCCGGAAAAGTGGCGAGTAAGGAATGCCGGCCTCGCGAATGTTTTCTTCGCCCCCTTCTCCACGGTCCAGCACCACGACCAGGTGGATCACTTCGAGCCCCGCGTCGCGCAGGGCTTGCACCGAGCGCAGGGAGTCGCCGCCGGTGGTGACGACGTCCTCGATCACTGTGACGCCCTCTCCGACGGTGAAGCGGCCTTCGAGCTGTTTGGCGGTCCCGTAACCCTTCGCCTCCTTGCGCACGAGCAGAAGTGGCAGGCCGGTCTCCATCGAAACCGCGCCTCCGAGCAGGACGGCGCCCAGCTCGGGTGCGGCGAGGCGCTGGGTTGCATTGGGCACCAGCTCGGCGAGGTGATGCCCCAATCGCTTGAGCAGAAGTGGATCGGTCTCGAAGAGAAACTTGTCAAAGTAGCGATTCGAGCGACGGCCTGACCGCAAGACGAAATCGCCTTTGAGATATGAAGCCTTCACCAGGTCGCGCCCAAGCTCGCGCAAATCGGCCTCCCCCGCCTTCACAGACCTAATCTAGCTGAAGGATGTCGTCTGCTCTGACGGTCGGACTGTTGCGAGTCGTCATCCACATGCCCGAAAACGGATCGCTCAAATCGAAGCGGCAGGTGGTGAGTGGACTGCTGCGCCGGCTGCGCCAGGAGCTCAAGGTGGCGGCCGCAGAAGTGGGAGAGCTGGACCGCTGGCAGCTCGCCGAGCTGGCGGTCGCGACCGTGAGCGGAGATGGACGGCAGGCAGATCGCGTCCTCGCCGCCGCGCTTTCCTTCATCGAGTCGCACGCCGACGGCGCGCAGATCACGGACGTGGCAACCGAGCTCGTCCCGCTGTGAAGACGGTCGACTCCCTGGTCGACGAGTTCGAGGAATCGCTGCCTTTCAGCCTGGACGCGTTCCAGCGCGAAGCGATCGACAAGCTCGAAAGCGGAAATGGCGGGGTCCTGGTCAGCGCCCCCACCTCGAGCGGCAAGACGATCGTGGCCGAATACGCCATCTTCAGGGCGCTTCGAGATGGCGCCAAGGTGCTCTACACGACGCCGCTCAAGGCGCTGAGCAACCAGAAGTACCACGACTTCGTGCGCGCGTATGGCGATGCGACGGTCGGCCTGGTGACCGGCGAGAACACGATCAACGACGACGCGCCCGTCGTCGTGATGACCACGGAGATCCTGCGCAACCTCATCTATGAGGACCCCGCCCGACTCGACCTCGTCCGTTACGTGGTGCTCGACGAGGTGCACTACATCGACGATTTCCCGCGCGGTTCGGTTTGGGAGGAGATCGTCATCCAGGCGCCGCGAACGATCAAGCTCGTCGGCCTCTCGGCGACGATCGGCAACTACAAAGAGATCGCCGATTGGATGGCGGAGAACCGTCGCGGCATGGAAACCGTCTTCCACGACGTGCGCCCGGTCGAGCTGAAGATGTGGCTCGCCATCAACAACAGGCTCTACCCGCTGTTCAAAGGTGACGGCGGCATCGACCAGCGCACATGGAGCAAGGCGGCGCAGGAGGAGGAGGCGTCGTACCGCATCGGCGGTTATCGCGGGCTTCCATCCAACGACCTGCTGCATGTCATCGAGGAGCTGCGCCGGTTTGACATGCTGCCCGCGATCTACTTCATCTTCTCGCGCCGCGGTTGCCGCGAGGCGCTCCAGCGATGCGCGTACCACGAGATCGACCTGACCACCGCCGCGGAGAAAGAGGCGATCGACCTGGTCGCCGCGGAACGATTGCAGGGGTTGAAGGACCAGGACGAGGAAGCGCTCTTCCGCCGCATGGTCGACGCTCGTTTATTACGCCGCGGCCTCGCTGAGCATCACGCCGGTCTGTTGCCTTACCACAAGGAGATGGTGGAAGAGCTGTTCCAGCGCGGGCTCGTCAAGGTCGTGTTCGCGACCGAGACGCTCTCGCTCGGCATCAACATGCCGGCCCGGGGCGTGGTCGTCTCGTCGTTCACGAAGTTCGACGGCGTCAACTTCTCCACGCTCACCACCGGCGAGCTGACTCAGCTGATGGGACGCGCCGGCCGGCGCGGCATCGACGTCATCGGGCACGGCGCCATCCTCAAAGAGGCGGACGTCGAGGTCGGGACCATCTACGAGGTCGCCATGGGCCCGACCCTGGTCGTCGAGTCGAAGTTCCTCCCGAGCTACAACATGGCGCTCAACCTGCTCCGTGTTTACACGCCGGAGGAGGCGGAGGCGCTGATGCAGCGTTCGTTCGGACAGTTCCAGAAAAGGCTCGCCGCCACCGAGACCGATGAACGGCTCACCAACGTGCGCGAGCGGCTCGCGGACGTCAGGCGGATGTGGGACGACCCTCAGGTGTCGATCGACGACGTCGCGCAGTACT
>Ga0209802_1000648_pt1 | contig 26909 bp, 24 predicted proteins | sample GraSoiAngelo_129_FD_185886 | JGI IMG/M metagenome (GOLD analysis project Ga0209802, IMG submission 185886) | Grasslands soil microbial communities from the Angelo Coastal Reserve, California, USA - 14_0927_12_40cm (SPAdes) (version 2) | ecosystem: Environmental > Terrestrial > Soil > Grasslands ... | reverse complement strand
TCGCGAGGGTGTCCGGAAGGCTCGCGATCGCGAGCAGAACCGGATCGCCCGCTTCGTGCTCACCGAGATGGACCGCAACTGGGACATCGCGACCGAGGAGCGTCGTCCCATGTGCGCCGACACCGGATTGCCGCGCTACTACGTCCGGGCCGGCAACGAGGCGCTCGTCGAAGGCGGCTTCGTGGCCCTCGAGCGCGCGCTGCGTCGTGCGACCGCCGACGCGACCGCGTCGATTCCGCTCCGGCCCAATCGCGTCCATCCGCTGACTCGCGCGGACCACGACAACAACGTCGGCGTTCACGCGCCGGAGGTCACCTACGCGTTCGAGCCCGGCGGCGACTGGATCGACATCACGACGGTCCACAAAGGCGGGCTCTTCGGCAGCGACTATCGGATGCTGTTCCCGGCCGATGGAATCGCCGGCATCAAACGGTTCTTCATCGACACGCTCGTCCAGTTCGGCAAGCGCGGCCTGGCGTGCCAGCCCGCGATCGTCGGTGTCGGCATCGGCGGGTCGAAGGACACGTGTGTGCGCCTGGGGAAGGAAGCAGCGTGCCTGCGGGCCGTCGGCAGCCGGAACCCCGATCCGGCGATCGCGGCGTTGGAGGACGAGCTGACCGCGCTCGGCAACTACATCGGAATCGGCGCGATGGGCTTCGCCGGCACCTCGCTCGTCGTCGCCACACACGTCGAGGTCGCGTACTCGCACACCGGCGGCATGCCGGTCGGGCTCCACAGCTTCTGTCTGTCCTCGCGTCGGGCCACGGCCCGCGTCCATCCCGACGGCCGAGTCGAGTTTCGCGCCGACCCGATGTGGTTCACCGACTACTACCGCCGCGAGGGGGTCGAGTGAAGCCGGCAAGCGTTTGCGTCAGCCCACCCTCGGTGGCGCCGGGCTCACGGGCCCCGCTATGGACGGCGCCGGCAAGCGTCTGCGTCAGCCCACCCTCGGTGGCGCCGGGCTCACGGGCCCCGTTACAGACGGCGCCGGCAAGCGTCTGCGGCAGCCCACCCTCGGTGGCGCCGGGGTCACGGGCCCCGTTACAGTGATCCAGCGCTTGGACGACGTCAGGATGGACGAGGTCCGGCTGACGACGCCGGTCGCCGATGCCGACCTGGCGCGGCTGAAGCTCGGCGACGTCGTCTATCTCGATGGCGTGCTGTACACGGCGCGGGAGAGCGTCTATCGCCGGGTCGTCGACGAGGGCGTCGATTTGCCGGCGGTTGTCCGCGGGATGACCAATGTGAACTTCCACTGCTCTCCGGCGGCGACGGTGCGACCCGACGGAACGTACGCCGTCGAGGCCGTCACGGCGACGGCGAGCTTCCGCTTCGGCAAGTCGATGAGCCGCTGGTTCGAGCGCTCGGGCGCCAAGATGATCGTCGGCAAGGCGGGGCTCACCGAGCTCGCGTATCGCGAATGGTTCGTGCCCCACGGCGCCGTCTACCTCACCACCGTCGGCTACGGCCTGGGCGCGGCGTATGGGCGCTGCATCAAGCGAGTCGTCGACGTGCACTGGCTCGAGCTCGGCATCGCCCAGGCACTCTGGGTGCTCGAGGTCGAGAAGCTCGGCCCCTTCCTGGTCGAGGGCGATCGACAGGGTCGGAGCCTCTTCGCGCTGGCGAACCGCGAGATCAACTTGCGACTGGACGAGGTGTATCGAGGCCTGCCGCCGTTCTCGATGGGACGCTTCGGCGAGACCACCGCCCGCACCGACGAGGTCGTCTAACCCCCACGACCCCGGCGCCCTCCGCCGCGCCCGGCCGGAGGCTCGAGATCCTCCCGAAGATTTGACACGGTTGTGACGATTCACGCGTCGGCGCCCTCCATACTCCTCACAGCTGATCGATTCCACCTTTCAAGGAGGGTGCACATGCTGAAGCGGACGGGGTGGCTCGGGCGCACGCTCGTCATCGCGGCGGTCGGAGTCGTCTTCGGGCTCGCGGGTGTCGTCGGCCAGTCGGTTGCCCAGACCGAGGGCCCGAAGAAGAGCGACAAGCCGATGACGTCGGACGACACGATGATGAAGGGCGACAAGAAGGGTGAGATGAAGGGCGAGATGAAGTCGGATGACATGAAGATGGACGAAAAGGCCATGATGAAGGACGATAAGATGATGCAGGGCGACAAGACGATGGAGAAGAAGCAGTAGCCGTGCGGTGGATCGCGTCGCTCGTCTTCGTAGGGGTCCTGGCGGCGGGCCTCGCGGCGGGTTCCGCCTCGGGCCAAGCTGTTCGTGTCGGTATGCCGGCGCCGGAAGTGGCAGGGGAGCGCTGGATCAACAGCGGGCCCTTGACCACGTCGGGCCTGCGCGGCCGGGTCGTGCTGGTCGAGTTCTGGACCTTCGGTTGAATCAACTGCAAGAACGTGATCCCGCAGTTGCGGGGCTGGTACGAGCGTTACGAGAAGGACGGGTTCACGATCGTCGGAGTGCACAGCCCGGAATTCTCCTGGGAGAAGCCGTACGGGAGTGTCGTGGACGCCACGAAGAAACTCGGGGTCCGATATCCGGTCGTGCAAGACAACGAGCTCACGATCTGGAAGCGCTGGAGCGTCTGGGCCTGGCCGACCACGATCCTGATGGATCGCAAGGGAATCGTCCGCCATCGGCACATCGGCGAGGGAGACTACGACGAGACCGAAGCGATGATTCGGCGGCTTCTGGCGGAGCGGGAGTAGCCGCAGGAGTGTGGTCGCCGTCCGCGAGGTTCTCGGCGCTGGCGCTCCTGGCGATCGTGGCGCCCGCCACGATCGTCGCCGTACTCGGCTACGTCTCGATCCGTCAGTGGGAAGTCTCGTCGGAGCTTCTGTATCGCGAGCAGGCGCGCGACATGGCGGCGATGGCCGCCGAGAAGGTCGAGATGACGTTGCGCCGCGCGGAAGACGACTTCCTGGATCGCCTGCAAGCCGCCCTCCGGACCGAGGGGTCACCGGGACGCGCCGTCGACGCCGTGCTCGCCGGCTCGCCGCTGATCCGGCGGCTGTATCTCGTCGGACCGCGTGGCGAGCTACTCTACCCGCGCGCGTGGAAGGAAAGCGACGCGGCCCTCTTCGGCCCGCTGGTGTCGGAGCCAGCGCTGAGGAAGGTCGAGCGAAGCGGTAAGCGAGTGGTGATCGCCGAGAATCAGATCTGCTTGGCGCGGCTCACGGAGCGCGGCGGCGAGCCGATCGTGGTCGCCTTCCTCCGGGATGGCGACACCTTGCGCCGCGAGATCCTCGAGACCACGCTGGGTGCGCTCGAGTCGCCGACCATCATCGCCGTGCTCGACCGGGAGGGCCGTACGGTCTACAGCCGTGCCCCGATCGGCGACGCCCAGCGCGTGCTCTCCGTCCAGTTTCGCGACACGCTGCCCGACTGGCGGCTGGTTGTCTATCAGACTCCGGGCGCGTCGCCCCGCCAGGCGGTCCAACGTCAAGTGATGTTCTTCACGGGCGCCCTCGGCGTGCTCGTGGCCGTCATCGTGGCGGGGATCGTCACGACGTGGCGGCTGATGCGCCGGGAGACCGAGATGGCGCGGCTCAAATCCGATTTCGTCGCCAACGTGTCTCACGATCTGAAGACCCCGCTCTCCGTGATCCGGATGTTCGGGGAGACCCTCGAGATGGGACGCGTGACGGACGAAGGCCGGCGCCAGGAATACTATCGGGTTATCACTCGTGAGGGTGAGCGGCTCACGCGCCTGATCGACAACGTGCTCGACTTCTCACGGATCGAGGGCGGGCGGCAGACGTACCGGATGACGCCGACCTCGGTCGAGCCGCTCGTCCGCGGGACGCTCGAGACGTTCGCCTATCCGCTGGCTCAGCAAGGATTCAAGGTCGAGGTGAGCGTGGCGCCTGATCTTCCCGAAGTGGCGATGGACGCCGACGCCGTGGGGCAAGCCCTCGCGAATCTGATCGACAACGCCATCAAGTACTCGGCCGACGACCGGGCGTTGACGGTCGACGCCCGGGTGGTCGACGGGCAGCTCGTCATCGCCGTGACCGACCGCGGTCTGGGGATCGCGCCCGAGGAGCAGGCGAAGATCTTCGAGAAGTTCTATCGGGTCGGCCGGAGTGACACACAAGGGCGCCGCGGCAGCGGGGTCGGCCTGGCGCTCGTGCGGCATATCGCCGAGGCTCACGGCGGCGATGTCACGGTGGAGAGCGCGCCCGGCGAGGGGAGCCGCTTCTCACTTCGCTTGCCGCTCGGACGGTCCTGATGGCCAAGATCCTGATCGTCGACGACGAGCCCGAGATCGTCCGCGGCCTCGAGGACAATCTGCGGTTCGAGGGCTATCAGACCGCGTCAGCCGCCAACGGCGAAGACGCGCTCGCGCTCGCCCTGAGCGGCGCGCCGGATCTCATCCTGCTCGACGTCATGATGCCGCGGATGAGCGGATGGGAGGTTTGTCGCGCGCTGCGGGCAAAGGGCGTGGACGTGCCCGTCATCATGCTCACCGCGCGCGGCGAGGAAGTCGACCGCGTCCGCGGGCTCGAGCTCGGGGCTGACGACTACGTGACCAAGCCCTTCTCGCTGCGCGAGCTGCTCGCCCGGGTCCGGGCGGTGCTGCGGCGCCCCGGCCCGCGCGAGCGGTTCGAGGAGTTCGCGTTCGGCGACGTGCGGGTGCGCCCGCGCGGGCGCCAGGTATTCAAGGCCGGTCACGAGGTGCGGCTGACGCGCAAGGAGTTCGATCTGCTCGTCTTCCTGATCGCGCATCGAGGCGAAGTGATCACGCGCGAGCGATTGCTCGACGAGGTGTGGGGATACGAGCGTTTCCCCACGACCCGCACCGTCGATACTCACGTACTCCGGCTCAGACGGAAGTTCGAAGCCGACGCCGATCGCCCGGTCTGGATCCTGACCCTCCATGGTCACGGTTACAAGTTCGCGGCCGTGTGAGATCCTTTTAAGCCAGAGACCGAAGGAGACACCATGCTGATTCGACGCGCACCGCGGTTCACCGCGAGTGAGATCACCGACCCCACGCTCTACCTGAGCCGCCGCGAGCTGATCTCGGGAGCCGCCGCGGCGCTCGTCCTGGTGCCGGGTCTCGGCTCGGCCGCCGCGCCGGCCCTCCAGCCCCTCGCGGCCACGCGCAACGCCGCGTTCAGCCTGAATGAGTCGGCGACGAAGGTCGAGGCGGCGACGACCTACAACAACTTCTACGAGTTCGGCGTGAACAAGGACGATCCCTCTCGGCTCGGCCACACGTTGCGCCCGCGTCCGTGGGCGGTCCAGGTCGACGGCTTCGTGCAGAAGCCGAAGACCTTCGACATCGACGAGCTGACGCGGCTGTTTCCGCTGGAAGAGCGGGTGTACTCGCTGCGCTGCGTCGAGGCCTGGTCGATGGTGATCCCGTGGATCGGCTTTCCGCTCGCGTCCTTGCTCAAGCGCGTCGAGCCGACCGGGCAGGCGAAGTTCGTCGAGTTCACCACTCTGCTCGATCCGAACCAGTTCCCGGCCCAGAAACCGGGGTTCTTCGGCTTCTCGTCACTCGACTGGCCCTACGTCGAAGGGCTCCGGCTGGACGAGGCGATGCACCCGCTCACGCTCTTGACCGTCGGCATGTACGGCAAGGTGCTGCCCAATCAGAACGGGGCGCCGGTTCGTGTCGTCGTGCCATGGAAGTACGGCTTCAAGAGCGCCAAGTCGATCGTCCGGATCCGCCTGGTGGGCGAACAGCCCAAGACCGCCTGGGAGAAGGCGGCACCTTCCGAGTACGGCTTCTACTCCAACGTCAATCCGGCGGTCAGCCATCCGCGCTGGAGCCAGGCGGACGAGCGGCGCCTCGGCGAGTTCCGGCGGCGGCCGACGCTTCCGTTCAACGGATACGCCGACCAGGTGGCGTCGCTCTACTCCGGAATGGACCTGAAGAAGAACTTCTAGTGGCTCCCAATCCCCGGTGACGCGTCCGGCGCGCGTCGCGCTCAAGGTGTTCGTGTGGGGCGCGTGCCTGGCGCCGCTCGCGCTCCTGGCCTACCGCGCGTGGAACGACGACCTCGGCGCCAACCCGATCAGCTTCATCACCAACACGCTCGGCGACTGGACCTTGCGGATCCTGCTCACGTCGCTCGCGATGACGCCGCTCCGCATCGTGTTCGGGCTCTCGTGGCCGATCACGCTGCGGCGGCTCCTCGGGCTCTTCGCGTTCGTCTACGTCTGCCTGCACTTCGCGGTCTGGAGTGTGCTCGACTTCTTCTTCGACTGGCCGCGAATGTGGGCCGACATCCTCAAGCGCCCGTACATCACGATGGGCATGCTCGCCCTGGTCTCGCTGATCCCACTCGCGGCGACGTCGACGACCGGGATGATCCGGCGGCTCGGCGCGCGGAACTGGAATCGTTTGCATCGCCTCGCCTACTTCGCCGCGGTGTGCGCGGTCCTTCACTACCTGTGGCTCGCGAAGGTCGGCGTGAAGGACCCGTACTGGTACGCGGCCGCCCTCGTCATGCTGCTCGGCGTCCGCGTCTGGGAGTGGGGGCGACGCGTGACGCGCCGCCGCCGCGGTCGCGCCGTCCCGGCGTCGCCGCCGGTAGGCTCCCGAGCCGAGAACCCGCTTTCCTGAGGGGACGCTCGGCCGTAGTATCTGTAGGACCATGAACTCCACCACCGTCTCCGTCAACGGCCGCCGGTATAACGCTCCGAATCGTCCGGTCGTCGTCGTCTGCATCGATGGGTCCGAGCCCGAATATTTCGAGCGAGGAATCGCCGGACACACGACACCCGCCATCGCGCGCTTCCGCCGAGACGGCGTCTACCGCGTCGCCCGGTCCGTCGTGCCGAGCTTCACGAATCCGAACAACCTCTCGATCGTCACCGGAGCCTCCCCGGCCGTCCACGGCATCTCGGGCAACTACTTCTACGATCCCGCGACCGGCCAGGAAGTGATGATGAACGACCCGAAGTTCCTGCGCTGCGAGACGCTCCTGGCGGCGTTGTCCCGCGCGGGAGCCCGTGTGGCGGTGGTCACCGCCAAAGACAAGCTCCGGCGATTGCTCGGCCACGGGATGGATGGCATCTGCTTCTCGTCCGAGAAGGCCGACCAGACGACGAAGGGCGAGCACGGCATCGAGCGCGCCACCGACCTGGTCGCCATGCCGGTGCCCTCGGTCTACAGCGCGGAGCTCTCGGAATACGTGCTGGCGGCCGGGCTCGAACTGCTCGAGCGCGAGCGGCCCGACGTCATGTACCTGTCTCTCACCGACTACGTCCAGCACAAGCACGCCCCCGGCGCGCCGGCGGCGACGGTCTTCTACACGATGCTCGACCGCTACTTCGACGCGTTCGACCGCGCCGGCGCGGTGCTGGGAATCACGGCCGACCACGGCATGAATGCCAAGTCCAACCCCGACGGCACGCCGAAGGTCGTCTATCTGCGTCCGCTGCTGGACAAGCTCATCGGGCCCGGACGCGCCCGCGTGATCCTACCGATCACCGATCCGTATGTCGTCCATCACGGCGCGCTCGGCTCGTTCGCCACGATCTATCTCGACGATGCGACCCAGGCGAAGATCGTGGCGTCTCGCCTCGCGGCGACACAAGGCATCGCCGAGGTATACGACAACGCGACCGGCTGCGCGCGCTTCCAGCTCCCGCGCGACCGCGTCGGCGATCTGATCGTCATCGGCGACGTCCACACGGTCCTCGGAAAGTCGCCCGAGGAGCACGACCTGTCGCTGCTCGAGGAGCCGCTGCGCTCGCACGGCGGCGTATCGGAGCAGGCGGTACCGTTCGTCATCAACCGCCCGCTCGACGTCGCGCACGGGCGGCAGCTGGCGGCGGCCGGCGACCTGCGCAATTTCGATCTGTTCGAGTACGTGCTCAACGGGGTCCACTGATGCGGCGCCGACCCGCACGCGCCGCAACCGCTGCCCTCACCCTGCTGTGGCTCGCCGGGTGCGCCTCCGCCGGCGGATCTCGCCCGGTCGCGCTGGCCAAGCCGACCCGTGAGGTGCTGCCCAACGGCGTCGTCTTGATCGTCCAGGAGCATCGGGCGAGCGACGTCGTCGCGCTCCAGCTGTGGATGCGGATGGGCGGTCGCGACGAGGCCGCCAACGAGCTCGGCCTGGCCCACTACATCGAGCACATGCTGTTCAAGGGCACGCCGACCCGGCCGCCGGGCTCGATCGACACGATGATCGAGGGGTTCGGGGGAGCGAGCAACGCCTACACGTCGTACGACACGACGCACTACGACTTCGTGGTGCCCGTCGAGCATCTGCGCGCCGGCGTCGAGCTGCTCGCCGACCTCGCGACCCACGCGAGCTTCCCGACCAACGAGATCGACAACGAGAAGAAGGTCGTCTTCGAGGAGATGAATCTCATCGAGGATGACCCCGAGAAGTTTCTGCTCCGGCGCCTCTACGAGGTCAGCTACTCGCCGCATCCGTATGGGCGTCCGCTCCTCGGCGAGCGGGAGTTCATCCAGAAGCTGACGCGCCCTGGGCTGGCCCAGTTCTATCAAAAGCATTTCGTCCCGAAGAACATGGTGCTGGTGGTCGTCGGCGCCGTGGATCCGGCTCGCGTGCGGCCGATCGTCGACGCGACGTTCGGCCGCATCGCGGCCGTGGCTCCGTCCCCGCGCGAAGCGCCGGCGGTCCCCAGGCTGGACCCCACTCGGCGGGTGGACGTTCCGCGGGCCGAGCAGCAAGCGTATCTGGGCCTGGCCTGGAAGACCGCGCCGACGGGCAGCGAGGACATCTACGCGGTCGACTTGCTCATCTACATCCTCGGGGATTCGCCGAGCTCCCGGCTGAACCAAATCGTCCGCGAGCAGCTGAGGCTGGTCGCGAACATCGACGCGGGCTACGGCGCCTTCCAGCAGGCCGGGCTCGTGACCGTGACGGCACGTCTCGAGCCGGCCAACTTCGACCGCGCCGAGGCAGCGATCCTCGAGGTGATCCGGAAGGTCCGCGCCGAGGGCGTGACCGAGGCCGAGCGCCAGCGCGCCGTGATCACGGCCGAGTCGAGCTACGCCTTTGACATCGAGACCGCCGAAGGGTTGGCGAAATCCTACGGACAAGCGGAGACCACGTGGACCCTCGACAACGAGCTCGCGTATCTCACGCGCCTGCGCGGGATCAGCGCCGCGCAGATCCAGGCGGTCGCCCGGAAATACTTCGGCGACGACAACTACGCGCGCGTTCGGTTCGTTCCGGGAGGCGCGTCGCGGTGATTCGTCTGGCGCTTGCGCTGCTGGCGATCGTCGTCCTCGGCGCGCCCGCCGACGCGGCGGCCCCGACGACCCGCGATCGTCTCGACAACGGGCTCGCGGTGATCGTGCGGGAGAATCCCGTGGCGCCGGTCGTCGCCGTCTCGCTCCTGGTCAAGATGGGCACCTGGTGGGAGACGCCGTCGAACGGCGGCATCTCGAATTTCGTGCAGGCGGTGATGGTGAGGGGCACCACGAAGCGCTCCGGCGCCGAGCTGGCCGAGGCCATCGCCGCCCTCGGGGGCAAGATCAGCGCCTCGGGCGAAGTCGACTATTCCGAGATCCGCGCCTCGGCCCTGTCACGCTTCTGGCGCGAGCTGCTCGGGTTCACCGCGGAGCTCGCGCTCACGCCGAAGCTCGCGCCGGGCGAGCTCGACGGCGAGCGCGACTGGATCATCGGCCGGATCCAGAAGCGGCGTGACAGCGCGCCGTCGCGCGCATTCGACGAGTTCTTCGCGACGCTCTACGGACCTCACCCGTACTCGCTCCAGGTGCTGGGCACGCCGGAATCCCTCCGGCGCGTGGACTACACGGCGCTGGTGGGCTGGTATCGGCGCTTCTACCGACCCGAGCAGATGACCCTGGCGGTGAGCGGCCAGGTGTCGGCCACGGAAGTCCTCGCGGAGGCCCGCCGTCTCTTCGGTGAGCTTCCGCGTGGTGGTCAGGTCGCCGAGTCCGCGCGGCCGACTCCGGCGAATCCGGGAACGCGCCGGGTCATCGAGCAGCCCGCGCAACAGACGCAGATCCTCGCCGGCGGGCTCGCGCCGTCGCTGAGCCAGCCCGACCACGCGGCGGTCAAGGTCCTGTCGACCATCCTCGGCGGCGGAATGGCGGGGCGCCTGTTCGTCGAGCTGCGCGACAAGCGGGGCCTCGCGTACACCGCCGCCTCCTACTACGACCCCGTTCGCGACCCGGGCGCGCTGATCCTCTATCTGGGAACGGCGCCGGAGAACGGGACGAAGGCGGAAGAGGGACTACGTCGAGAGATCGATCGGATTCGCACCGACCTCGTCAGCGACGACGAGCTCCGACGGGCGAAGGGCTATCTCCTCGGTCGCTACACGATGGACCGTCGGACCAACGAGCGCCAGGCCTGGTATCTGGCGTTCTACGAGAGCGAAGGCGCCGGTCAGGATTTCCCGGAGCGCTATCGGAAGGCCGTCGAGGCGGTAACGCCAGCCGACGTGCTCCGCGTGGCCAAGCAGTATCTGGACAAGGTCACGACGCTGGTGCTGCGGCCGCGCTGACGGCTATTCGCTGCGTTGCGCGCGCGCTTCCTCGGCGGCCTTGATCTCGTCGGCGAACATGGCCGAGTTCAGCGGGCAGGGCGGCTTGTTCTCGTCGACGTACTGACAGTCGGTCTGATTGCACTGCACGAAGTAGCCCTGGGGTCTTCCGAATCCGCCGGGCCGGCGCAACCGGATCTGAACGCTCTCGGACACGACACCGCACCAGAAATCACGGGCTCGGCTTCGACTCACGTCTTCTCCTCAACGCGACCCGAACTGCCGTCGCGCTCGAATCACTTTGGGGGCTCGACCAACATACGCCAGGAGACCCGTCGTTACAATATCTCTGTGCATTTCTCGCGCCGGCCGCAAATTCTCTCGAACGAAGGTCCGGATTCAGCTATAAAGGACCTGACTCGCGACCGTGCCGGCATCGCCTGAAAGCAGCAGCATTCGAGAGGAGGGGTTCGTCGTCTTGCCTCGAGTCCTGATCGGCCGTCTCGGCGGCGTCGCGGCCCTACTGACCGTGGCGCTCGTGACGGTAGCGCTCGGCGGGTGCGGTGGCCTCTCGAGCACGGTCAAGACCGAGTCGTCGCTGTTGACCGTCGCTCCCTCTTCCGTGGCGAGCCCCGCGATGTCGGGTTCCGACCCGGAGGTGCGCGCGGCGGGCGAACGGGTCGACGAAACGGCCGAGACTCCCGTCCTCCCGACCACCGCCGACGGCGGAGAAGCCGCCGCCGGCGAAGCCGCCGTCGGCGAGATCGTAACCGCCCAGGCGCCGACCACGCCTTCCGAGAAGATCGACACCGAGACCGCGCTGGGCAGCGACGAAGAGGACAACGACCCCTGGGAGAAGTTCAACGAGAAGGTCTTCGAGTTCAACCGGCGAGCCGACCGCTACGTGCTCAAGCCGGTCGCGAAAGCCTACACCTGGATCGTACCTGACCCATTTCAGGTGTTGATCGAGAACGGCTTCGACAACATCTCGTTCGTGCCGCGGCTGGTCAACAGCCTGCTTCAGGGCAAGTGGGGTGGCGCCACCCGCGAGCTCTCGCGCTTTCTGATCAACAGCACCGCCGGCATCGGCGGCCTGTTCGACGCGGCGAAGTACTGGGGAATCGAGAAGAGCCGCGAGGACTTCGGGCAGACGCTCGGCGTGTGGGGCGTGAGCCCCGGCCCGTACCTCGTCGTGCCGTTCTTGCCACCGATGACGGTTCGTGACGGCATCGGCCGGGGCGTCGACAGCTTCATGAATCCGCTCTCCTATTTCATCCCGTTTCTCTGGGTCGGGATCAGCCTCAAGCTCGGGGAGATCGTCAACGATCGCGCTTTGAACCTCGAGCTGTTCCAGGGATTCGAAGAGAGCGTCGTCGACCTGTACAGCGCCGTCCGACACGGCTATCTCCGACGCCGGGAGCAACTGATCAAGGAGTAAAGGTGAGGGGGCGCTTCATCCTCCTCGGATTCGTCGCCGCGACAGCCTCCGGCTGCCTCATCTGGGCCGCGCTGACTCCCGGTGGGCGCCCTGCTCGCGCGAGCGCCGCGAATGGCGACGGCGTCAAAGCGGGGCGAGCGCTGTACGTCCGCTACTGCGCGACCTGCCACGGCGATACGGGGCGGGGGGACGGATCGTCGGCCGCCTCGTTCGCGACCAAGCCCGCCGACCTGACCGACGGCCGTCTCATGAACGGGCTCCCCGACGAGTTTCTGTTCAGCGTGATCATGCACGGCGGGCCGGCCGAAGGCCTCTCGCCCGGCATGCCGCCACTGTCGGCGTTTCTGAGCGACAGCGAAACGCGCCAGGTGATCGAGTACCTTCGTTCGTTCGCCTCGCCGCCATTTCGGCCCGAGATGGCAAAGCCGCTCGTGTCGTCCCCGCACGCGCCCCGCCAGCCGATTCTCTTCAGCCACGTGATCCACGCCGGGTCGTTCCAGATCCCGTGTCAGTACTGCCACGCCGACGCGCGACGCTCGGAGTACGCCGGGATTCCCTCCGTCGAGCGCTGCATCGGCTGCCACAAGATCATCGGCGCCCAGGACAATCCGGAGATCGCGAAAATCCACGGCTACGCACAGCGCGGTCAGCCGATTCCGTGGGTCAGAGTCTTCAAGGTGCCGGAGTTCACCTTCTTCCCGCACCGACCTCACGTGCGCTTCGGGCTCGAATGTCAGACCTGTCACGGTCCGATCGAGCGAATGCGGGTCGTCGGCGCGGACACCGGACGAAAGCTGAGTGACGATCTCCTCCGTCTCGTCGGTCTGCGACCGACCCCCCGCACGTTGACGATGGGGTGGTGCGTCGAGTGCCACCGTGAGCAGAACGCCAGTCGGGGAGCTCGCGCGCCCCTCGAGTGCGTCACCTGCCACCACTGATCGAGCCGGTCGGAATCTATCCGGATAAGGTTCCGAACGAGGGCCTCTGAAGCTGTCCCTTCCCTGGGGGCTATGGTCTCTGACAGCTACCGCAGATAGGAGCGCCGTTGGTGGTAAGAAATTGGACGAGCGCCGCTCTGGTTCCGCTATTTTATGACTATGGACAATATCCTGGTCGTCGACGACGAACGGAACATCCGCACGCTCTGTGCGCGGGTGTTGGCCGGGGACCAGATCGAAGTCCACGGGGTGGGCACGGGCAAAGAGGGGCTCCAGACGGCGGACGATGTGAGCCCGGACCTGGTCCTTCTCGACCTTCGCCTGCCCGACATGGACGGCATCGACGTGCTGCGAGCCCTCAAGGGCCGGCACCCGGAGACCGCGGTCATCATCATCACGGGCTTCGGCCAGATTCAGAGCGCGGTCGAAGCGATGAAGGCCGGCGCCACCGACTATCTCGAGAAGCCCTTCGAGCATCTCGACAAGCTCAAGCTGGCGGTGGCGCGCTCGCTGGAAGAGGTCCGGGCGCGCCGTGAGATCCAGCGCCTCCACCGTCTTCAGGAGAAGGAATATCGAGTCGACCAGCTCATCGGCGACTCGGAGGGAACCCGCCGCCTGCGAGAGCTCATCGGTAAGCTCGCGCGGAGCGAAGCGGCGACGATCCTGATTCACGGTGAGAGCGGCACGGGCAAGGAGCTCGTCGCGCGCGGGCTACACTACGAGAGCTCGCGACGGGACTCGCCCTTCATGGAAGTCAACTGCGCGGCCATCACCGAGACCTTGTTCGAGAGCGAGCTGTTCGGCCACGAGAAGGGGGCGTTCACCGACGCGAAGGCCGCGAAGAAGGGCCTGATGGAGCTGGCCGACCGCGGCACGCTGTTCCTCGACGAGGTCAGCGAGATGTCGCTCAACAGCCAAGCGAAATTCCTCCGGGTCCTCCAGGAGCGCGTCCTCCGGCGAGTCGGCGGGACGCGCGACATCAAGGTGGATTTGAGGATCATCGCGGCGACCAACCGTCCACTCGAGATGCGCGTTAAGGACGGGCAATTCCGCGAGGACCTCTTCTACCGGCTCAACGTGATCCCGATTCACATCCCCCCCCTGCGCGAGCGCCGTGACGACATCGTGGCGCTCGCTCGACATTTCGTCATGGACGCGAACACGCGCTTCCACAAATCGATCAAGGGGTTCACGCCGGAAGCCGAGCGGCTCATGATGGGCTACCAGTGGCCGGGCAACGTTCGCGAGCTCCGGAATCTGATCGAGCGCCTCGTCATCCTCGGCAGCTCCGAGCTGATCGAGCCTCAGCACCTCCCGGTGCAGTTCGCGACGCAGATTCGGCAGCCCATCGTGCCCGAAACTTCGACGGACGAGCCTCGGACGCTCGCCGAAGTCGAGCGCGCCTACATCGCGCAGATCATGCAGCGCGTGGAATCGAACAAGAGCAAGGCGGCGAAGATCCTGGGCATCTCGCGCCAGACGCTTCGCAAGAAGCTGGTGGAAGAGTGACGGCTCGATCAATCCGTCGCCACTGGTGAGTTCGTCGCCACTCCCGACCCCGAGGTTCCGGCATGTCCCAACTACTTGAAATTCAATTCTTTCCGGAATGGGCGTCGCCGGGCTTTGTGAAATCTTGGCAACTAATCAGCCATTGGAGCGCGGAGCCGGAAATCCCAAATTGAACGATTTGACGATGACTTGCACCCGGATGAGCCCTTGGTCTCCCGTTTGCTTCTTCTCGGTGCGGAGTTCGCACCAAAACGGCCAGGGGAGAGAATGATGAGACCGACGTTCAGGAAGCTGGAAGTCAAGGACATCGGCAACTTGGAGCAGCTGGTCGCCGAGAACGTAGAGGGCGTCGAGACCGGCCTGAAGATCGTCGATTCGCGCTTGCTCCTGGGCCAGGCCGCGATCGACCTCGTCGGTCTCGACTCCAAAGGCTCCCTGGTGCTGATCGCGCTCGACTTCAGCGCTGATGAGCGGCTTCTGCTCCGGGTGATGGACGCCTACTCCTGGTGTCTCGAGTACCCCGACGCGCTCCGTCGTCTCTATCCGATGGCCCAGGCCTCCTCCCGGCCGCCCCGCATCCTGTTCATCGTCGAGAAGAAGATGACCGACGCGTTCCTGCGCCGGATCAAGCAGCTCAGCTTCCTCGAGATCGATTGCTTCGAGTTCCGCCATCTGGAAGTGAACGGTGCCTCGGTCGCGTACTTCGACCTGGTCGAGCGCATTCGCAAGATCGTTGAATCGACGGGTGATGCCCTGCCTCCCGCGGCGGCCGCATCGACTGCGCCAACCGCAGCCGTCGCGGCGCCCGCGCCAGTTGTCGCACCGGTCATCGAGCCGCGTAGCGCGCCCGTGAAGCCCGAGCCGGCGAAGCCCGCGATCGAGTGGCCGACGCGCGTCGCGTCGCGCGAAGCGGCGAGCGAGCCCAAGCCGGTCGACCCGCCGAAAGCTGTCGCGCCCGAGCCGGTTCGGCTCGAGCGCCCGGTGATTGCCGTGGTCGAGCCCGTCGCTCCAGTCGCCGCCGCTCCGGTCGTGGCCGTTCCGAGCGCGCCGGCTCCCGTCGCCGAGCCGAAAGTGGTCGTCGATGTCCCGCCGCCGCCGGTGCCCGAATTCCAGAGCGTGAAGCTCGCCACCGAGTCCGCGGCCGCGGCGCCGCCCGCACCGGAGCCGACCACGACGATGGCTGTCGAGCCCGCTCTCGAGCTCCAGGCTATCGAGACCACGTCCACACGCGCCCACAGGAAGGGGCACGTGCACGAGCCAGTCGTGGCGCCGGCGGTCGGGATCGCGGCGCCGGTCAGCGTGCCGGTCGAGGAGCCGATTGTTGCCGCGCCGGCGGTCGTCGCCGCTCCGGCACCGCCCCCGGCTCCGGTCGCGCCGCTGGAACCCGTCCCGGCCCCCGTCCAGGCACCGCCCGTGTGGGCGAAGCCCGGCTCGCAGCCCAGCGGAGCCCGGCCGCATTTCTTCGCGCAAGCGACGAAGGGCACCTCGCCTGTCGAGGCCCCCGCGATGGTCGCCGCAGTGGCGGCGGCCGCCGAGCCGGCCACGCAACCAGCCGCGAGCAAGGTTGGGCTCGAAGTCGACGATCGTCCGGAGCTCGAATCACTGAGCTTCCCGAAGGACGGTCTGTCGCGTCAGTGGCTGGAATTCCTCAGTCAGCTCGGCGCGACGAAGTAACAGGAGTCCCCGTGACGACCACGATGGCCAGCGAGACTCAGGTTACCGGCGGCGTGCCGGCCGAGCGGCTTCGCGTTCTCCTGGTGGACGACAACGCCTCCGTCCTCCGATTCCTGGCCTCCGCGTTCTCGTCGAATGGATGCCAGGTGACGACGGCGGGGACGGCCGAGCAAGCCCTCGAGCAGCTTAGCGACGATCCGTTCGACCTCGTGGTGTCGGACATCAAGATGCCAGGCCTGAGCGGCCTCGACCTGCTCCGCGCGGTCAAGGGCAAGCAGCCCGGGACGCCGGTCGTGCTCATCACCGGCGTGCCGTCGGTCAACTCGGCGGTCTTCGGCCTGCGTCACGGCGCGTACGACTATCTGCCCAAGCCCTTCTCAGTCACCGAGGTGAAGGAGCTCATTCGGCGGCTCCGGCGTGACCGGGCGGAGGGCAACGGCAATGTCACCTATCCCGCGGGGCTCACGGAAGAGCTCGCCAGACGCCAGGGCGGTGTCGAGGTCATCTCGCGCATCGGCGAGGTCGCCCTGCAAGGTCTCGAGCCGAGCGCGTTCGCCGAGAAAGTGGTCGAGTACACGATGCAGAGCCTCCGGAGTGACGGGGCGCTGATGCTGTTCCGCGACCAGGGCGGCCAGTTCAACGCCAGCCGGAAGGGCGAGCCGTCGATGGTCGCGCAGATCCTGACGCTCTTGCAAGCGTCGTTCGGCGACGTGGTCAAGACCGGCGGCCGTGAAACGGTCGTGCTCACCAAACGCGAGCACGGCTTCGAGGCGCTCGCCGCGATGGTCCCGGGCGTGGGCGATGCGATGGGCATCCTCTGCATCGGCCGCAGCGCCGAGCACGGCGCCTTCCTGCCCGACGAGAAGGCGCTCCTGCTCGGCTATGCGCAGACGACGGCGGTCGCCCTCCAGAAGCTGCTCTTGCGCGAGAACCTCGAAAAGAATCTGATCGACACGATCTCGTCCTTCGTGATCGCCCTGGAGTCGAAGGATCCATACCTCAAGGGCCACTCGGCCCGCGTCTCCCTCTACTCGGGCGAGCTCGCGATGGTCATGGGTGTCGCGCCGGCCGACGTGGTCATGATGAGCCGGGCCGGCATGCTCCACGACCTCGGCAAGCTCGTGATCATGGACAACATTCTCCGCAAGCCGCGCCAGCTGACCGAAGAGGAGTTCGAGCTGATCCGCACGCATCCCGTGGTCGGCGACAAGATTCTCAAGCCGCTGCGATTCCTCGCGTGCGAGGCGAAAGCGGTGCGCCACCACCACGAACGGTACGACGGCAAGGGCTATCCGGACGGCCTCAAGGGCGACGACATCCCGCTCATCGCGCGGGTCGTGACGGTCGCGGACGCCTTCGACGCGATGACGTCCGATCGTCCGTATCGGAGCAAGCGGCCGCTGGCGGTGGCCCTGGAGGAAATCGGGCGAGGCGCCGGCACGCAGTTCGATCCCACGGCCGCAGACGCATTCCTGACGATTCCCGTGACGCGCCTGGAGCAGATCAGCCGTCATCTCGATCTTGGCTCGCCGGCGGTCGACTCGCCGATGTCGGCGCTGCTGGAGATGCATTGATCGACTCCTCCCGGCCGAAGATCCTCGTGGTCGACGACGCCGGCCCCGTCGTGATCCTCTGCGTCAACGTGCTGCAGGCGCTGGGATACGCGATCAGGGCGGCGAACCGCGGCGAGACCGCCCTCGATCTCTGTCGTAAGGAATCGTTCGATCTCCTCGTGGTCGACTACAAGATGCCCGGCATGAACGGCTTCGAGGTCCTCGAGCAGGCGCGACGCATCCGTCCGAGCATGGCCTGCATGCTGATGACCGCTCACGGCACCCCCGACATCATCAACGAGGCGACCCGCCTCGGCTTCGACTACATCCTGTTGAAGCCCTTCACGCCGTCGGAGCTCCGGGGGGCTGTCGACAAGGTCCTCGCGAGCAAAGCCTAGTAGATCGCGCGGTGCAGCCGAGTGCGCCCGCGATCCTGACGGCGGGAGTGGCGGGATCCATCATGAAGGCAACGATCGATGCGCTGCGTGGGTGGCTCGATCGGGTGCTCTCGATCGGCTACGGCGTCGTGTACGACTACGTCTACCCGCGCTTCAGCTACTATCAGCGGCTCCAGGCGGAGGTGCGCGATTTCGTCGAGGCCGCCGTCCCGGCACGGGTCGAGCGACGGGACGTCCGGGTGCTGGAGCTGGCCTGCGGGCCGGGCAACTTCACCTGCGCCCTGGCCGAGGCGGGTTTCACCGTCACCGGGCTCGATGCCTACGCCGCGTTGGTCGAAGTGGCGAAGGAAAAACGCCGCGCGCGGCATCTGTCCAACCTGGCCTTCCGGCACGGTGAGCTCACGCGTGGCAACACGTTCCGCGACGGCACCTTCGATCAGGTCGTCAGCATCCATTCGCTCTATGTGCATCCGGCCCCGGACCGGCTCTTGCGCGAGGCCTTCCGCGTCCTCAAGCCCGGTGGACATGCGGTGTTCGTGAATCACACGCGGCGAATCGGCCGCTGGTCGACCTTGCGCGACATCGCCCGACATGCGGGCCTCGGCGCGGCGCTCCACGGTCTTTTGTGGGTACTGCCCAATTCGATCTTCGAAGTGGTGCGGCGGCGGGTCGGCCCGCACTACTGGGACGAAGCGACATTCTCCGCCCAGGTGCGGTGTTCCGGGTTCTCGGTTCTGGAGATGCGACGGACATTTCTCGGGCACGCGAGCCTCCTGGTGTGGGCGCGGAAGAATACCGATAACTAAGTGAATCGCGGAGAGATCGCGCAACACGAATCGCAGCCTCTCGCCGGCGTTTCGCCGGTTGCGGCCGTGGCGAGAGCGGGAGATCGTATGCCGTTCCGGGAAGCGCTCGAGCACATGATTGCCGTCACGTACGGCGTCGCCTACGACGCCGTGGTGACGCACTTCCCGCCCTACGAGGCGATGCTCGAGGAGATCGTGGCGTTCGTCGCGCGCTCGGTCCCCGACGCGACCGCGCCGCGGGCGACCCGTGTCCTGGACGTCGCGTGTGGGATCGGGAACGTGACCCTCAGGCTGGCGAGAGAGGGCTACTCGGTCGTCGGCATCGACGGCGTGAAGCACCTCGTCGAGATCGCCCGCGAGAAGAGCTCGCCGCGCGGGACCAACCTGACCTTCCAGCACCTCGACATCGCGCGCGACACGTTGCCGGGCGCCGGAACCTTCGACGTCCTGGTGAGCATGCACACGCTGTACTGGCATCCGAATCCCACGGCGCTCCTCGACGCGTGTCGACGGGCGCTCAAGCCGGGCGGACACGCGATCTTCCTGACGTACGAGCGCCCGGCCGGCCTCACGACGTTCCACGAGGTGCGGGCGGCCGAAGGTCTGGGCGCGGCGGTCCGGGCGCTGCGCTGGCTCCTGCCGACTATGACGTTCGAGTTCTTCCGGGAGAGCGAGCATCGCTATCTGAGCGTGGCCGAGTTTCATGAGACTCTCGGCCGCGCCGGCTTCGAGGTCCTCGAGGCCCGTCAGACCTTTCTGTCGGGCCTGAGCCGTCTCGCGTGGTGCCGCGCGAAGTGAGCGGGGCCGCGGTGGTCGAGGGGCACGAGTTCCGCCGCCCGCGGCGCGTGCGGCGGAGCGCGGGGGAAGCACCGGGGCTCGCCCCGGATCGAGTGGCGAAGGAGTGCCGTGCGATGAACACGCGGGTGGGTTCGTTCGTGCTGTTCCTGGTGTTCGCGGTGCTCGGGACGAGCGAGGCCGACGACCACGGCTTCACGGCCAAGGCCGTGGTGCTCTATGAGCTGAATGAGCAAGCGCAGATCACCGTGCTCCAGGACCGCATTCACCGCATCGCCTCGTCGGGGCTACAGGGGAGGGCCGCGCGTGGGACGCCGCTGTGCTCCGAGACGTTGATGGCCTACGCGGAAACCTTCTACCTCGTCCACTTCCGAATCACCGTGAAGGATGCCAGCCGGTGCAGTGTCGTGGCTTTTGGGCAGAGCGACCTCGACCTGAGCTCTTTTCCTTTCGAGGGCACGATCGGCGGCGCGTTCTACGTCGTCGTCAACAGCGACCTGACCAACCTCACCGACGCCCCCGAGCTCTTCGTCATGGCCGGCACCTTCGAGGGCAACATCCAGGTGTCCGACCCCGACCGCGTGATCATCGACATTCGCCCCACCTCGACCTTCACCCCGAAGGAGATCCTTCCCGGCTTCCCGGGCGGGATGCCGCCACCAGCGACGTTCACCGGAAAGTTCCGGCTGCCCTTCAAGCTCCACCACATCGCGGTGTACAAGAGTGACAACGGCCGGCCCGTTGCCGTGCGCCCCGACGAGCGAGCTCTCGGAGACCCGACCGTTCGGGTCGAGGTCAACTTCGATTAACGTAGCGGGGCCGGCAGGGGAATGATCACCGTGGAAGAGATGCCGTCCGTGTCGCGCCGGCCCGACGCCGGTAGGGCGCGCCGCACGGGTGTGGTCTCGCGCGGCACGCGCGTCTACCTCCGGACGCTGCGCCCCGAGGATCTCGACTATTTGTCGGTGTGGGCGGAAGATCCGTTCCTCGAGCGGATGGTCGGTAGCGAGTTCCTGAACACCTACAAGCACGTCTACGACAAGGACCCCTCGTTCTACGAGGCGTGCCTGATGGATTCCACGCAGATCGTGCTCGTGATCGAGGCATCCCCGGAGTGGGCCGCGCCACTGGGGTTGGCGCGCCTGTTCAACATCCACCTGCTCGAGGGCTACGCGTTCCTCGAGGTCATGCTGACCGACGCGAAGGCGATCCGTCGAGGATTTGGTGTGGAGGCCGGCAAGCTGATCTCGTACTATGGGGTCGACGTGCTGGGGCTTCGGCGCATCGAGGCCAAAGTGTACGAATACAATCGTCTGAGCGCCAACTCGCTGCGGCGCAACGGCTTCCGGCAGGAGGGCATCCTCCGCAAGGCCGGATACCAGGACGGTCAGTGCTGGGACATGCTCGTCTTCGGCATCCTGGAGCACGAGATCGAGCAGCGGCGCAAGAAGGACCGGGTGTATCTCCCTCTCGACGGTCCCGAGGGGGACGCGCGTGACACTCCATAACTTCCTTCCGCTGCTCGCGCTGATCCTCAACGTCTCCCTCGCGGGGATCACGCTCCTCCGCAACTCCGGGAGCCGGCTGAACCGTCTGTTCACCTACTTCGTCGGCGGCATGGCCGTCTGGAACCTCGGCGTCTTCATGCTCCGCCGCGCCCCGGACGAGCCGACGGCGTTCTACTGGGAGATCGTGATCCACACGGGCGTCATCGCGCTCCCGGCGTTCTACTACCACTTCGTGCTGATCTTCCTCGAGAGCACGACGCGGCACCGGACCTCGCTGGTCGTCGCGTACACGCTCGCGATCGTCTTCAACGTCATCAACCTGAGCGGCTCGCCATTGTTCATGAGCGGCGTGAAGTCGACGTACTGGGGATGGGCGCCCGCGACAGGCCCGCTGTACACGCCGTTCTTCGTCTACTTCAACTTCTTTCTGATCTACGGGCTTCTGCACCTAATCCGGATCTACAAGGACGTCGAGTCGAGCTTCCGGCGCAACCGCGCGACCCTGATCCTCCTGGGCACCAGCGTGAGCCTGGTCGGCGGGGTCATCGACTTCGCCCGATTCATCCTCACAAGGTTCGTTCCGGCGGCGGACCTCGTGTACCCGATGGGCATCCCCGCCAACATGATATTCGCGCTGATGCTCGGGACGTCGATCGTCCGCTACCGGCTCTTCGACGTGAACGTGCTGGTGAAGAAGGGGGCGATCTACCTCCTCCTCTGGGGCGCGCTCACCGCCACGCTGGTCACGGCGGAGTCGTACGCCGACTGGGACCAGGTGAACCCGCTCTGGGTCATCCTGCCACTCGGCTTCGTCCTGACCATGCTCGTGAGCCCGATCGGCCAGCGGCTGGAGGAACGGATCGAGCGCCTGATGTTCAGCCGCCGACGCGGCTGCTACGAGACGCTCCTGGATCTCAGCAAGCGGATGGGCTCGATCCTCGACTTCGGGCGCCTCATGGAGACGCTCGTACACGGGCTCGTCCGCGGCGTGCCGTTGACCCACTGCGTGCTGATGATCTTCGACCCGCAGCGCAGCGCATTCGTCGTCTATCGAGAGGACACCACGATGGGTGACGGCGCCGGGATCACCTCGATCCGGGTCGACAGCCCGATCGTCCAGTGGCTGAACCAGAAGGGGCGGGTGCTGGTCAAGGAAGAGGCGAAGCTCAATCCCGAGATCGCGGCATATTTCGAAACGGCCGAGAACGAGCTCGATTCGATCAAGGCCGCCCTCATCGTGCCACTGAAGATCGAGGGCAAGCTGACCGGCATCCTCCTCGTCGGCGAGAAGCTCTCCGGCGACATCTTCGACGATCAAGAGCTCGAGGTCCTCGCGGTGCTCGCCAACCAGGTGGCGATCTCGCTCGAGAACGCGCGGCTCTACGAAGAGCTCTCGAACTCGAACGCGCAGCTCATGCAGGCCAGCCGGCTGAAGTCCCAGTTCCTGGCGAGCATGTCGCACGAGCTCCGGACGCCGCTCAACTCGATCATCGGCTTCTCGAAGGTGCTGCTCAATCGTCTGGACGGCGAGCTGACCGAGCGCCAGGAGACCTACATCCGCTCGGTCCACAACAGCGGCGCCCATCTGCTCCAGCTCATCAACGGCATCCTCGACTTCTCACGCATCGAGGCCGGCAAGCTCGAGATGCTCTCCGAGGAGATCGACCTGCACGAGCTGGTCGACGAGTGCATCGAGTCATCGATGCCGCTGGGCCGCGGCAAGCAGCTGAAGATCGAGAAGAACGTGCCGCTCGAGCTGCCGCCGCTCTCGGCCGACCGCACGAAGATCAAGCAGATCCTCCTGAATCTGCTGTCGAACGCGATCAAGTTCACCGCGCAGGGCCGCGTGCTCGTCAGCGTCGTGGCCGAGCCCGACGCGGTCCGGCTGAGCGTCGCCGACACCGGTATCGGGATCCGTGAGGACGATCTGGCGCGACTGTTCGAGCCGTTCCAGCAGCTCGATAACCCTGTCGCCCGCAGCGCCGGAGGCACGGGCCTCGGGCTGGCGATCACCAAGAAGTTCGTCGAGCTTCACGGCGGCCGCATCTGGGCGGAGAGCCGTGAGAACCAAGGCTCGACGTTTCACTTCACGCTGCCGTTGATCTGAGGAGAAGGGGCCGCATGCCGGCACGCCCACTCGACCAGAAGGTGAAGATCCTCTACATCGAGGACAACCGCGAGAACCGGATGCTCGTCCGGGCGGTGCTCGAGGCAGCTGGATACCTCATCGTCGACGCCGAGGACGGCCTGGCCGGGATCGAAGCCGCCATCCGCGAGGAGCCGGCGCTCATCCTGCTCGACATCAACCTGCCAGGGGTCGACGGATACGAGATCGTCGCGATCTTGAAGTCGTTCCCCAATCTGGCCTCGACGCCGGTGATCGCGGTGACGGCGTACGCGATGCAGGGTGACCGGCAGCGCACGCTGGTGGCGGGCTGCGACGGCTACATCCAGAAGCCGATCGACGTCGACGCGTTCCCGCGCCAGGTCGCCGAGTTCCTCGGCGGCAAGCGCGAGCGGGTCGAGAGCCACGATGAAGGCGTCTACCTGCGCGAGCTGAACCAGCGGCTCGTGTATCGCCTGCTCAACCAGGTCGAGGAGCTCAAGCGGCTGAACCAGCACTTCGTGCGACGGGCCTCGCAGCTCGAGGACCTGCACCGCTCGATGGAGGACATCACCTCCGAGCTGGGCGTCGCCGGAATGCTCGAGAAGCTTCTGGGCGGGCTCGCCCGGGCGATCGGGAGCACGAGCCTCAGCGTCGAGCTCAGCGAGCCGCCGGGCGTGCAGGTCTCCGTGCGCCGTGACACCGACGTCCAGCCGCGGAGCGTCCTGACCGGCTCCGGTGTGTCGGCGGCCGACGACTGGACGGAAGTGGAGTGGAGACTGCCCCTCACCGTGCGCGGGCGCCAGCTCGGCGTGATGATCGCGCGGCACGTGCTCCCGCCCGGGGCGAAGGCGGACGAGGAGCAGCTGCTCAAGATCGTCGCGGATCAGGTGGCGATCGCGGTCGAGAACGCGCGCCTGTACGAGGGGGTCATGCGTCTGCACGAGGAGACGCAGGAGCGGTTGCGTCACACCGAGACGCTCCTGGCGATGAGCCAGGACGCGAGCGCGACCCTGGAGCTGAACGAGATCCTGCGCCGAACGACGCGAGCGATGGTGCGGGCGCTCGGCGCCGACACCGGCGGCGCGTGGCTCCAGAGCGCGGACGGGAGCCGATTCGTGCCGATCGTCGGCTATCACGTACCCAAGGAGCTGCTCGGTGCGCTCGAGAGCGCCACCCTGAAGTCGCTCGATCCTCGGGTGAGCGACTGGCGGCGCGTCGACGGCCCGGTGTACTCCAGCAACAGCCAGGAAGACCCGCGCTTCAATCATCCGATTGCTCGGATGATCCCGCACAAGTCGGTCCTCATCCAGCCGATGCGCTGGAAGGGCGAGAGTATCGGCGGATTCGCGCTCGCCTGGCTGAAGGACCACCATCGCTTCACCTCGGACGAGATCCGGCTCACCGAGGCCATCGCGTTGCAGGCGGCCGTCGCCCGCGAGAACTCGCGGCTCTACGAGGCCGAGAAGCAGCAGGTGGCCGAGCTCAAGCGGACGCAGGCCCAGCTGATCCAGTCGACCAAGCTCGCCGCCATCGGCGAGCTGGCGGCGAACATCGCCCACGAGATCAACAATCCGTTGACGAGCGTGCTCGGTTTCGCCTCCTATCTCGCCGAGCAGGTGCCGCCAGGCCAGCCGTGGCGGGAGGAGCTCGATCTGATCCAGGAGGAGGCGGGACGCGCCCGCGACATCGTGCGCGATCTCCTGCACTTCAGTCGCCAGCGAGAGTTCATTCCCCAGATCACCGACCTCAACACGGTCCTCGAGCAGACCTTGGCCATGGTCCGTCGTCAGGGCGCGCTGGAGTCGATCACGCTCCGCGAGGAGTATGCCTCGGGCCTGGCGCCCGTCGAGGTCGACGTGCCGCGTATCAAGCAGGTGGTCCTCAACCTCATCAACAACGCCGTCTACGTCATGAAGGACCGTGGCGGATCGCTCACGATCCGCTCATCGGCCAGCGGCGACACCGTGCAGGTCGAGGTGATCGACACCGGCACCGGCATCGCCCCCGAGCACATGCATCGTATCTTCGAGCCGTTCTTCACGACCAAGCCCGAGGTGAGCGGCACAGGCCTGGGCCTGTCGGTGAGCCTGGGCATCGTGGAGAGCCACGGCGGCTCGATCGAGGTCCAGAGCGAGTTCGGCAAGGGCTCGACGTTCACGGTCAAGCTGCCGGCCAAGCCCGGCGCGACGATCGAGGAACAGGCCCCCGAGCTCTAGACGCGCCCGCTTCCGTCCAGCTGGTTAAGTTTCTAGTCGAGTTCAATCCTCTTCCGGCGAGATACCTAAGCCACTGAATTATTGAGCGTCATTCCCGCCGGACCCGATTTCCGGACCAAAACGACAATAAATCAATCACTTACGGATATCCAACTCCGGAAGGGTGACGACGAGAAGTCAACGAAATCAACTCCTTGTACGCCAAATTGCGTTGGTCCTCGGCTTGCACCTACTCCGGTTGGCTGTAGCGGTTCAACCCTTTGATACGGCGACGAGGAGAGAGAGCGATGACCAGTATCTGTTGGAAAAGCGCAGTGACATGGAGCCTCCTGGCGCTGATGTTCCTGCTGTTCGTGCTGATGGTCGGGCCTCTGCCGGCGCTGGCCGGAAGTCCGGATGCCGTGCTGTACGAGGTGACCGAGGACATGTACCTGAAGGACGCGTCCGGCAACTTCGTGAGCGGCGTCGCCACGGCGGCCCGGCGCAGTGCGGTCGCTCAGCTGTCCGGCTGGGCGAAGATCGGGACGCCGCTCTGTCCGGCGTACGTCCGGCTGATCGTTCCCAAGGCCAAGCGGTGCACGGTAAACGCGACCGGCGCCGACGACCTGAGCCTGGCGACCGGCACGGGCACCCTGGGCGGGACGTACGCGGTCGTCGTTCAGGGCGACAATAACGTCGACGCTCCGGAGTTCGTGATCATGACCGGGACTTTTTTCGGTAAGGCTGACCTCTCGCTTTCGCTGAGTGGTCAGGCGCCGCTCGGAGTCATCACGGACGGCGTGGGTACGATCGACGGCTACTCCGAGGCCACCTTCAAATTCACTGGAACGTTCCGGCTGCCCTTCGCGCTGGACGAGGTCGGTCAGCGCCGCCAGCCGAGACGCGAGTCCAATGCCTACTACCTGAACGACCACGGTCGTGCAGTCGAGGTCAAGAATGAGGAGCGTTCGCTCGGCATGCCGACGGTGCGGCTCGAGATCGACTTCTAGTCTGGTTCCCTCGTCGCCTCGCTCGGGCCCGAGCCGGAACGTCCGGCTCGGGCCCGCGGCGTCTCGAAAGCTCAGCGCGTCAGTCGGCCTTGAAGTACTTCGCGGCAGGATGATGGAATACGAGCCCCGACACCGAAGCCTCCGGATCCATCATGAAGCCTTCGGTGAGCGTCAGACCGAACGTCTCGGGCTCCAGCAGCCTGAACAAGGTGGCCTGATCGGCGAGGTTCGGACAGGCCGGATAGCCGAACGACACGCGAATGCCCCGGTAGTGAGCCTTCAGCTTCTCGCCGATCGCGAGCTCCGGCGGATCCGGAAATCCCCAGAGGGTCCGCATCCGGGAGTGCAGCATCTCGGCGAACGCCTCCGCGCACTCGATGGCCAGCGCCTGGAGCGCGTGGGAGCGCACGTACTCTCCTCGCTCCTTCCAGTCTGACGCGAGCTCTCTCACTCCCGCGCCGCAGGTGACCGCGAACAGCGCGACGTAGTCGTCTGCGTCGTCTCTGACGTAGTCGGCGAGACAGAGACGCTCACCCTCACGCTGGCGCGGAAAGTCG
>Ga0209802_1000647_pt1 | contig 26941 bp, 29 predicted proteins | sample GraSoiAngelo_129_FD_185886 | JGI IMG/M metagenome (GOLD analysis project Ga0209802, IMG submission 185886) | Grasslands soil microbial communities from the Angelo Coastal Reserve, California, USA - 14_0927_12_40cm (SPAdes) (version 2) | ecosystem: Environmental > Terrestrial > Soil > Grasslands ... | reverse complement strand
TTTCACCGAGGCCTTGGGGAGAAATCTTCCTATCAAGTGAGTTGGCAGAACTATTCTCTCTGATGATCGCGACAATGCTTCCAGTCGCCTTCGAAGCTTTCCTTCATCGACAACGTAGGTCTTCCTATCTCTATCAAAGCGGGTGTAGAGCTTTTCCTTCCGTACCAAGCGGCTAGGTTCAATTAGTTTGATGCCTGAATTCCGGGAGAGGTTCTTGGCCAGTGCAGTTTTTCCGACCCCAGGCGTACCGGTTATGAGTATGATATTGGCCAAGTTTGTAGTCTAGTGCTCCGGCCGGGACATTCAGGCTCTTTAGAGCCTTTTGAACCCGGGTCGCCGGATCGAGAGTCCGGCATACTCTCGGCCAAAATTGTGGACCGGGCTATACTACCGGAGCAACGGCTCCGAGAAAATAAGTTTCAGTTAAGGATTGTCGTTTTTCGAACCTTATCGCAGATTTGAAACTCGGGGATGACTTGCCGATCATAAACCTATCTAACGACGCAATAGAAGAACCACAATCAATAACAACAAAAACAGGAGCAAAATTGTCACAGCTAGTACAATCTTCTGCCGGTTCGTCAGAGGTTTTCCGGTTGGTGGAGGACGAGGAGGGGCGTAAGTAGGAGGAATCGAGTTGAAAGTAACAAATTTGGTTCTCACCTGCCACAGTTTCTCACGAGCCGAACTGGTCAAGGTAATTCGAAAGAATAACATCTCGTCATAATAGAACCCTAGAGTCTTGGAGAGGGGCCAAGAGTCCCTAAAGGTGAAGTACTGAGCGACCAGTAGGATTCTTTCTTGTAGGGTGTTAATCTGGAGGCGGACCACCTTTCGGTGGAGGAGGCGGCTTAGCAGCAGCGATGACATCGTCAATTCTCAGGATCATCGATGCTACCTCCACAGCCGACCCGATTGCGTGTTCCTTGACTTTGACGGGTTCTAGTACTCCTTCTTTCCACATGTCGGAAACCTCGCCAGTATGAACGTTGATTCCGCTCCACAGGCCCTTGTTTTCGTGGGCCGCTCGTAGTGACACTAGAATGTCGATTTGTTCGAGACCTGCGTTGTCGGATAGGGTTCGCGGAATAGACTCCAGCGAGTCGGCAAACGCCTCAACGGCGAGCTGTTCTCTTCCGCCTATCTTCGGCGCTAGGTCGCGGATTCTTTTCGCCAACTCGATCTCAATTGCACCTCCACCTGCCACTATCTTGTTTTTCTTCACGACGTCAATTATCACTGAGAGGGCGTCTTTGAGGGCTCTTTCCGCTTCGTCAACAAGCCTTTCCAGGCCCGCTCTAATCAGGATGCTAACAGACTTAGGGTCCTTCGCGTCTTCAATGAAGACCATCTTATCGTCGCCTACCTTTCTCTCTTCAACAAGACCCGCGAATCCGAGGTCCGCGCTGCGGATGTCTTCTAGGTTGGTAATTATTCGAGCGCCCGTTGCTCTTGACAGCTTTTCGATGTCCGACTTCTTGATACGTCTAGCGGCCAATATTCCATTCTTGGCCATGAATGACTGAGCTACTTCGTCGATCCCCTTCTGACAGAGGACAACATTTGCACCGGACTTTTTGATCTTCTCGACCATGTCCTTCATCAGCTTTGTCTCCTCGTCGAGGAAGGACTGCATCTGTTGCGGGTTGCTGATCTTAATCTCAGCGCTAAACTCGGTCTTCTCAATCTCCAGCGGCGTATCCAAGAGCGCGATCTTCGCCTTCTCAATCCTCTTCGGCATGCCAGGATGGACAACTTCCTTGTCCACGATTACGCCTTTGATTAGCTCGGTGTCTAGGAGGCTCTTGCCTTCCTTTTTCACCAGCTGAATATTCTCGATGTCGGCAGAGAAAGCATCGCCTCTTTTCTCAATGACATGGTTGACCGCGTCGACGGCAATATTCGCAAAGTGTTCCGTTGCTCCTCCGAGGGACTTCCCGCGCATCGCGGTCACAGCGATCTTCCGAAGAGTCTCAGTGTCTTTCAGATCGACGGGTTTCCCGAGCTCGTTCAGAATCTCGCGCGCCTTCTCAGCGGCTTTTTTGAAACCAGCGTTAATGACAGTCGGATGCAAACCCTTGTCCAGCAAGAGCTCGGCCCGTTTTAGAAGTTCGCCGGCGAGAACGACGACCGATGTAGTTCCATCACCTACTTCATCGTCTTGGGTCTTAGCTATCTCAACAAGCATCTTGGCAGCAGGGTGTTGAACATCTAACTCGTCAAGTACGGTGGCTCCATCGCTTGTCACGGTGACATCGCCGAGGCTGTCGACAAGCATCTTGTCCATACCCCGAGGTCCGAGGGTTGTCTTGACAACTTCAGAGACGATCCTTGCAGCACTAATATTGCTCCTCTGGGCGTCCTTCCCACGGTTACGGTTAGAGCCTTCTTTTAGAATCAGGACCTGTTGGTTAGCGAGATACGACATTTACTCTTAGCACTCGGAAAGAGGGACCAGCGGAGTTGCGAATAAAAACCTTATCTCAAGTGTGGGCGAGTTTTCGGGCTATTCCTTCTGTATGCGCTTGACAGCGAGACGGATATCCTCTGATCTCACCGTTTTTCGCCCTGCGTGCGTTGCCAGTTCCAGAGCTTCCTTCCCCACCCGGATGGCAAACTCTTCAACCACCTTTCTCAGTTCCTCCGCCGCATCATCCCCTATTCGCCCGGCCCCGCCTCGTTTTATGAGCCGATGAACCGCAGCGGTTGATATCTCGCTCTCTCCCAAGGATGGGACCGATTTCGGTTCCCAAACCAGACTATAAAAGCGTTAGTCGAGTGCACCGGCGTTTTCCGCGCCAATATTTAAAAGTCCAGCAAAGGGTCCGCGGTCCTCTCGGATGTGCTAGCGTGGGAAAAGTTCGGATAGCCGCGGTCAAGAAAGTGTCGAGAGAACTCGTCGCCCGGTATCCGGACAAGTTCAGCAAGAATTATGAAGAAAACAAAGTGGCCCTAGCCGTACTTGTCGATGCAAGAACTAAACGACTCAGAAACAGGATCGTCGGCTACGTTACCCGGCTAAAGATAGTTGAAGCCAAACGCGCCGCAGCACCCGGCGAAATTGGACCCGAAGGACCAGACGACCAAGCCTAGTACGGAGGCCTACCAGCCTCTTGGAAGCCCCCTCTTCCCAAGGCTATTCGATCGCCGGCGGCAAAATACCCATTCTTATCACGCTCAGGAAAACATCAGATCTCAAGCCGCACGAAGAGACCGTTGCGGAAGACCTGAATAAGCTTGTTAACGCTCTGAGAGATAACCCGGTTTTGCGACACCCAATCATTGCAGACAGGAGAACGGGGATCGTTCTAGACGGGACGCACCGATTGGCCGCAATCAAACAGTTGAAGTGCAACTTCATCCCCTCGGCCCTCGTGGACTACGACGACCCTCAAATCACAATAGAAAGATGGTTTAGGCTATTTTCAGGATCAAACGTTCGGAATCTTGAGAACCACCTAAGGCAACTGAAACCAAAAGAAGTTAGTCACGACGAATGCGAGGACGGACTTTCAAAGAGGCGATGGTACGCGACAGTCGAGAAAACCATGTCGTGTCTGGCCTTCCCGGTCCGCAGCCCTAGTCCTTACGAGATGGTCCGAGACTCTCACGGCATAGAAATGGCCGCTCGAAAGCAGGGCGTTAACATCGCTTATCAAGACAACAAAGACGCGGAAGTGGGAGACCCGGATAGCCTTGTCATGTCAACGATCAAGATAGAGAAAAAAGAGGTCGTGGAGACCGTCAGGAAAGGAAAATTGTTTCCCCCGAAATCTACCCGCCACCTAGTTCCCTCAAGGCCACTGGGAGGAGGCGTCCCGATCGATTGGCTACAAGATTCTGATTTTTCCAAGGCACAATCCCGATATCAGGATTATATGCAATCTAGGAAGGTTAAACGACTACCCGAGGGATCGCGGGTCGGTAGCAGGCGTTACTTAGAAGAAGTCTTCCTGTTTGAATGAAACAATGACTGCCTCCGCGGAGTCTGTGCCGGTGAAGCTAATCGGAGTCCTCGGCTCAGCGGCCGGAAACAGGGAAATCGTACTGCCGGCCCCGAATGTCTTTACAGTCCAAGAACTGATCTCAGGGTTATTGAAGACGGTTGGCAGCAAATTTTTCAGAGAACTCTTGGTCGATGCTGGGACAGAGGACCCAAGACCCAATGTGATAATTCTCCTGAATGATCAGGACTGCAATATTTTCGAGGGTCTAAAGACCCAGGTCGAGCCGGGGACGAGAGTCACGATTATCCCAGTGGCTCACGGTGGCTAGACTTCGACTATCTCGCATTTCAGCCGCTTGATGACATCGTCAGCCCGTTCCACTTTCACCTTATGGGTGTAGAGCTGTCGCGGGGTCCGGAGCTTCAGCTTAACCAAGTCTTTCGCTCGCTTCACCCGGCATTCCAGGGCGCCCTCTGACAGGCTAACGAATTGATCTGTGCTTGTGATTTCCGACGGCATCTTTCAGACCCTGACTGAACGGGTTAGACTCTCTCTATAAACGGTTCGCCTCGGTAGGCTCGGATAGAATCCGGTCGGCCCATGCGTCGACCCCCTTTTCCCAAACATTCTTTTCAAGTGACCCACTGGGGGTGGGCGATTTTCCCGCGCCCCGCCCTTCACGAAAAACCCCAAACTAGGCAACCCCAAGAAGAAATCCATGAGCTATAATACAACATCAACCCCAACCACAATTGGTGATTATTAGTTGATCCGGATAGGCATCATCGGCAAGACAAATACCGGCAAGACCACATTCTTCAACGCAGCCACTTCCAGCACAGCCGAAGTCTCAACCTATCCGTTCACAACGAAGAAACCGAATATCGGCACCGGGCAGGTACAGACACTCTGCGTCTGCAGAGAACTCGGCCTCAAAGACAAACCACGCAACTCGACATGCGTAGATGGTTGGCGATTCATACCTGTCGAGGTGCTCGACCTCCCCGGGCTAATTAACGGGGCGTGGAAAGGCAAAGGGCTCGGAACCCAATTCCTAAACGTTGTCGCACAAGCCGATGCACTTCTCCATGTGGTCGACGCCTCAGGCAGCATCGACCCCGACGGCAAAATCGCCCACGCCGGCATGGGAAACCCAATACTAGACGTTTACGACATTGAAGAGGAGCTAGTTCTCTGGTTCAAGGTATCCGTCGACAGATCGTTACAACGGCTGCGCAAACGACCTCTGAAGACGGGAGCCTACGACAAAGCGTTCGCCAAGGAACTCGCCGGAATAGGAGTAAAACTAGAACACGTGACCGCAGCTCTCGAAGCCTCAAACCTATCCACAAAACACCCGAAAGAATGGAAAGACGAAGATTCTAGAAAATTCTCCGAAAACATACGAGCCGTCTCTAAGCCGACCTTGATCATCGCCAACAAGATGGACCTTGCCTATTCCGAAAAGAACTTCGAGAAACTACGCGAAGAATTCAACTCCCAACTCGTCATTCCCGCTTCCAGCGAAGCAGAACTCGCACTGAAACGAGCCCAAGAGAAAGGCCTCATACAATACGTTCCCGGGGAAGAGACATTCAAGGTCCTCGACGAATCACGAATATCCAAAGACCAAGCCTGGGCACTCGCCTACGTACAACAGAAAGTAATGACCAAACTCATGAGGACCGGAGTAGAGTTCGCGCTCAACTCCGCAGTTTTCAAGCTCCTCGGAATGAACGCCGTATATCCAGTAGAAGATCCGAAAAGCTTCACTGACAAGAGAGGAAACGTCCTGCCCGATGCCTTTCTAGTCCCCCGCGAGTACACTCCGAAAGACCTGGCCAAAGAGATACACTCCGAACTAGCTGAGAAAATGCTCTATGCAATTGATACACGCGACGGTCTTAGGCTACCCAACGACTATCTTCTCCGAGACCGTGACGTAATCTCAATCGTCACGGCCGCACGCAAGAAGTAATTACCCCAAAAATATTCCTTTGAGAATAGGCTAACAAACGTTAATAACAGAACTTCCCCGCGGACACGTTCAACTCTTGAGTTTGAGAAAATGGGCCTAGTTGTCAGCGAACTAAGACAGACCCCGGTGTCCGAACAAGAACTCGAAATCGTTGAGCGAAAAGGTCTCGGACATCCTGACCACATATGCGACGCCGTCATGAACGAAGTCTCCATCTCCCTCAGTCGAGAATATATCAAACGATACGGCGTAGTCATGCATCACAACATCGACAAAGCACTCCTCGCAGCGGGAGCGGTCCGAAGAAATTTCGGAGGCGGCGAAGTCAAACGACCTATGCTCATGGTCTTCGGAGATCGAGCCACCTACGAGGTCGACGGTGATCCAGTCCCTATCGACGAGATCGCTGTTTCTACAGCGAAAAAATGGTTCAAGAAAAACCTCCGATTCGTTGACCCTGAGAGACACGTTCGATACCAAGTCGAGCTAGCGCGAGGCTCAGAGGCCCTTCGAGACATATTCAGCCGAAAAGGAAAATTCTACGGCGCAAACGACACATCAGCGGCTGTAGGGTACGCCCCGCTCACCGATACCGAGAGAATCGTCCTCCACACAGAACGCTACATCAACTCTCCCAGCTTTAAGAAAGAATTCCCTGAAACAGGTGAAGACGTCAAGATCATGGGCTCAAGGGAAGGAAGAGATCTAAATCTTACAATCGCTATGGCCTTCGTCGACCGGTTGATCGAGAACGAGAATCAATACTTCCAGCGTAAGGCCGAGGTGGTCGAAGATGTAACCCGCTTCGTAAAGTCGAGGGTGAAATTCGACGGCGTCAATGTTGACATCAATACTCTTGACAAAAGGGGACGAGGCATGGGAGGAATATACCTCACCGTTCTCGGAACCTCAGCTGACGACGGCGACGGCGGACAAGTAGGCCGAGGAAACCGAGTTAACGGCGTCATACCACTCAACCGTCCAACCTGCTCAGAAGCAGCTGCAGGTAAGAACCCGGTCAGCCACGTTGGAAAGATCTACAATCTTCTAACCTACGAAATCGCCCAACACGTCCATCAAAAAGTCCCGGGCGTGAGAGAAGTCTACGTCTGGCTCCTCAGCCAAATAGGAAAGCCCATCAACGAACCCAAGGTCGCGGGGGTGGAGCTCATCCTCGACAAAGGAGTAGAACTGAGGCAAGTCTCCAAAGCCGCCTCAGAGATTGCAAAGTCGGACCTAAACAACATTAACGATTTTACCAAACGCTTGACCGAAGGAAAGATACCCGTCTGTTAGGCTAACAAAGCGCATGAGTCAAGCCCCTCGGGGACTGCTCGGAAGGATCGCTGCAGGAGCAGTTTCCTTCACTGTCCTAACATACGTCATAGCTATCGGAATAGCGCTTGGTCTAGTCACTTCCGGCCAATTTGCAGGACAACTAGCGGGTATTAGGGTACATTTTTTCACTGGCGCCTTCTTCATTTACCCGATAATTACACCCATACCCGTCGACCTGCTTCTCCTCACCGACACTTGCATAATCATCTATGTAGCTTGCTTCATCGCCGCGTTCAGATCCGGAGACGGTTTTCTCACCGGATTGCAACGCCTCAGACAAGCGGGGCGAGTCAGTACCAAATCCAACTGGCTCGTCGTTATGCCCCTGGTCTCATGCGCTCTACTCCTTATCGTCCTGGTTGTAACAATTGTCCTAACAGAGTCCGGTATTTCTTCGGGAACGCTGTGCAATCCTTGTCCCCCTGAAGCTGAACTCTACGCAGCCCTCACATACTCACCGATCAGTGAAGAAATCGCTTTCAGGATCACCACTCTTGGGCTATTGGTTTCCATCTTGACCTTTTGGAGGGCCCGCTCAATCGAAAAAGGATTTCCAAAGCCAAGAATACTTTCGCTAGTAATTGCGTCGTTTCTGTCTCCAGAATCAGCAAAGGCCAGGGTTGGGCTTCCTACCATCACTAGCAATGGGTGGCATGGAATCCATTGGAGTGAATGGATTCTGCTATTCCTAACATCGTCTCTCTTCGGGATCGCCCACATAATCTCAGGCGGAACTGATTGGGGAGTCGGCAAAGCGTTTACCGCCGCAATCTCAGGGTTTGCCTTGGGCTTTGTCTACTTAGGTTATGGAGCCTACGCTGCGATTCTACTTCACTGGTTCTTTGATTTCTACTTTGAAACCTTTAGCGTGGGGGCAAATGTGTTTGGCGGTGCTCTTGCAACACTTCCAGGCCTCGTCTCCCTTACCTCGCTAATCGTTGGGATAGTCTCGATTTTGGTCGCACTAGCCTGGCTAGTAAGAAGAATGACCCGCGCTGAAATTCCAACGACTTATAAGCCACCTGAATCCGTCTCTTATTCTATTCAGTGAGGAGCTTGCATCACCGCCAAGTTCGAAAGAACCGAATTTGAGCCGTCTAGACAACAAAGGATCCGAAGATTCTCCAAGGAACCAAATAAGACCTAGCCCTGACTATGCTCTATCCAAGAGCTACGACCCGGCGGCCGAGGAATCCAAGTGGCAAGAGTATTGGCGACGACAAGACGTCTACCACTTCGACGCACAGGATACCTCGCGCAAGACGTACAGTATCGACACACCGCCACCATATCCCAGCGGTGACTTTCACGTCGGAAACGCCCTGAACTGGTGCTACATCGATTTCGTAGCCCGCTACAAGAGGATGAAAGGCTTCAACGTACACTTTCCCCAAGGTTGGGACTGCCACGGGCTCCCGACAGAGGTTAGAGTCGAACAGACGTTCAAGATCCGCAAGAACGATGTGCCGCCTGAACAGTTCGTGGAGATGTGCCGCAAGCTCACGGGCGAATACATCGCAAAGATGAAACAATCGATGAATCTGCTTGGAATATCCTCCGACTGGGCACTGGAGTACAAGACAATGGACCCTTCGTACTACAGGCTCACTCAACTCTCCTTCCTCGAACTTTACAAATCAGGGCACCTCTACCGCGGAGAGCACCCCGTAAACTGGTGCCCCCGCGACGAGACCGCGATAGCAGAAGCAGAAGTGGTATACCAAGAACGCAAGGGAACACTGTACTACATTAGGTTCGGAGACCCGGATGAGGGCATCGAGATCGCGTCTACGCGCCCCGAGCTTCTCGCCGCCTGCGTCGGAATAGCTGTAAATCCGAAGGACGACAAGTACAAGACTGCGGTTGGAAAAACCATTACGGTGCCCATCTTCGGGCAGAAAGCCCGCATAATATCCGACGACGAAGTAGATCCCCGCTACGGTACTGGAGCCGTAATGATCTGCACCTTCGGCGACAAGACGGACGTAAGATGGCAAAAGAAATACCATCTGCCAATCATCAAGGCGTTAACGGAAAACGGCAGACTATCAGTTGACGACTCTCGGTTCAGGGGTCTCAAAGCCGAGGAAGCAAGAAAGAAAATAGTTGCCGAACTTCAAGCTACTGGACTAATCACCAAGACGGAAACGACACAGCAGAATATTGGAACATGCTGGCGATGTCAGACCCCTGTCGAAATCATCTCAAGACCTCAGTGGTTCATGAAGACCCGAGACCTGACACAGAAAGTTGTGGAATGGGCCGGAAAGCTCGACTGGGTTCCGCCCTTTGCTAAGCAACGACTCATCGACTGGGCCGAGTCTCTCGACTGGGACTGGGTAATCTCCAGACAAAGAATTTTCGCCACACCGATACCCGTATGGTATTGCACGAAATGCGAGTCGACAATCATCCCAGATGAAGGAGACCTCCCAGTGGATCCAAGAAAGGACAAATTGCCTGAGAACACCTGTCCCAAATGCGGGGGTCGCGAATTTCGAGGTGAAAAGGATGTCCTCGATACTTGGATGGACTCATCCATAACGGCGGCAATCCACGCCGGTTGGCCCATCAAGTCAAACCTATTCGGGCAACTCTTTCCGGCGGACCTACAGCCTAACGGGCTCGACATAGTCCGAACATGGGACTATTACCTCCTAGTCAGAGGTCTCGCACTGTTCGGAACAGCGCCCTACAAGGCCCTTCTCATCAACGGCATGGTGAAGGGCACCGACGGGCGGATGATGCACAAATCCTATGGAAATTATATAGAAGCAGATGAGGCTGTCAAGAAAGTCGGAGCAGACGCGCTTCGGCAATGGGCAGCAGCAGGGGGATCAACCGGCTATGACATCCCCTTCCGCTGGAACGAACTCGAATACGGGAAAAAATTCCTTACCAAGCTCTGGAACGTAACTAGGTTTATTCTCGCGAACACGAAAGATCCCCTTCATTCGAAAAAGCCTACCAACCTCCCGCTCATTGATCGTTGGCTCCTAGCGAGCCTTCAGACACTTACGAGCGATGTATCCGAGGCCTTTGAAACATTCCAGTTCAATACAGCAATAGAAGCAATAAGGAAATTCACTTGGCACTCGCTTGCGGACGACTATCTGGAAGCAGTCAAACATAGACTACAGCCCGGAAGAGACCCGGCTGATTTGTCGGCGACACGCTACTGCCTCAAAGAAGCGCTCCTGACAATCTGTAAACTCCTCGCACCGATATGCCCTCACATGTCTGAGGCAATCCATCATCAATTCTCGCCAGGAAAAAGGAGCGTTCATCAAGAGAGCTGGCCTGTACCTCCCAAAGATTTTGACGATGCTTCGATCCGTGATGGGAAACTTCTCTTAGATCTGATCTCTAACGGTCGTCGGGAAAAATCCTCAAAGGGTCTTTCGCTCGGCTCGAATGTCAAGAAGATTGTGATAACAACCGGCGTCGAGCACCTTCACCTTCTAAAGGAGAATGAGGAGACCATTCTCAGAACGCTCAAAGCCGATTCCATGGACCTAGAACGCTCCCCCTCAAGTTCCAACCCGCTCAAAGAGCCAGGCCCGGGATTCAAGGTCGAAATCCATGCATAGGTCAAGTCTTATATCATGACCAAAGGAAAAACCCCTCAAGAAGGCGTCTTTGGACCGGCCGGTCAGAATGAGAATGGTTTCCTCGCAAGTTCTCGCTTGCAGCAATCTTTTTGTTGTTGACCCAAGAACGGTTCAGACTCCTTAACAAACACAAAGGATTGCAAGAAAAAATGGGTGAAGAGAGACCGAGAAGAAGTTACGGCAGAAAAGGCGGCTACTCTAGGAGCGGCGGAGGAGGCAGTGGTGGAGGTTATGGCAGAGGTGGAGGAGGGGGAAGCTACGGCCGTGGCGGCGGGGGAGGAGGCGGCCGAGGGTATGATCGTGGATACGACCGCGGGCAGGACAGGAACCGCGGACCAGCACCAGTCGAAGAAGGTCAGGAAGTCGACGTCACCATAGATTCCGTCGGGAAGCGCGGAGACGGAATAGCTAGAATCAACAACTTCGTCGTCTTCGTACCCGGCACCAACCAGGGAGACCAGGTGAAAGTTAGAATAACCTCGGTAAGGGGCAACTTCGCGACCGGAGAAGTCGTAACAGGAGAATAGCAATTGAAAATCGCGGAACTAAAGCCCGGAATGCGACGAGTTGACGTCGCTGGGAAGATCGTTGACATGGAGACGCCCCGAGATGTGCAAACGAAATTCGGACCTGGACAAGTTGCCAGTGCTACACTTCAAGACGAGTCCGGAACGGTGAAGGTCACTTTGTGGAATGAAAACATAACAAAGGTGGCTGTTAACGATACTATCCAAATCGAAAACGGATATGTTGACTCGTTTAGGGGAGAGCTCCAGCTAAACGTTGGAAGATATGGAAAGCTCGCCAAAGTAGAGTCGGCCTAAACTCGAATTCGCGAAGGGTAGGATCCTTAGGTAGAAAGCTCGCCAGACGATCCTAGCTATTCGATAGTAACCTTTGGAGTCGACGTGTCAGGTGCGCCGAGCGTGTATCTTGTGAGTACGGTTTTTCTTTGCTGATTCTCGACTTGGGCAACAACCTCAATGAAGCCCTCAATCTTCGTTCCGAGTATCTTCTTTTTCAGTAACTGGTCGACCTGGAAAATCCCTGATTCATTGTACATGCTGATCTCAACGATTACAGGTTTCTGTTTGCTTTTTCGGATTTTCACGTCCCGAATAGACATGGCTGATAGCGCGTGAATGTCTTTCTTCCCCGCTGTGAACGGAATCCTAGCACGGCCTTCTTTCATGTCGAGCGCGTCAGCGACTCTCACAACTCCGGCCTCAATCGTAAATTGCTGAATCTCGGATTCGTGAGCATAGATCGTGTGAAGGGCTTCTGCAGTAACAATTGCCCTCTCCTTATCGGTGTACACTCCCGCTAGTAAATCAGGAATAATTTGGGCCGCAAGAGAAACGCTGAATATTTGATGGTTTTCTCTGTGAGCAACCATACCTAGGTCATGCAACACGGACCCGAGAAAGACAACAACCTCAGCATCATCATTGGACAGCTTATGGTCCGTGACGATGCTGGGCTCAACACCAGCCTCGATCAAGTTTCGAAGAATCTTCAAACCTATGTTCGAGACGATCGCGAAGTGAACTCTCCCGTGATCTGAGAGTCCGAGCCTTCGGACCGCGTTTGTGTTTATGCAATCCCAAAGGCTCTGTAAGTATTCGTGATTGTTGACTCGGTCAAGAACTGTCTTGAGTTTCTGGTTTGAGTTGTAAGGGAGATTAATCAGAATAATGTGCACCGATAATCGGTTTCTTCCCGTGGCGCTTCAAAAAGGTTCTCGAACCAGCGACACAAAGCCAAATTACTCTCCAGTTATCGACACCCTCTCGTATGCGAGTTGTCGACAAGGTGCTCGAAAATGTCGAATACACAGTCGCGGATCACCTCGCTCGTATCGAAATGAACCGTCCTCACGTCCTTAACGCCCTTTCTAAGGGGATGTTTCGCGATTTGAGGACGGCGCTAGATCTCGCTACCAGAGACAACAATGCGCGTGTTGTCGAGATAACAGGCGCTGGAAAGGCCTTCTCGGCAGGTCTTGACATCAGAGAGGTCGGAGGGTTCAAGTCTAGAGCGGAAGCGAGAGAATTCGTTTACGGACTTGTGAAGCCATTCTGGGACCAACTCTTCAAGTGCGAAAAGCCGATCATATCGTTAGTCGATGGGCCGGCCTACGGTGCAGGTGCGGAAATTGCACTTGCTTCCGACATGGTCATTGCCTCGACAGAATCAATTTTTGCTTTCTCAGGTGGACGAGTCGGGGCCCTTTGCTGCATGTCCGGAGTAATCGGACCATATCTCATGAATGGAAGAAAGCTTGTTGAGATGAACCTTTCCGGGACAGCTCTTGCTGCAGACGAAGCAAGGGACTATGGCCTTGTCAGCCACTCGGTTCCAAAACAGGAACTCGTTCCGACGTTGGAGAAGATTATTCGAGAAATAATGCGCGTGTCTCCCATTTCCAATTCCAGCTTCAAACGGATCAGGAAGACGGATCTCTCAAATACAAAACTAAAGACGGCTTACAGTGAACTCCTTAGAACGATCACTAGCAAGGACTTTCGAGAAGGGTCCAGTGCTTTCGTAGCCAAGCGGGCCCCCGAATACTATCGATAGCACGATTCCCTTACCTCGAATGTCCAGAAGGGGAGATTCAATATCACTGCTAGATCATGCCCTCGGTGAAAGAGTCCTTATATCGGGTCCAGCGACCTGTTCATGTAGGCTGGACAATGCAGGCTCCAACAAGGGCCAGCAAGCCAGTACAATGGCAAAATAGAGGTGTAAGAATAACAAATGCGAGGAGGAAATTGGAAGGGCAGGAACGTTCGAACCGAAATGAAGACCCTAGAATGCCCTAGATGTCACGACCACGTAAGATTGGACAAGTACACAGTTCATATCGCCTCTTGTCCCCAGCCCGCCGTTGCTAATACGGCGGCCTAACTGTATTATTTGGCGCCGGGAGTGGGATTCGAACCCACGCGGCCCTAACGGGCCACAGGCTCTCAAGGCCTACGCTCTCACATCTCTGGAAGATCTGCGCCTTTAGACCCACATCAGCGGGTTAATCCACTCGGCCAACGGGATGCAAGAACCCAACTGGACGCTGGCATTATCCCGGCGCGTCAGCCCGCCTTCAGGTCGAATCAGACGCAAAGGAAGTCACCTAATAAGCAGTTCTAAAAGAACAATGAAAAGACTGAGACGAAAAATCCTTGGGAATATCTGGAGGATACAGTTTTCTCGAACATGTAACAGACGCCCTGGTGGAAGCTTGGGGGGATACCCTCGAGGAGGCCTTCTCTCAGGCAGGTCTGGCCTTATTCGAGACAATGTTGGACACTAAGAGCGTACACCGAAAGACCAGCGAGGAAATCCAAACTGCTGGTCATGACGAGAAAGAACTCCTCTACAATTATCTTGAAGAACTCTTGCTTCTGTTTGAAGTCAAGCAGCTCGCTCTCGGAAACTTTACCGTAACCTCGATCATCCCAGCTCGAGGCGAATTTAGGCTCAAGGGTAGGGCAAGTGGAGAGCCTTACGATCGCACAAGACATAGCGGGAAAGTCGAGGTCAAAGGGGTAACTTATCACTTAATGGAAATAGAAAAGCATGCGGGAAAAGTAACGGTCAGATTTCTACTGGACCTGTAGCTTAACATATCCTATGTGAGCGACGCACGAGTTTTCACAATGCTCACTTTGTCTGCTCTTTTTGTTGTGGCCAGCCATGCTTATAGGTAGCTCAGGACGCAACCCGGGCGAAGAGAAACAATGAGCCACCAAGGGTCCGGACTGATCAACCGTTCAAGCACACAAATTCCTCTGACCCAAATTGAGCCTAACGTATGGGAGGTCCCAAAGGACTTCCAATCGGGAATGAAAGTCCCAGCGAGAATCTACGCCGACGAAGACCTGTTGTCCAAGATGAGAACCGATCGGACCATCCAGCAGTGCGTAAACGTCGCGCACCTAGATGGGATTTGCAAGTACGCAATCACGATGCCGGATGGACATGAAGGGTACGGCTTTCCGATAGGTGGCGTGGCAGCCACTGACTATGACGAGGGCTTGATCAGCCCTGGTGGAGTAGGTTACGACATAAACTGCGGAGTCAGACTGATCCGGACGAATCTCTCCGAGGAAGATGTGCGTCCAGTTCTCCCCAAGCTTGTGGATACTATTTTCAACTTCATACCTTCCGGGCTGGGAAGCCGTGGCCAAGTCAAACTTAGCGTAACAGAGCTGGATCGTGCAGTTACTGATGGGCTTGATTGGGCTGTGGACCATGGCTATGCTTGGCCAGAAGACCCGAAGACCATTGAGGAAGAGGGATGCATGGAAGCTGCTGACCCTTCCAAGGTTTCGAATAGTGCGAAGTCCCGGGGTGCTCCGCAACTTGGGAGCCTAGGCAGTGGAAACCATTTCATCGAGATCGAGCGAGCAGACAAGATCTTCGACAAGCGCGTCGCAGAGCGACTCGGCATCCATAAGGAGGGCCAAATTCTCGTTCTCATTCACACGGGCAGCAGAGGATACGGCCACCAGATTTGCAGTGACTACTTGCGGGTAATGGAAAGAGCGATCAACAAGTACAACATTAAGCTCCCTGACCGGGAATTGGCAGCATGCCCGAGCAAGAGTCCTGAGGCTGAAGATTACATACCCGCCATGTCGGCCGCCTGCAACTTCGCCTTTGTCAACCGGCAAATGATAACACACTGGACGAGAGAAGCATTCTCGAAGGTTTTCCAACGCCCAGCCGATTCTCTCGACATGAAGATCGTCTACGACGTCGCCCACAACGTAGCAAAAGTTGAATCCCACATGATCGATGGGGAAACAAAGAAGGTGACTGTTCACCGGAAAGGTGCAACCCGGTCCTTTCCACCAGGGCACCACGATATTCCAGCTGAATACCGCGACGTAGGACAGCCCGTCCTGATTCCTGGAAGCATGGGTACAAGCAGCTGGGTCCTAATCGGAACTCCCAGAGCCATGGAGCTAAGTTTCGGGACAACAGCGCACGGAGCTGGCCGTTTCATGAGTCGATCTGGTGCAAAGCGCAAATGGTTTGGAGGAGACCTCAAGAAGAATCTGGAAAGTCAGGGCATAGTTATTCGCGCTGCCAGCATGGAGGTGTTGGCCGAAGAGGCTCCGGGCGCATACAAGGATGTCGATAGAGTGGTCGAGGTCAGTCATCAGCTGGGAATCGGCCAGAAAGTTGTACGTATGACCCCAATAGGAGTCGCGAAAGGCTAACGGACCCTTTGGCCTAGCAATCTCAGGCCCTACCGCCCAATGGAATGTAACCGGAGTCCGCCTAGTATCTTCTATAAAGCCGAATCCACGGAGTGTCGGTAGGATCAAGGCCTTTCAGAAAAGCAAGATACACGGATACGAAATCTAAGTAAAGAACTGGCAATAATAACCCGCCTAAACGGGTGCCCGCCTTCAAACGCACTTGTGCTGGCGTAACTCGGCTCGCCTTAGTTATCGTGGATCTGAAGGACTCTAGCATGATTCGTTCGAACTCGGATTCCGAATCGTCTCGAACGAAAATTGGTGCCAAAGGAAACCGTTGATTGAACCATGCTTCCACCTCGTTATGCCCAGCCTCAGGCAATAGGCCGTACTTTGCTACCATCTTGCTATTCTCTGCAAGCTGATTCTTGAATCGCCTGGCCACACTAGCCATTCTCCGAAACGCGTAGATTACGGGAAGATGACCTTTCAATGAAACGGCAAGTCGCTTTGCCGGGTTTTCAGAAAAAGGAATGCGTCTTTGGATCCCATTCCCAAGCCGACCGAGCTCTTGAGTTGCCAACTCAATCTCCGACCTAGGGTCTTGAATGATTCCATAGCTGTGTAGCGTGATAGCAGCTGCAACAACCATCTGACCAAGTGCGGCTCGAGGGGCTGGAGCGGGCCGAACTCCTAGAAACGGGGTACCAAGTTCTTCGGATAACTTTTGCAATTTGCCACCAGTTCCGATAGCAACGAGATTGGAGCCGCGTTTGCTTGCTTCTCGAAACGCAGTAAGGGTCTCACGCGTCTCTCCTGAATAGCTAAGAGTAACAAAGAGACTATCGGATCCAACGAATCTGGGAAGGGCGGGATCCCGGTGAACAATCGCCGGGACGGAGAGCTTCTTGTCGAGCCAGTCCAGAATCAAATCTCCAGCTGATGCCGACCCGCCCATCCCCATGAAAACTATGTTACGAAAGACTGAGCGTCGGGAGCTTTTCCCGATGGGTGGCGGTACGAGTAATTGGCTCCTCATGAATTCCGGGAATCCCTCAACGGCTCCCAGCATGTCCTTCGTGTCGTGGAGGGAAATCGCTTTCTGATTGTCCAGGACAGTTGGCATGCTCGATGAATGGATGGTCGATTTCTAAATGTTCGCAGTCTTATCGAAAATATCCGACCAACTTATCTCTCGTGCCACCCGCGGGTAGTTATGGCTCAATCCGCACGACGATCCCAAATCGTCTCCGTAGCTCTACCAGGCAGCTTGACACTGGACATACCTCATCTAAGAGAAAAGACAGCCCGCCTAGGGTTTGTCTCGAGGGCACTTGCGACCTTCCGGGTAGAAGAGGCAATCATCTACAGGGACAGAACTGGAGCAGAAGTAGATCGAGAAGCAATTCTGATTGAGAAGATGCTGACCTACATTGAGACGCCTCAGTACCTTCGGAGACTACTCTTCAAGATGGACCCCGATCTACAATACGCGGGTACCCTACCGCCCCTTCGAACGCCAAGCCATCCCGACAAGCAGGCCCCAAACCCGGGTCTATTGCGGGAGGGCGTAGTCGTGCAATCGGGATCATCCTCGATGATCGAAGCTGGTTTCCGCAATTTGGTTCGTGTGAGGTCAAAGTTGCCAACCTCGGAGAGATTGACTATTCGATTGACGAAGGACTTGCCTGAACTCGAGGGAGAAATCGTTGAGCCGAGCAGGTTAACCATATATTGGGGGTTCAGGGTGGCTCGTGGGAACGTCTCACTACCAGAAATAGTACGGAGCAGGAAATTCGACTTGACCATATCCACCTCCCGGAAGGGCACGGATGTACGCGAGATCACGCCCGACCTTACGAAGAAGTGGAAGTCATCTAGTCACCCATTGATAGTATTCGGCTCACCGAACGAGGGGATCCCGGAGATTCTTGCCCGGTCCGGCATGAATGTCTCGAGCGCGATGGACTTCAACCTGAACACCATTCCAGACCAAGGGGTTGAGACTGTCAGAACCGAAGAAGCACTGTGGGGCTCCCTGGCCGTACTCAACGTTTTGGAGGGGAAGTAGATGGGTCATAGGAAGTATAGTGCACCGAGAAGAGGATCACTCGCCTACCTGCCTCGAGGGAGATCTTCCCACTGGGCTCCTCGCATCCGCTTCTGGCCCGAATACGAGGGAGCGCCGAAACTCCTCGCATTCGCGGGCTTCAAGGCCGGAACAAGCCACGTTACCATAGTCGACAATCGACAAGGATCACTGAACTACGGAAAAGAAGTTACTCTACCAGTCACCGTGGTTGAGACCCCTCCGTTGTTGGTGACAGGGTTAAGGTTCTATGAGAGATTCAACGGCGGCCTCAGGACATCGGGCGAAGTATGGGCTCCAGAACCGTCAAAGGACCTCGGACGAAGAATCAAGGTCCCGGAGAAATTTGACGACAACAAAGGCTGGGAAAAACTCGAGTCCGCAAGAGAAAGAGTTGTGGAAGTGCGGGCGATCGCCGCGAGCCAACCTCGCTTAGCCAAGATAGGAAAGAAGAAACCTGACCTTATGGAGGTAAAGATCGATGGAGGGACTGTGAAGGATCAATTAGAGTTCGCGAAGAAGCTGCTCGGTAAGGAAGTGAAAGTTGCCGATGTTTTCAAAGAAGGAATGGACGTGGACGTTATTGGGATCACAAAGGGAAAGGGCATTCAGGGCCCTGTGAAGCGCTGGGGAATAAAGAAACTCAAACACAAATCGAGAAAGACTGTTCGAGGAGTCGGCTCTATCGGTCCGTGGCATCCACACTACGTCATGTACTCGGTACCAAGAGCAGGCCAGATGGGTTTCGCTCAGCGGACTGAGTATAACAAACAGATTCTGAAGATTGGAGACAATGGAGCAGATGTCACTCCGAAAGGAGGGTTCCTTCACTATGGACCAATCAAGACGGAATTCACCCTATTGAGGGGAACGATTCCAGGACCGGCAAACAGGTTAGTCGCTCTTAGAACACCAGCAAGAGGGCGAGTCTCGGGCGAACCGCCAAAGATGGAAATGATCAGCCTGGCATCAAAGCAGGGGGCATAGAACCTTGAGCCAACGCAAAGTGAAGATTTTCGGAGCAGACGGAAAAGCCGTCAGCGAGCTTTCACTTCCGCCCGTATTCACGGCGGTTCTTAGAAGGGATATTATCACGAAAGCTGTTGTAGCGCAGCAATCTCATCGGTTCCAAGCGCAGGGACGCAATCCCATGGCTGGGAAGCGAACCACAGCTGAGTCTTTCGGGGTAGGCAGGGGAATCTCAAGAGTTCCGCGAGTAGGCGGACATGGGCCGCTCTCCGGCACAGCCGCTTTTGCCCCGGGAACTATGGGAGGGCGAATGGCTTTTCCACCGGTTACCTCGAAGCGAACCGCCAAATCAATGAACAGGAAAGAGCGACGGGTTGCACTTGACTCGGCAATAGCCGCTACAGGATCAAAGGACCTTGTCCGACTGAGAGGTCACAAGTTCGATGAGGATATCGAGCTCCCACTAGTCGTAACAGATAAAGTGGAAAAGTTCGTGAAATCCTCTGCGGCGAAAACCTTCCTCTCAGCCGTCGGAGTATGGGACGACATTGACAGGGTAAAGAAGAGCAAGAAAATACGGGGAAAGAACCGAAAACATTCAGTAGGACCACTCCTAGTAGTTAGTGAATACCAGGGCGCTCAGAGAGCCTTCGAGAACTTTGAAGGCGTAGACGTTGTCCGGATTAAGGACTTGAGCGTCGAAGCGTTAGCTCCGGGAACTCATCCGGGACGATTGGCAATCTGGACGGAGTCCGCGATCAAGACCCTGTCCGACAGGAGCTGGCTACGATAGATGACCCGAGTCTCCACCGAACTAGTCATCACCTACCCCATGATGTCTGAAGACACCGTCAAGCTAATCGAGACAGAAAACAAGATCGTATTTATCGTTCATGGCAACGCGTCAAAACGAGACATTTGGAAGGCTGTCGAGGAACTCTACGAAGTCAAGGTCGACCAGGTTCACACTCTTGTAACCCCAGAAGGTAAGAAGAAGGCATATGTCAGACTCGGCCCGGAATCGAAGGCGTCAGAGCTGGCCGTGAAACTGGGAATACTGTAGGAGTGTGCGCGTATGGGTAAGAATATTCTCGTTCAAAGACGCGGTCGTGGCTATTTCATATTCAAAGCACCAACGCACCGGAGAATCCACTCGGTCGGATACAACAGCGTGGACGGGCACTCTTCAGGCTATGTCAAGGATCTCTTGCATGAGATGGCTCGTGGAGCACCCCTAGCATTACTGAAGGTGGAGGGAGCGGGTGAAATCTACGTCCCAGCCCCAGAAGGAATCGCGGTCGGACAGAAGCTCCTCTTCGGGTCGGAAGTTCCTGCTGAGATTGGCAACATAAAGTCCCTCGGAAAAATGCCAGAAGGGACGATGATATGCAATATCGAACTAAGACACGGTGATGGCGGAACAATGGCTCGTTCATCCGGCTCATTTGCGACAGTGGTCTCGCACACTCCGATTGGGACCGAGCTGCGCATGCCCTCAGGCAAGACGATTCACGTGAATGATAATTGCAGAGCGATGATAGGCGTCGTGGCTGGTGCGGGGCGTACCGAGAAGCCGTTCATGAAGGCAGGGCCCCGTTGGTTCTTGCAGAGAGCTAGGGGACGAAAATGGCCCGTCGTCAAGGGACAAGCTATGATCGCTGCATCTCATCCTCACGGTGGAGGAAGACACAAACACGCCGGCAAGCCTACAACGGTGGGACGATGGACCTCGCCAGGTCGGAAGGTTGGGAACATCGCCGCGCGCCAGACTGGAAGGGCGAAGAGAAGAAGCGCGCGATAGACATTGACCAGCCCAATGTTAATTACAAGAACACGACGACCGAACCGGAGGATCTCCAATGCCTAGACAGTTCACTTACCGCGGGCACAACATGGAAGAGGTAAAGCAGATGTCAATGGACGAGTTCATCAAACTCCTCCCTTCTCGCCAGCGAAGATCTCTGCTCAAAGGGCTTACCAATGACCAGCGGACCTTGCTAGAGCATATTCGCCAATCGCGACGTGAGAACGGTAATGGTGGAGGAAAGGCGGAGCCCGTCAAGACTCACGCAAGGGATATGATCATCATACCTGAAATGCTGGGATTAACGTTGCATTTGCATTCCGGTAAGGAATTTGTCGCCATCGAGATCAAACCCGAGATGATCGGACACTTCCTCGGAGAGTTCGCAATCACCAACCAGAAGGTTGTCCACGGAACACCGGGCATCGGCGCGTCCCGTTCAAGCATGTACGTGCCTCTGAAGTAACACCCCTCAAGCACGCAGCCAGCCACAGATAGGCGCGAATTCGCCCATAATCAACCCTAATTCCAAATCTAAGCCCACCATTTCTAGACTCGCCATCTTGCACGCTGATCGCTAGGGAAATCCACGGGGATCGAAAAAGGCCAGACAAACCGATAACGCGCTTGTCTCACGAAAACAAGCCCATTATCCAGCCCGGACAGAAACGATGGTCGGGGAAAAAAGACCCCGATTGTGATTATGGAGCCGCGACGCAAGACCGGTCTGGGAGGAATAAACGTGATTCAAAATCGCCCATTATCAGCCCTGATTCAAGATCTGAAGACCTATGGCTAGAACCCGGGATAATCCACGCCGTAAACACGGATAATCCCCTATCGATCCAAGCCCAGACCATGCTCCGATCGGCTAGACTCGCCTATTTTCCATGCCTGACAGGAAATGTTCCAGGCAAAATAGGGGGTCTTAGCGACTCTACCTCACGACGCATGAGTGCCCGAGCTGGAACAATTAAGAACAAAACACTTCCTGTTACATGTTGGAGCGGGTTGCTAGACGCCTGCCTCGAGAGAGCCGGGCTGAGGGAAGACAAAGATCTTCACAGTGAGGCTTGGGTGTTAGTGACGCGGGCGACAGACACCCTCTAACAGGGCTGCAGGCAAAGCCCGCTCCAAACTCGAGCCACAGAATAGAGGCTTTTAGTACCAAACCAGCTGAAGCGGCAACTCGGAGGACATGATGAACCAGGAGCAACGCCTCGAACTAGTCACAAAGAGAACTGTAGAGATCATCCAGCCTGCAGAACTGCAACGAGTCCTAGAAGAGAAAAGGAAGCCTCGCGCGTACTGGGGCTTCGAATGCTCCGGAAAGCAGCCACGGTAGCCCGGCTGCCCGGAATGATGCATATCGGCACAGGACTCGTCTGCGGCACCAAGATCAAAGACATGGTCCAAGCCGGATTCCACTTCATCATATTCCTCGCAGACTGGCACAGCATGATCAACAACAAGTATGGAGGCGACATGGAAAAGATCGAAACAGCAGGCGAATACTTCAAACACTGCTTCACCGCACTCGGACTAACCGAAGATAAAGTCGAATACATCTGGGCCTCAGACCTCGCCGGCAAACCCAACTACTGGGAAAGAGTCATCAGAATCGCCAAAACCACCACGGCACAACGGGCAATGCGAGCACTACCCATCATGGGCCGCGACATGAAAACCCAAGACGTTGAAACAGCGAGCCTATTCTACCCGTGCATGCAAGCAGCCGACATATTCGAGATGAACCTAGACGTAGCATGCGCAGGAATAGACCAGAGAAAAGCCCACGTACTAGCACGAGAAGCCGGCGAAAAGCTCCGATGGCAAAAACCTGTTGCACTTCACACCCCTATGCTAATCGGCCTAGCTGGCATACAAGGATCCGACAATGGAAGCTACGATGAGGACCCTAAACTGAGCAGTGCGATTGCAGCGAAGATGTCCAAAAGCAAACCCGAAAACACGATATTACTCCACGACTCGCCTGAAATCATTGAGGACAAACTGCGCAAAGCATACTGCCCACCCAAAATAGTCGAAGAAAACCCGGTAATCGAATACTACCGCCTCCTAGCTTTCCCGACAAACAAGACCGTCACATTGGATCGGGACCAGAAATACGGAGGAGACCTGAAATTCTCCACCTACAAAGAACTCGAAGAAGCGTACAAGACCGGAGAGATCCATCCACAAGATCTCAAAGCCAACATGGCAAGAATACTAGCCGACATCCTTAGAGGAGTAAGGGAGTATTTCGACAAGCACCCCGAACCCCTGAAACAGATGCAGAAACTGGAAGAGAGGTAATCACACAATCATGGTAGCTCCGATCAGACGAAGATACCCCGCACACATTCGAAACCCGCGAACCGATCTCTACACTCGAAAGATGGAAAGGGCGACTCGGATCTTCCAAGATCTTCAGGAGCAATCTGAGTCAGGAATACCAATCATAGTCGAGGGAAGAAGAGACGAAGCGGCTTTAAGGAAGCTCGGGATAAAAGGAACCATACACTGCCTCAAAGCAACTGGAGAGCCTAGATTCAGATTCATCGAACGGCTAGACGGATCTGAGCGCGCGATCGTGCTAACTGATTTCGACAGAGAAGGAGGAGAGCTTGGAACATGGCTATACCAGGAGCTATCACACCGCGGAATCCGGGCCGACACTCAGATGTGGCGGAAGATCCGTGGCCTCGCTAGAACAGAAATCCGCAGCGTCGAGGAACTTCCTAGCTTCGTGAGAGCGCTAGAGATTCGGTCTAGAGGGTTGAGACCCTAGAATAGGTCGGCGAGAACCGGCCTACTTTCTATTAGAACACGCGGATTTACAATACTTCCGGCGTCCGGTGCAGTCCGTCTCGGACCCTTGAGTACTCAGGTGGTGGCTAGGCTCGACCGTTCTTCATCCGGACGGCCTTCGAGGGCTTGCCGTTGCCTTGGAAGTAGTCCCGGAGAATCTGCTCAAAGAATATTGAGAGGCCTCCGACACGACCGTGGTAGACTTTTTCGACTTCGTGACGCACTAGATTCTCAGCCTGATCGCTCAGGGAGATCATCATTTTTCCCATTTTCGGTTGGAATATTTTAGAAGAGGCACTGAGATTGACGATTCTTGACGGAAATCGCTAAATCCTACTCGAGGGAGACTATGGATATCTACAGCAACTTGCGGCTAACCGTCGGGTTGAACGTGTCCGACTCAATTTTTCAGTGCTAGAAAGTGTGAATTGTATATAAATAGTCAAAAAAAGGAATCACGCAAGCACTCACTCACGCAGATATCCTTCCGCTGGAAAAACCCTCGCAAAATCCCTCCAAAGCATAGGAAAGACGATAAAGTAGCCTTCCTCTCGTACCTTAATCGAGGCTCAATCTGACATGATTACCGGTATCAGATGTCTCTCAAGCGGTACAGAACGATTAGCGTCTCTCGTGTGTAACCGCCCTCTAACATCTATTTCTCTCATTATGAAAACGAGAGCTGTAACGCTCACGCAGAGATAGACTAGACTCGTCGCGAAGAATCCATACGCAGTAGACAGCACCGGAAAGGGGTCCGGCGGAAGATCCCAGGACCACGAAGACATAGTGTTCGCGAGTTCCAGAAGCGATCCAACGATCAGGGTCTGACGCAGACGACCGCGCATCAGAAATGGAACGACAGCCCAGACCAAGTAGTGCGTGTAGATCTGACGGAGTGGAATGAGCCACACCAATAACCCAAGCGCTACGATGTCAACCGGATTCAGCTCGCGAGCTCTAGACCACACAATACCTAACGCGGCCACAAAAAGTGATGTCGTTGCAGCCAACCAAACCTGATTCTCGACAATTGTAGGCAGGGAGAGATGAAAGAGGGACGGAAATATTGCGTAGAATAAGTTCATCATCGTAAAACTCGATGTTCCACCTCCAAACCCAGAGGACAAATTGAAGCCTAAAACAGATTCAAAGTAGCCGGGCAAGATGGCTGGCACCAACAAGCCGATCACAAGAATCGATCCTGTTGTAATGACAGTTGGAAACGATTTCAGGAATCCACTCCTCCTAACCAACCAAACGAGTACCAAGGGAATCGCTAGAATTGGGTGAATCTTGAAAATCGTCGCGGTAGCAAGTAATACAGAGCCCACAAAGTAGCGCCCTACAATCAACGCGAGAACGGACCCTGCGAGAATCGGATATCCAAAAACGTCCCCATTGAACCAGTAGTAGGGAGAGAGACTTATCGAAGGAAGAGCGAGAAAAATGGCAGGCGGGACAAGGGCGGAGAGACCAGAAACCCCTCTCGTTCGTAAAGCGAGGAAAACCAAGACCGCAACAATGGCGTCCGCGAAGAGACCCGCAACCCGAACGTTTCGGGAAATCAGACCGATTGTAGCTGGCGTGAGCATTACGCTGCCTGATGTTACCCTGATGATACTTCCTACCATTGCGAGTAGAAAGGGCGGGTACGGAGACGCCCAAGGGTTGGACGAGTAAGGATTCTGCCCAGCCATCAGCATCATGCTTTTCGGAATGTCAGCGCCTAAGAGATCTCCGCCGCCGTTTGTGTGAAGAATCAATGTGAGCTTTTGGAAAGTCGTTAGCGCCAGCAACCCGCCCAGAATCAACGGCGAATACTTGTCGACTAGATCGTCAAGCGTGGCAAAACTCCTGTGCCAGAGTAGTTTTAGAGACTCAAGCATCGTCTAGTCGAGCGCGTTCTAAGATGCTAAATAGCCTTTCAATCTGGAACCTTAAGACGAGTTTAAGGCGCGCACAATGAATTTTGCTGACGGATTCGTTCTCGCACTAACAATAATCTTTCTCGCTTACTTTGCCTACGCTACGCCAATAATCATGGTAGGGGTATGGCGGTACAAGAAACATGGGTTTGCCGCGGAAGAACCCGGAGAAGACTGGGATCCACCAAATGTCTCGATCCTCGTACCTGTGAAGAACGAGGAGAAGGTTGTTGGGCGATTACTTAATGCGCTTACCAAGCTGGACTATCCCAGGGAAAATCTTGAGGTAGTTGTTGTTGAAGACGGATCCAAGGACCGGACCCTTGAAATCTGCAATAATTTCGCCCGTAATCATCCATGGATCAAAGTCTTCCACAGAAATGCAAGCATTGGAAAGGGAGACGCGTTGAACTTTGGATTCAACAAGTCGACTGGAGAGGTCGTTGCCACGTTCGACGCCGATGATATTCCAGAACCATTAGCCATTACCAAAGCACTGCGTTATTTCAACGACCCGAAGGTTGGAGCCGTGCACGGCTACCATCGTACTCTTAACCTCCAGGAGAGCATTGTAGCGAGGCTGGCGGCGTACGAGACATTTCTGTACAGGTTGGCTAATGATGGGAAGTATGCGCTGAAGCTGTTCGTAGCCTTTTCGGGCTCGAACACTTTCTTCCGACGAACTGCCCTGGAGAAGGTGGGACTCTGGGACCCAAACTCCATCGTCGAAGATGCAGAATTGGCGGTTAGGTTCGCGCGAGCAGGCATTCCAACGAAGCTGGCTCCGGTGGAGAGCTGGCAAGAAATGCCAGCGAAGGTCAAGAGCTTGCTGAAGCAACGCATCAGGTGGAGCGGAGGAAACATTCAGACAGGCTTGAAGCACTGGGACGCGTGGAGGTCCATGTCCCCTTTGAAGGCATTTGATATGGAGGTGCTAATGATGAGCCCCATAATGGCAATTCTCGCCTTCGTAGGCTGGGCCCTTCTAGCGCTAGGCATAGGCCATATCGGTATACCAATTGCGGAACTCGTACCTCTTCTAGTTGTGATGGGAGCATTGAACATCTTCTACTTCGGAACACTTCTAACAGTCGTCGTCGCCCAGGCGAAAACGGGCGTAGTATCATATCTCACTCTGATTCTGGCAACCTACCCATATGCGACCCTACTCTCAATCGCAAACTTCGTGGGCCTAATCTCTGTCCTCGTTCTCGGACGAAAGCTTTGGCTGAAAACCGAGAAGACCGGATACATCG
>Ga0209802_1000645_pt1 | contig 26975 bp, 25 predicted proteins | sample GraSoiAngelo_129_FD_185886 | JGI IMG/M metagenome (GOLD analysis project Ga0209802, IMG submission 185886) | Grasslands soil microbial communities from the Angelo Coastal Reserve, California, USA - 14_0927_12_40cm (SPAdes) (version 2) | ecosystem: Environmental > Terrestrial > Soil > Grasslands ... | reverse complement strand
CCACTGGTTGAGTAGCGAGCCGACCAGCCCGCGTCGCCCGAACGCGAGCAGCAGCGCGACACCACCCACGACCGGCGGCAGGACCATCGGCAGCGTTGTCAGCGCGCGCAGGATGTTGCGCAGCGTTCCGCGCGTGCGGGCCAGGATGATCGCCAGTGGAATGCCCAGGACGAGCGCGATCGCGGTCGCGGTCAACGAGCAGAAGATCGAGAGCCCAAGTGCTGTCGTGGTTGTGGGATCGGCGAGCTCGCGCAGCGCCTGGTTCCATGGCGCGCGAACGATCAGGCCGGCGAGAGGAAGAAGGAAGAGGAGGAGCCCCAGTGCCGCTAGCAGCCCGATGGCTGGTGGGACTCTGGTTCTTTTCACATGCCCTGGAAGCCGGCGGCAGTCAGGATCGACTGGCCATCGGTCGATAGCACGAAGTCGACGAAGGCGACCGCGCCCGCCACGTTCTGAGCCGACATCAAGACTGCGATCGGGTAGTCGGCGATGACGTTCTGAGTGTCGGGGATCACTACCCCATCGACCTGGCCGCTGCTGACGATGTCGCTGTGGTAGACGATGCCGGCATCAGCTTCGCCGAGCGCGACCTTGCTCAGAACTCCTGTCACCTGCTGCTCGAGGCTCGCGGGATGGACGGTGACCCCGGCTTTGGCCAGCGCCTGGGCCGCGTACTTGCCCGCGGGCACCGACGGGTCTGCCAGCACCACGACCAACCCTGATCTCGCGAGGTCGGCGAGCGAATGGACGCCCTTGGGGTTGCCTTTCGCGACCGCGATCTCGAGTCGGTTGTGCGCGAACAGCACCGACTGGCTGTAGAGGAGGCCCGCCGAATGGATCGTCGTCATGTGCGCGACGTCAGCCGAGGCGAATACGTCGGCGGGCGCGCCCTGTGTGAGCTGAGTCGTGAGCGTCTGGGTGCCCGCGTAGCTGAAGGTCGTGGCCAAGTTCTGGGTGCTCAGCAGCTTGGCGCCGATCTTGTCGAACGCCGGCTGGAGCGATGCGGCCGCGAACACCGTGAGGGTCGTGCGGGGCGGTCCCACACCGCACGACGTCTGAATGGCGCACGTGGTCGTGCCCGAGCCGCAGGCACTCATGATTCCGGCCGCGAGGATCGCGACCATGGTTCTAGTCACGAGGCAGCTCCACTCCGACGTTGGTCGCCTTGACCACCGCGATCGCCGGCATGCCGGGCTTGAGGTCGAGCTCGTCGACAGCCTCTGCCGTCAGCAGAGATACGAACCGGTGCGGCCCGGCCTGAATCTCCACCTGCGCCGCGACCCGATCCTTGACCACGCGGGTGACGATGCCGGGAAACCGATTGCGCGCCGATTGCGCGACCACGACTTCCGCCGGCTTCTTCCCGTCGGGCTTCGCCAGCCGAGCCAGCGAGGCGCCGTCCACAAGGCGCTGGCCGCCGGAGCTGCGCGCTGCGCGCAGGCGGCCATCGTCGACCATGCGGCGGACCGTATCGGCGCTGACCCCGAGCATCTTCGCGGCCTGTCCGAGGCGATAACTAGGCATTTCCGAAGAAATGCTAGCAGGTGCTAGCTATTGCGCGGGGAAAACCAGCTCGGCGCGAGCGGCCCGATAGAACCAGAAGGTTATCAAGACGATCGCACCGTCGAGGAGGAAGTTGGCCAGAAACGGGTATGCGAAGCCCCCGAATAGGAAGAGAGCCAGCGAGATGAGCGAGCTCGACGCCTTGGCGAGCAACAGGAACTGAACAGGTTGGGCCTGAATTCGCGTACCACGCTGCGCGACCCACGAAAACGCCGCGACCAGGATCATGTAAGGGACGGCCAGCGTCAGCCAGAAGTCCTGGCCGGCCTCGAGGGCCGCGACCTCGTGCATGCCCAACGACTTTGCGGTGGAGTTCAGGATCCGCACGGTCAGATAGGGGAAGACGAAGAAGTCGAAGGCGCCCAGCGCGAAGATCACGGTCCAGATCCGAAGCAGCAGTCGAAGGCGCTGGGATGCCGCCGGCACAGCGACGCCATAATCGCACGGCATGTCTTTGACCGCCGCCCGCCGTGCGACGCTGGTCGCCCTGGCGGATTCGATCTTGCCCCGCGGCGGCGCTCTCGAGCCGGGGGCGAGCGACGTCAACGTCGCGGGCCAGCTCGAGGCGTACCTCGACCGGTGCGCGCCCGGCACCCGACGGACGGTCAACGTCATGCTGACGGCGTTCAACCTCTCGTCGATCCTCAGCCGCCATCTGCGCCCGTTCCGCCTGCTCGGCGCGCAACCGCGCGAGTCTTACCTCGTCGCTTGCGAGACATCGAAGATCCGCCAGCGTCGCGAGACGCTGATCGCGCTCAAGGCGCTGATCCTGATGTTCTTCTGCTCGGACGACCGCATCAAGCCGCTCATCGGCTACGACGCGCAGCCATATAAGAAGGTCGAGCGCGAGCCGGGTGTCATCGAGCTTCCGGTCGAGCAACCTGAGCCAGGCTTCTACGAGTCGACGGACGTGGTCGTCGTCGGCAGCGGTGCGGGTGGCGCGGTCGCTGCCAAAGAGCTTGCCGAGGCCGGCCTCAAGGTCATCGTTCTGGAAGAGGGCGAACATTTCGACCGGCGGGATTTCACCGGCCCGCCGGCCGAGCGCCTGCGCCGTTTCTATCGCGGAAACGGCCTCACCTTCACAATCGGCGTGCCCACCATCTCGCTTCCGATCGGTCGGGGCGTCGGCGGGTCGACGCTGATCAACTCCGGGACTTGCTTTCGAACGCCGGACTTCGTCCTCGACTCATGGGGCATGGACGGGGCGGAGCTCGCGCCGCTGTTCGAGAGCGTCGAGGAGACACTTAACGTCGGGCCGGTCGGGGCGGACATCATGGGCGCCAACGGCGAGACGATGGAAAAGGGGCGCCGCGAGCTCGGTTACAGCGGAGGTCCCATTCGGCGCAACGCCCGCGGTTGCCACGGCTCCGGTGTCTGCGCGTTCGGCTGCCCGCTCGACGCCAAGCTCGGCATGCACGTCACGTACCTGCCGCTCGCCGTGCAGGCCGGCGCGCGGATCATCAGCGGCTGTCGCGTCGAAGGCCTCGTCATCGAGAACGGCCGGGCGGTCGGCGTGCGGGGGTCGATCCTCGATCCGGAGAGCGGCGCCGTTCAGCGCGACGCGCGATTCGAGGTGCGCGCGAACCACGTTGTGCTTGCGGCCGGCGCGATTTACACGCCGGCGCTCCTGCTGCGACAGCGCCTGGCGAACTCGAGCCGGCAGGTCGGGCGTAACCTCCGGATCCATCCGGGCTGCGGTGTGCTCGGCGTGTTCGACCACGATCTCTTCGCCTGGAAGGGCGTGATGCAGAGCACTTACGTGGACGAGAAGCTGCGCGACGGTGTTTTGCTAGAAGCGACGTATCCGCCACCTGGTGTCGGCTACAGCGCCGGAGGCGTCGGCGGGAAGGGCAGCGACCTGAAAGACTTTCTCGCCCGCTATCGGCAGACCGCCGCCGCTGGTTTGATCATCTCGGATACCGGCACCGGTCGAGTACGTGCCACGCCCGGCGGCGGATTGCTCATCACCTACGACCTGCACCCCGACGACGTGCGCAAGACCCTCGAGGGGATAAGGCTCGCGGCTGAGGTTTACCTCGCGGCCGGCGCGCAGGAGGTGCACACCTTGCTGCCGGGCATGCCCGCGGTGCGCAAGCGTGAGGAGCTCGACTGGATCACCGATGGCAAGTGGTCCGCGGCGGACCTCAAGCTCTCCGCCTATCACCCGATGGGCACTTGTCGAATGGGCAAGGATCCGCGTTCATCGGTGGTGGACGACTTCGGGCGCGCGCACGACCTGCCCGGGCTGGTGATCACCGACGCGAGCGTCCTGCCGGGCTCGACATACGTGAACCCTCAGATCACGATCATGGCGCTGGCCGCTCGCAGCGCCAGGCACCTCGCCGCGGAGGCCGGCTAGACCGTCAGCGGGACGCCGGCGAGCGGGGTTTCGGACGCATATTCGAAAGCCGCCGCTGCCGTCCGCGTGATGTGAGCAAGGGTTTCTGATCCGCGGACTAGACGCAGGTCGAGGTCTGCAACCTCGGTGTGGTAGCAGAAGCGAGCGCCGCCTCGCGGGTCGGCATAGGTCACGCCGATGAGGTCCTCACGACGCGGCTTCACGGTCGCATGCAGGCTGCGGTCTCCGAGCTGCGCGGTGGCTTTCCATCCATCGGGTGAGATCGGCCCCCGGTTGCGCAGCACTTGAACCGGTCCGTTGAACAGGAAGCGATGCTCGGCAGCCTGCGCGCCGACCGCTGTGCCCACCAGGACCCGCCCGAGTCGCGACCGCACGCGAGATGTCGCCCCGTCCACCCAGAAATCCGGGCCCGAGGCAAAGCCCCAGTTCCAGGCGAGCGCGTGGCTCGAGCCCCATGTGTGCTGCTGCCCGCCGGGAACCGCCTCGAGCCGGTGCTCGCGGCCGTTGACCTCGATGGTTCCCGAGATGCTCAGAGCCGGCTGCGCCCCGATGTTCGCGACCGACGACAGCCCTTGCCAGCGTGGGCGCAGGAACGGAAACGGTGGCTCACGCGACTCCCAGCTCAGGTCCCAGCGGGCCATCCCGCTCTCTGTGTGGACGTGGCCCGCGCAGCCGTCGCGCTCGAGGACGGCGCCCTCGAGGCGCAGCCCGAACGGCCGAGTGGACGTGCGCAGCGCGCGGAGCGGAAAGGTGACCTTGCCACCCCAGTTCGCCTCAGGGTGGTCGCGGTCGAACGCGAAGGCCCACAGCGCGGCGTGCGGTTGGGCCGAAACGCCCGCCGCCGGGTTCATCGTCGTGTAACGGAGCCAGTAGCCGCGGCGCGACGGCACGTCCGAGGCCGTCAGGTACCAGGCCTCATACGTGCCCGCGCGGTCCTGGCATCGGGCAGCGTTGGCGGCGTCTGTGTTCAGCGGCACGGTGCTTACGAATTCTTCACATCTGGGTGATGCCAAGCGCTTGCGGCCGGGATTCAATGGGCCCATGGCGCTAAGAGTTCCGGAGCCGGCGACCGAGACTGCACCCCCAGTCCGCAAAGGATTCACCCGCCGCCAGGCGCTCGCGGCTGCCGTGGCGACCGGCGTCGGCGTGGGCGCCGTGCGTCTCCTGGGGGGAACCATCCAGAACATCACTCGCTCAGGCAGCGCGTCGGGCACGGACTGGGTCTCGCCGCTCAGCCGCGAGTCGGCACGCGTCGCGCAGCTGCTGAGGCGGACGACCTTCGGCTACACGCAGGCGCAGCTTGACTCCGCCCTGTCCGATGGATTCAGCAAGACGGTCGACCGCCTGCTCGAGACCAAGCCGCAAGAGCCACCCGTGCTCGCCGCCGCCGGGACGCCGGGCGGAAGGTTCTCCCCGCAACAGCTGCAGCAGTGGTGGGTGGATCACATATTGACGACGTCAACGCCATTCGCCGAACGAATGACGCTCTTCTGGCATGGGCATTTCACCAGCGACTACCGCAAGACTGGCGACAACACTTTCATGTACTGGCAGAACCTCACGTGGCGGCGCATGGCGTTGACGAACCTGGGGCCGATGCTCTTGCAGGTGACGACAGATCCGGCGATGCTGCGCTACCTCGACCTCGCGACCTCGACCGGCCAGAGCCCCAACGAGAACTACTCGCGCGAGCTCATGGAGCTCTTCACGATGGGCGCCGGCAACTACACGGAAGACGACGTGCGCCAGAGCGCGAAGGCGTTGGCGGGTTGGCAGCAGCCACCGCCGGACTCGATCGCGACGGTCACCGTCGACAAGGCCAAGATGGTCACCCAGAAGCTGCCGGTTTACTCCACGCAAAAGCCGGGCGTTTTCAACCCGAAACGAGCCTACAAGGGAACGGTCACGTTCCTGGGCAAGAGCGGGAGCCTCGATACGCAGGGCGTCATCGACCGGATCCTCGCGCAGCCGGCGACCGCCCCATTTATTGCATCCAAAGTGGTCGAGCACTTCGTCACGACCCGTCCGGTGAAGTCGTACATCACGCGGCTCGGGGACGCCTTCCGACAGAGCAAGTACGACGTGAAGACGCTGATGCGGGCGGTCCTGACCAGCCCCGAATTCACAGCCGATGGGAGCTATCGTGCGCTGCTGAAGTCACCCACCGAGTTCATGGTCAACGGAGCGCGGGCGCTGGGCGCGACCAACCTCGGCAAGCTGATCGTCGCCGCGGGTTCGGGAATGGGGCAGAGCCTGTTCGATCCGCCCGACGTCGGCGGCTGGCCTAACAACGCCGCGTGGATCTCATCGAACACAGTCGTCGAGCGGGTGAACTTCGTCACCGTGGCGCTCGCGCAGTCGAAGGCTTCGCTCCCATCATCCCGCGACGCGGCTCAGCAGCATCTCGACGGTGTGCTGAGCCCGCAGACCGCCAAGCTCTTGACCCAGGCGCCCGACGAGCGGTCGCGATGGTTTGTGACCCTGGCCTCCCCGGAATTCCAGCTCAAGTAGGTGCACGTGAGATGAGTAAAGAGATCGGCATCAACCAGCTCAAGCGGCGCGATTTCCTGCAAGCCGGCCTTGTATTCGGAGCCGGTGCGGCGGGATTGGCCGCCGGCTACGCGGCGGTACCGGACGCATTCGCTCGCGCTGTCTACGCGGCCAAGCAAAACGGCGTCGCCAACGACAACGTGCTCGTGATGATCCAGCTCGCCGGTGGCAACGACGGGCTGCGCACGCTGGTTCCCCTCACGGACCCGACGCTGCACGACCTGCGTCCCAAGCTCGCGGGCCCGATGGTGTCGCAGGCTCTGCCCCTTACCACGGACTTCGGGCTCAATCACAACCTCGGCGGCATCAAGTCCTTGTGGGACAAGGGCAAGGTCGCCATCGTGCAGGGAGTGGGCTACCCGAACCCGACCTTCTCGCACTTCGAGTCGATCCGAATCTGGGAGACCGGCGACCCGACGCGCCGGCAGGTCGATGGCTGGCTCGGACGGACACTCGCCAAGGCCTACGACTCCAACGGGCATCCGCTCACCGGCTGCGCGTGCGGAGCGACCGACGTTCCCGGCGCCCTGCGCGACCTGCAGGCGACCATGACGGTGATCCAGAACCAGAAGACCTTCGGCTTCAGCGGCGGATCGGAGGTCGAGGCAGCGGTCGGCGCGCTGTACAAGGGCACGCCCGGCATCTACGGCGCGCTGTTCGACACCGCCATCGCCACCGCCAACGACACCATCGCGACGCTGCGCACGTCGTCCGCGAGCTACCAGCCGATGGCGGACTACTCGGACAAGGTCCAGCTCGTCTACTCGTCCAAGAATCAGCTCGCCGCGGCGTTGCAGCTGGCGGCCGAGCTTATCGTCACCGGCACCGGGGTCAAGCTCTTGCACGTCACGCTGGGCGGCTTCGACACGCACTACACCGAGCTGAACAGGCACGACGACCTGATGGGTTATCTCGACTCGGCGGTCAGCGCGTTCTATCAGGACCTCGCCGCGCACGGAAAGGCGGACAAGGTGCTTATCGCGACCTGGTCGGAGTTCGGGAGGCGACCCAAGGAGAACGCGAGCGGCGGCACCGACCACGGCGCGGCCGCCCCTCTGCTGCTGATCGGCGACCCGGTGAAGAGCGGGCTGTACGGCGCGGAGCCGAGCCTCACGAGCCTCGATGCCACCGGGAACCTCAAGTTCGCGGTCGACTTCCGCTCGGTCTATCAAGAGATCCTTGGTAGCCATCTCGGCGCGGATGCCAACGAGATCCTGGGCGCCTCATTCGATCGGATCCCCTTCTTGAACGCTCCGGTCGCCGTCGCGTAAGTCGGTTCCATGCGCACGTTCCTGCTGAAGGCCGGGGCGACGGCGCTCACGTTGGGCACCACGCTGGCTTCAGCGGTGTACGTGACCGCCCATCTGAAGAATCCGTCCGCCCCGCTGCAGCCGGCCGTGCTCACCTCCCAGCAAGGTGTCGATGGACTCACGATCACGCCGGGCGTCAGGCAGGGGGACGTCCAGCCGGTGACGTCGACCTATGCGTCCTGAGCGCCCTGTCGAGGCTTACCACTTCGAGGCGTTGGGGACGAGCTGCAGCCTGTTCGGGCTGGGCGTGTCCCAGACGGAGCTGCTGAAAGGAGAGTTCTGGGTGCGCGCGCTGGGCGCACGCGTCACACGCTTCTCGGAACGCAGCGAACTATCGATGCTCAACCGCGCGGACGGCGCCTGGGTGGACATCAGCGCTGAGATGGAGGCGCTGCTGCGCGAGGCGCTGCTTGCGTACGAGCTCAGCGCCGGGCTCGTCAACGTCGCCGTGCTGCCTTCGCTGCTTGCGATCGGCTATACACGGCCGCTTGCCGAAGGCGCGACCACGGCGACGATGGTGACTGCACTTCCCGCGCCAGCCCTGCCGGATGTTCTCAGCGTTCGTAACAAGCGCGCGAGATTGGAACGTGGGTGCGGTGTCGACCTCGGTGGCATCGCCAAGGGCTGGATGGCCGACCGGCTGGCCGCCCAGCTCGGCTCCGATGCGCTCGCGAACATCGGCGGCGACCTGCGCGCGGTCGGAGAAGGGCCGCGCGGTGACGGATGGCCGGTTGGGCTAGGCGGCGCCACGGTGATGCTGCGCGACCAGGGTGCCGCGACCAGCAGTGTTCGCCGTCGCAAGTGGGGAGAGCTGCACCACCTCATCGATCCACGCACCGGGCTTCCATCCAGGAGTGGCCTGGAGGAGGTTTCCGTGGTGGCTGCCACCGGTTGCGAGGCGGAGGTCGTCGCCAAGACAGCGCTCCTGCTTGGCCCCGGCCTGGCCACCGCATACTGCGCCGCACATTCGCAGGCCTGGTGGTTGAGCACATGACGCCCGATCAGTTCTTCTGGGTGCTGTCGCGAGTGGCCGGGCTCGGCTCCTACGCCGCGCTTGCGGTCGCGCTGGTGACCGGCATCGCACTGCGCACCGCGGTCCTCGACTGGCTCGGCAGTAACCGGGCGCTGCGCTCGCTCCACGAATACACCACGGTGCTTTGGATACCGCTGGCCGTGCTGCACCTCGCCTCGCTGCTCTTCGACAAGACGTCGCGAATCGCGATCATCGACATGGTGCTTCCCTTCCATTCGTCCTACGGCACCCTGGCAATCGGCCTCGGCACCCTGGCGGTCGACATTCTGCTGGTCGTCACCGTGACCGCGTACCTGAAGAGGCGAATGCCCGGCGAGCTGTGGAAGTGGCTGCACCGACTCGCCTACGTCGCTTTCGCGCTCATCTTCTTGCACGCTGTACTCAGCGGCACCGACTTCAGCGATCCGATCGTTTCTGCGATCACGTGGTCGACGGCGGCGATGCTCCTGGTGCTGGGTCTCGCGCGCGCGTTCTGGGGCCGGCTGCCCGCGTAAAAGGGAGTCCTTAGGCGGCGAGCTGCTGCCTCAGCGCGGCCACCTGCCGGCGAAGCTCCTCTTCGGCCTCGAGCGGTGTGTCGACCTCCTGTCGCTCGCGGTGCCACCCCTCCATGGCCAGGTCGATCTGCGCCGTTTGCAATCGCGCGAGTAGGAAGTACGCACGCAAGCCGCCGCGGCTGAGGGCGCGCATCCGCTGTTGAAACCGCCGCCACGGGCTCATGAGGATCGACACCTCTGCAGGCATGATCGCGCCACTGCCGCGTGTGGCTTCCTTGCGGAACTGATCGCCGAGGGCCTGGCTTTCGATATGCAGGCCGAGCAGCAACAGGGCCAGCACCGCGGCCGTAAACGGGCCGGTCATTATCAGCGTCCGAAGGTGGATCTCCAGGATCCCGATTGCCGTCTTCTCGATGGGGAAAAGGGTGAGCCACGCATCCCACGAGAAATGCGCGGCGATGGCGACCAGGAACCCTGCCGCGATCGCGATCAACTTCTTGCGTGTGCCTGGAAGCTGCCGGGCGATCCCGATGCCGGCGCCGACGAAAGCGGTGTAAGTCGCGTGGCCGAAGAACAAGCCGAGCACCTGGCGCGCGTACCACTGAAATCCGGCCGCATAGCTGCCCACACCCTCTGGTTGAAAGATCGCGTAGAGGTTGGTCATGTACGAAACGGACTCCATGAAGTTGAAGCCGAGGCCCACCGCGGCGCCGTAGACGATCCCGTCGACCACGTCGTCGAACTCATCGCGCATGACGAGGAAAAGCAACACCACGGCCGAACCTTTGGCCAGCTCTTCGAGGATCCCGGCTGAGAATGCCGTGGAGACGTCGAGGCCCGGGCCTGGCACCAGGGTGCGAATCGCGATCAGCTGCCACAGGCTCTCCGCCCAGATGACGAGGCTGGTGGCCACGACCGCGCCCCAGGCGGCGGCGACGAGTACGAGACGCCACGGCTCTTTTTCGTTGCGGTCGATCCTTCGCACCACCCAGAGTCCGAACGCGGTCGTCGGCAGGCAGGCGAGCGCGCAGATGACCGCGACGGTCGGGCCGGCTGCGCCGGTGAAAATGAAGACGTCGATCAGCAGCAGCCACAGCAGTGCCGCGAGGCCGAGCAGGACGCCCGCCCTGATGAAGTCTTTCCGTCGCTGCTCCGGGTCCCGATCGAAGCCGCGCACTCCGATGAAAGTGCCGAGGGCAGTCAGTGCGACCGCCAGCAATCCATACAAGGACGTGCGGCCGGCAACGGTATCGAGGTAGACGTAGTTGAGGATCGAGCTCGCGACCAGGACCAGGACCAAAGCAACGGCGATCCCGATCGCTATCGCATAGCGAGGGGGTCGTCTCTGACGAGGGTTGGCTGCGCGCGCGGAGAGCGCCACTATCGCTCCACGAGTACGACCCGCCGGCCGATCACCTCGACCGGCACACCGCCCTCATATCGCTCGACGACGAAGATGTAGTGGCCGGGCAGGTTGTGCTGAAAGCCCGGCGGGACGCGAACCGGGATGATCGTCTGGCTCGCCAGCTTGTCCGGCGTGGCCGGGCCGACGCTGCCGACGACGTTTCCGAAAGCGTCGTACCAGCGCGCGTCGACGACGACGTTTTTCGGCAAGGAGGACCAGTCGACGACGGCGGCGAAGAGCATGCTGCGAGGGAAGGAGTTCCGGTCAGGCCCGGCGGTGGTGTTGCTGGCGGGGTCGTACTGAAAGACGCCGGTGATGGTCGCCTTCAGGCCGGTGTGCTGGCCGGGGGGCTCGAAATAGGCGAACTCGGCGAGCCCGGCGACGAGGATGAGAATCGATACGGCCGCATAGACGAGCAGGGTTCGGTAGAGCGTGCGAACCTGGTCGACTGGCGCCGCTACCACCAAACGCCAGTGTATCGGTGGCTCAGCGAAAGACGAATGCCGCGATAGCCAGCAAAGCGGCGGTGACTGCAAGTGTTGCGCGCACTGCTCCGCGGGGAATCATCCAGTCAGAACGGTAGCCACGGGCGAAGGCGCGGCTCCAGCGGTTATCAGGATAAATCGCGCCTAACACAGCCAGGCCAATGCACAAGATGACGAGACTCTCTCCAGCGAAGTGGCCCACGGATCCCGAGTATGGGGTGGGACCAGGGGTCTAGGGCGCTGGTGCGGCGGAGAGGAGTTGAACCTCCACGACCTTGCGGTCACTAGCTCCTGAAACTAGCGCGTCTGCCATTCCGCCACCGCCGCTTCGGGGCGAGCGAGAAGTATACCGATGGCCAAATGGCCTCAGACAGGGATCTCGCGCCGCTTGATCAAAACGTGCGGAATCCCCCGTGAGGATGCGCTCGGTTGGATCAAAACGTGCGGAATAAGCCGCAGTCAGCTCGCGATGAACAGCGTGTGCCAGGCCGCCTCGACCAGCTCCGGGCTCAACGACGGTTGCGCTCCTCGGGCTGACGAAACGTCCACGAGTCGCTCGAGCAGGTCCCGCGGGTGGTTCCCGCGCAACGGCCGGCCGCCGTATAGCGTCCGGATCATTTCCAGCGCGTTCGGGTCGGGCGGAATCGTCAGCCGCTCTCGCTCCCGCTCGAAGATGCGGCACCACATCTCCCACGTCGGGTCGGGCATGAGGACCTTGTAAGCGAGCCTGCGCAGGTAAGCCTCGTCCAGAAGCTCGGCGGGCTTGAGGTTCGTCGACAAGGCCAGCTGCGCCCAGAACGGCACCTCCACCTTCCGGCCGCTCGCCGAAAGGTTCATGTAGTCGATCTCCTGCTCGAGCGGGACAAGCAGGCGGTCGAGGATCTGCTTCGAAGACACGCGCTGGCGGCCGAGGTCGTCGATGAGAAGCACACCGCCGTTGGCCTTGACCTGCAGCGGCGCGCCGTAGGTGCGGCTGCCCTCTTCCCACGTCGGGTCGAACATCTCGATCTGGAACTCTCCGCCAACCTGAACCAGCGGTCGCGCGACACGACGCCAGCGACGATCCGCGGGCTGGTTGGCCTCCAACCTGTGGACGGCCGGGTCGAAAACCGTCATCACCTCGCCGCCGCCGATATCCAGAGCCATCGGGACGACGATCGGCGTTCCCAACAGCCGTGGGATCCGGCGCGCGAGCGAGGTCTTGCCGTTGCCAGGCGCACCGTAGATGAAGATCGATGAGCGCGAGTTGACCGCGGCGCGCACCGCTTCCGTCACGCCCGGCGCCAGCTCGATGCCCGCGAGCGCGGCCGTGACCTTGGTCAGGTCGAGTGTGCCGGGCTTGGCCGCCTCGGCCAGCACCGCCCGATACTCGCGCAGCGAAACCGGCGACGGTCCGGCGTAGCGCGTTCCTGCCCGCGCAATCTCCTCGCTGCGAACACGGCCCTGTTTGGTCAGGGCATACGTCATGCGTTCGGGCAGCGGCCGGCCAAGCCAGGGCCCCTGCTCATTGGCGAGGCCGAGGGCGTCCAGGAAGTTGGCGGTCGTCAACGCCTTCAAGACGGGTTCGATCGCGACGAATGGCAGGGCGAGATGCTCCGACACCTCATAGCCGGTGAGCCGGGTGGCGGTCGAGGCGATGCGGAGGATCATGCCCTCGATCAGCGTACGGTTGATCTCCGGCGGCGGCGGGGTCCCGAGCTCCGGGCCGGTCGCCGGCGTGTGCGTCGGCGGCGGCATGGGCTGCGGCTCGTCGACGTGTTCGAGGATCGCCCCGAAGAGCTTCTTGCCGAACCGAGCGCGGTCCGCGTGGTCGGGCGGTTCGCCTTCCCGCCGGCGACTGATCCAGTTGGGGACCTCTTTGAACACCACGGTGTTGCCGATGAGCAGCTGCACCATGTCAGGTTCCGCAGTCGTCACGCGCACAGCGATTCGGACCAGGTAGCCCTGGCTCTTCAGAGCCGACCAGCTCCGCTCCCACGCGACCTCGTTGCGACCCGACCACGTCTGCCGCACAGTGCGGTCGCGCGCCAGGGTCACGTCTTTGCGGTTCTGGTAGCGCCGGCGGACGAGCTCCGTGACGTCCTTGTCCACGTCCTCGGCCACCAGTGCCGCGAGCGGCAATGCGCGGTCGTCGACCGCCGGCCGGTTCTTGATCTCGAAGATGGTGTTGGCGGTCGGCGCGAGCGCGCGAATCACGCTCGCGTGGCGCGGGCAGAACGGCGTGCGCTCGATGAATTGAATGTGGCGGCGGCACCACCAGCTCTTGCACTCGCGCCCATTGAGGTCCTTGTACGCACAGGCCCAGCCACGCCGCTCACCGCAATCGACGAAGGTGCAGACGCCCGGAGGCTTGGGCCCGTCGGTGCGCTGAGGGATCGCGACCTGCGGCTCGGTGACCTGCACCGGCACCGCGCTGTCCGACGACATGGTTTCAGCAGGCGGCTGCGCGACCCCGGGCTTGGGCATGTAGTGGAACGCGCCGGAGAACTCCTCGCAGGTCTGGAAGCGCTGAGAGGGATCCTTGGCGGTGGCCTTCCAGATGATCTCCATGATCGGCGAGGGGATTGCCGTCGACGCCCTCGGCCTGTCGAAGACCTGCGAGTGCAGCACCGCCGGCAGTGGCCCCGTGAATGGCGGCTCGCCGTGCAGCAGCTCGTACAGGATCATGCCCAGCGAGTACACGTCGGAGTACTTCTCGACCTCCTCGCCCTTGACCTGCTCGGGCGCCATGTATGCGGGCGTCCCGACCATGCTCCCCGTGGCGGTCAGCCGGTGCTTGTCGTCGATCAGCTTCGAGATGCCGAAGTCGAGGATCTTGGTCTTGCCGCGGTTCGAGATGAGGATGTTGTCCGGCTTGAGGTCGCGGTGGACGATGCCAAAGTCATGGGCGACGCCAACTGCGGAGAGCAGCTGTTGCACCAGGTCGACCGACACGTCGACGCTGAACCGCCCGTACTCGTCCAGCCATGAACGCATCGACCGCCCGTCGACCCACTCCATGACGATGAAGAGCACCGGGCCGTCCTCGTCGAAGTCGTAAACGCGGACGATGCCGGGGTGGTTGAGGGCGGCGACGGTCGCCGCCTCGCGGTGAAAGCGCTGGCGGAAGCTGACGTCGGTCGAGTACTGCTCGGCCAGCACCTTGATCGCCACGGGGATGTCGAGGCGTGGGTGGGTCGATCGATACACGACGCCCATGGCGCCACGTCCGAGCTCGGCTTCGATCGGGTACCGCCCGAGTTGTGTAGTGCTCACCTTCGGTTCAGGGGGAACCCAGTATGCCGGACGGTGCCCGGCGCCAGACCTAGTTGAAGACGCTCAGAGGCAGGTAGAAGGAGACCCCGAAATTGGGCTGGTCCACGATCTGGCTGATCCGCAGGTCGCCCGCCAGGCTGCACAGGATGTAGGCGTCCTGGGGGCTCAGGGAGTGGTCCGCCTGCAGCCAGGCGATGGTGTCGCGGACCGAGTTGCGGGCGTTTTCCATCAGGTCCGGGCCGAGCGCGCACACCGCGTGGTAGCCGGCTGCATCGCTGCGTGGCTGCAAGGGCTTGGGCGGCGTCAGGAAGTGATAGCTCCACGGCCGCAGCCGGCCGCCCTTCACCACTCCAAACCGGAGTGAGAACGACATCGGACATTCGATTCCCGTAACGCAGACCTCGCCGTCTCCCTGCGCCGCGTGGCAGTCGCCCGCCGAGAAGAGGGCGCCAGGGACGAAGACCGGGAGGTACAGCTTGGTGCCTGCCGTGAGGTGGCGGGTGTCGATGTTCCCGGCGCCTTTGGTCGGCGGCAGGACGTCGTGCCGCCCCGGCTCGTCGGTCGCCACGCCCATGGTCCCGCAGAACGGCGCGATGGGGATGTGAATGTCGTGGCGGAGCTCCGCCGACGTGCGGTCGCCGAGGTCGAAGTAGCGCACGTAGGGTTCGGGAAAGTCCGAGGCCAGCAGGCCCAGGCCGGGGAGGATCGCCGACCATCCCCACGACCCAGGTTTGAGCTCCAGGATCTCCACCTCGAGGGCGTCGCCGGGCTCCGCGCCTTTGACGTAGACGGGGCCGCCCAGCGGATACAGGCGATCGAAGTCGAGCTCGCCCAGCTTGGAGGCGTCATCGCCCTTCTTCAGCTGGCCGGCGGTGACCTCTTCGGTGTCGAAGCGCACGACGTCACCGGGCGCGATCTCGACGGCGGGTGGGAGCGAATTGTCCCACTTGTAATGGAAGGTGTCTCGCCCGATCTGGTGCTCGCGCACGCCCGTCCTTGCCATCTGACGATCTACTTCCTGGCCGCCGGAGCAGCGTTTTCCTTGATCGGCGCCGCACCGGCGCGCAGCACTTTCTTGTCGAACTTGCCGACCGACGTCTTCGGCACCTCATCGATGAAGCGGATCTCGTCCGGCAGCCACCATTTGGCGACCTTGTCCCTGAGGAACTCGATTACCTCTTCTTGGGTCACCTGGCCCTTGAACTCCTGCTTGGCGACCGCGAATGCGACCGGCCGCTCGTCCCATTTCGGGTGGACGAGGCCGATCACCGCCGCTTCCATGATCTTGGGGTGGGCCATGATCGCGTTTTCGAGCTCGACGGATGAGATCCATTCGCCCCCCGACTTGATGACGTCCTTGGTGCGGTCGACGATCTCGATGTAGCCCTCGGGCGTGATCTTAGCGACGTCGCCGGTGCGGAACCACCCGTCTTCGGTCAGCTTGCCGGGGTCGTAGCCGTTGTGATACCCACGCGCGATCCACGGCCCTCGGACCTGGATCTCGCCAAACGCCACGCCGTCCCATGGAAGCTCCTCACCGGTGGCCACGTCGCATATTCGCAGCTCGACTCCCGGCACGACCATGCCCTGGGTAAGGCGCGCATCGAGCTCGTCCTCCGGCTTGGTGCCGGCGCGCGGCGTGGCGACGCTGCCGAGCGGCGAGGTCTCGGTCATTCCCCATGCGTGGAGCATGCGGAGGCCGAGCGAGTCCATCGTCTCCATCACGGCTCGGGGTATGGCCGAGCCGCCGCAAACCACTGTCCGGACCAGCGGCAAGCGCCGCCCACTCTCCTTCAAGTACGCGGATGTGCTGATCCATATCGTCGGCACTCCGGCGAGGAACGTGGCGCCTTCTTGCTCGGCCAGATCGACGATGGATTTGGCGTCGCCCATGAAGCGGTCGGGGAACAGCACCTTGCAGCCGGCCATGCCGCAGGCGTACGGCAGTCCCCAGCTGTTGGCGTGAAACATCGGCACGATGGGGAGGACGGTGTCCTGTTCCGTCAGGCCGAGGCTGCCACCCTGCAGCACGCCCATCGTATGGATGAACTGCGAGCGATGCGAGTAGACGACCCCTTTCGGATTGCCGGTCGTGCCCGACGTGTAACACATCGACGCGGCCATGCGCTCGCTGAGCTTGGGCCATGCATAGTCGTCGCTTTCGGCGGCGAGCAACGTCTCGTAGTCGAGCAGCTCGCCGAGCCCATGGTCCGCCGGCAGCGGCGTTCCGTTGCCCATGACCACGATGGTCTTGATGCTCGGAATCTTTCCGGTCAGCGGCTTGAGGATGGGGATCAATGTCTGATCGACGAATAAGACCTTGTCCTCGGCGTCCTTGATGATGAATTCCAGGTGCTGCGGAAACAAACGCAGGTTGAGCGTGTGCAGGACGGCGCCCATGCAGGGCACGGCGTAGTAGAGCTCGAGGTGCCGGTAGTTGTTCCAGGCGAGTGTTGCCACCCGATCGCCGGGCTTGATGCCTAGCCGCTTGAGCGCGCCGGCGAGGCGGTTGATGCGGCGGACCAGTTCTCCGTTGGTGGTGCGGTGGAGACCCTGCTCCTGCTTGGTGACCACCTCTTTCATCTGGTGCAGCCGCTCGAGTCGCCAGAGCACATGCTGCAAAGAGAGCTCGTAGTCCTGCATCAAGCCTTCCACGGACCAACCTCCAGCAAGAGTAGTAACGAGGCGGCGTCCTAAGAGGTGGATGGTAAGCCCCGCCCGGGTAGGATGCACACCTATGGCTCGCTGGGGTCGCGCTGACCTCCACACCCACACCGACGCCAGCGATGGCTGGCCGACGCCTTTGCAGCTGGTCGAGCACGCGGCCCGTCTGGCCGGACTCGATGTGATGGCCGTCACCGACCACGACACCATCGAAGGGGCGCTCCGCGCGGCGGAATATGCCGCGAGGCGGTCGAAGCTTCAGGTCGTCGTCGGCGAGGAGGTGTCGAGCCTCGACGGTCACATCATCGGACTGTTCCTCGAGCATCGCGTGAAGCCCGGAATGTCCGCCGCGGCGACCGTCCACGCCATCCACGATCAAGGCGGAATCGCCATCGCCGCGCATCCGTTCTGGCGCACGCAGCGACAGGTCCGCACCGGGAACCCGGTGCATGGGGTCGGATGGCTCGCGGCCGAGCTGGCCTTCGACGCCATCGAGGTCGAGAACGCTACGCCCGGCTTCTACGTCTTCAACAGGCTCGCTCGACGGCTGAACATGGGGCTGGGTGCGGCCGAACTTGGCTGCTCGGACGCGCACATAGTCGACGCCGTCGGGCGCGCCTTCACCGAGTTTCCAGGCAAGACTCCCGCCGACCTACGCAAGGCGATCGAGGCGGCGCAGACACGCGCGGGGCGGCGGCGTTACCGGGCGGTCGGACTGATGCGGTATGCGGCTTGGGGGCTCAACCACCAGCGGTACGTCGTGGCGGTCTGAGTCAGGGCCCCCAGCGGCTGCGACGCAACAGCAGGTAGGCCCCTAGAAGGATCAGCAGCAACGGCCACAGCACGTCGCCCGGAATCCGCGTAAGTAGGCCGAGGTTCTGCAGCAGGTAGAAGACCCCGATCACGAGCAGCGCCGCGCCCCAGAACCATCCGCCTCCCCACCAATTCCACGGCCCTACCCAGGGGTACGGCCCGTACCAGTCGCCGGCGTGGCGCTGCTGGCGCCAATAATCGTGCTGCTGGTGACGCCATGCGCGCCACTCTTCGCGTGACGCGCCAGGGCCAGGTGTGGTGGCGGACCGGGAGGCGGGGGAGGCTCAGCTGGTAGGGGCGGAGCCGGGACGTCGCTGGCCATCGGACGGATCGTACGCCCGGGAAGTTTTTTCGCGCGGCTTGCGCCAAACGCGCGAATCATCTAATGCCATTTCGCGCGTTTCGCTCCAAACGCGCGATTGGGACTACTAATTAGGATGGGTTTGCGCCCGCTTAGCTCAATGGATAGAGCGCCTGACTTCGGATCAGGAGGTTGCGAGTTCGAGTCTTGCAGCGGGTACTTATATCCAGAGTCCCTTCGGTAGAATCAACCGGCTGCAGCCGGGCGGCTGGCGGAACTGGTAGACGCGCACGTTTGAGGGGCGTGTGAGGTAACTCATCCGGGTTCGAGTCCCGGGTCGCCCACCACCATTTCGGAGTAGTTCGCCGTTTTTTGGAGGACTGAGATGGTCAAGTTGGTCGTCGCCAACCGGCATCCAACAGATATTGAAGAGTTCGAGCGGCGGTACAAGCAAGAGCACATCGATATGGCGCGTCGAATCCCGCATATGTCGAAGATCGAGTTCGGCAAGGTCGTTGGGCTGATGGATGGATCGAAAGCGCCGTACCACCGGATCGCCGAACTTTATTTTCCGAACCAGGCGGAGCTGGGCAAGGCGGCCTCGAGCGCAGAAGCCCAGGCTGCCATCGGGCATGCCGCCGACATCGCATCGGGCGGTCTGGACGCCATGGTGGTCGAAACCGAAGATTAAGGCGGGCTCGCCCCCGTGCCAGCTATCACACTAGGTGGGTGACGGACGAGAGGGAGCTCGACCCGGCGACCGAGTTCCGGCAGCTCTACGACCAGCAGTACCTTTCGGTCTTTCGGTCCATCCGGGGCGTCGTCCTGGAGACGGCCGCCGCCGAGGACCTGACGCAGGAAACGTTCGTGCGCGCCTACCGGGCGCGCCACCGGTACACGCCGACGGCCCCGCCCGGCGCCTGGCTCCGCCGCATCGGCATCAACCTCGCCATCTCCTATCTGCGCCGGCAGAAGCTAGCGCGAGTGCTGCCCGCCCGCCTCTACATCGCGCCCGACCGCCGGGAGTACGACCGCGCTGAGGCGCGGGACGTCGTCACCAAGGCGCTAACCACCCTGAGCCCGAAGCTCCGAGCGGCGGTGGTCCTTCACTACTACGACGGGCTGACCCGCGAGGAGATCGCCTCGGTGCTTGGGGTTCCTCCAGGGACGGTGGCTTCCCGGATCGCAAAAGCGGTGGCGATCATGAGGAAATCAATCGGCAGCGATCAGGATCTTGGGCCGGAGCGTTCGAGTAGTGAAGGTGCCCTACGTGGAAGATAAACCCACACCGGGAGGGTTTCGTACACCCTCAGAAGACGACCTGGGCCGGATGATCCGGGACACGGTCGAGTCGTGGAATCCCCGTCGCGGTCCCGACTGGTCCGACGTCCTCATCCGGCTCGCCAACTCCGGACCGCCGGCGTGGCTCCTCTACACCGCCGCCAGCGCGGCGCTGATCGTCATCCTGATCGCGGCTTACCTGCTCGGCTCCGCCCTCCAGATCGGAGCCCTCGGACCGCAGCCGGTGCCCTCGAACCTGCACTAAGCACGGCTAGGGCGGCCCGCCCTTGTAGGGGTAGTAACCGTCGGCGTAGGGCGGGAAGACCCAGGCGTACTTGCCAGGAATTTCGGTCGCGGAACCGTCAGCGCGAACGATGACGAGCGGGTAGGTGTAGTCCTGGCCGAGATTGCGGTACTGGTCGTCGGTGCCGATCGCGATCGCCACGTCGCCTGTCCCGGGATTGACGGCCACCCGCATCGCCCAACCCGAGCCGCCGTTGTGCCAGACCTCGTTGCCGGTGCGCCAGTCGATCACGCGGATCTGAGCGACCGAGACAACGGGCCCGATCACCGCGAACCGGTTGTCGTCCGAGAACCCGTCGACCGCATCGACCGCGGGCAGGCTCTTGACGACGGCCCCGTCCGGCATGCTCCGAATCCTGGTCACGCCACCGTTGGCCCCGTTCTCGGCGATCAACGATCCGTCGCTTGAGGGAACGACGTTGAGCGTGGAGTCATACGACCAGTGGCCGAGCAGCGCCGCGTCTGAAAGGCGCACCGCCCACGAATCAGTCGAAAGGCCGAGGCCGGCTCGGACCGCGATCGCGAAGTTGCGTTGGAAGTTGCACTCGACCGCCTCCACACCGACCTGGCCGAGGCTGCCTTCGTTCGTGATGACGCCAACCCGCTTGTTTGGCGGTTGCCCGGGAACAACGACGTACAGGACCTCGTCAAAGGTTTGCTGGTCTTCGAGGACGAAGCAATGCGGCTCAGGGACTAGCTCGTGCATAAGCGGTGCAGCCAGTTTCACGGTGCCGCGCGGGTGGCCCTGCCAATCGAACGCTGTCAGCCACTGCGGGTTGGACGGCGCCGCGCCGTACAGGACCGGAACACCCGCCGGCACGGGTCCGTAGTCGTGCAGCAATGGTGACGAGGGCAGGGAAGTCGGAACCACGCCCTTCATGTGCTGGCCGGACGGGCTGAAGACCAGAACCGAAATCAGCGCCACCGCCAGGATCAGGATCCCTAGCGCGAACCCGCGTGCCATCCAATAAATACACGTTCATGCATGGCTGTTTGTTACGCCGAGAAGAAGGCGACCTCCTGGCCCAGTCCTTTCGCTCGCGCGGCAGGGATGACGACAGAGGCTGCGGCGAGGTCCCATAGCGCCAGGCCGTGCGACTCGAACAGCGTGATGCCCGGTTGGTCGGGGGCCTGCCATTTGCCCGCGAGGACCGAGCCCAGCTCGGTCACGCGCCCCCAATCGAACCGGCCGCTCGCTTGAGCCTGGATGAGGTCGCCGCTCTCGAGTCGGGCGGTTGCCAGCTGGTCGACCACGACGGACTGGGCCCGCGTCACCAGGTCGATCGGGATCTCGGTGCGGTTGGGAAAGTTGGAACCCGCCGCGATGACGAGGGCGTGCGGCTCGACCCAGGCGGCCTCGAGCACCGGCTCGGCGCTCGTGGTCATGGTGACGACGATGTCGGCGCCGCGCACCGCGGCTTCGGCAGATTCCGAGGCAACGGCGTGCAGTCCCAGCGCAGCCTCCCGATCGCGTACGAACGCCGCTCGATGCTGTGGCTCGCGACTGAACGCGCGCAGCTCCCGGATCTCGCATACGCGAGACAGAGCCAACACCTGAGTGGTCGCCTGATGGCCGGTGCCGATGATCGCAACCGTGACCGGGGCGTGCGGACGCAGCGCCTTCGCCGCCACCGCGCTCGCCGCGCCGGTGCGAAACGTCCCCATCAAGTCGGCCTCGATCAGGGCGTGCAAGCTCCCGTCGAGCGCGAAGGCGGTGACCAGAAAGCGCACCCTGCCGCCGCCGATCGTGTAGGCCTTGAGACCGGTATAGCCTCCCGCGGGATAAGACGCGAACATCACGTTGAGCAGCCCGCCCGGAGCAAACACGCGCCGGCGGGGCTCGTTCTGGGCGTTGCCCTCGCCGAGCTCGCGCATCGAGCTCTCGACGGCGCCGATCACGGCGTCCATGTCCACGACCTGCCTCACGTCCGCTTCACGCAGCACGAGGGTCATCGCGGGGACAATACACACCCATGGCCCCCAGCTCACTCAATGTCGGGCTCATCGGGCTCGGCACCGTCGGCGGCCAGGTCGCGGAGCGACTGCTCACGTGGCAGCCGCAGCTCGCCCGGAGGGCGGGGATCGAGCTGTGCTTGCGCCGCGTGCTCGTGCGCGATGTCAAGAAGCCCAGGGCGGTCAGCGTTGCGCCTGAGCTGCTGACCACGGACCCTCAAGACATCGTCGACGACCCCGCGATTCACATCGTGGTCGAGGTGGCGGGCGGCGACGAGCCGATGCGCGGATATCTCGAGCGCGCCATCAAGTCCGGCAAGCACGTCGTCACCGCCAACAAGGTGGTGATGGCAAAGCACGGGCCCGAGCTGCTCGACCTCGCCGCCGAACGCAACGTCGATGTCTACTTCGAGGCGGCGGTCGGAGGCGGGATCCCGCTCATCAGCACCTTCCGCACCGATCTGCAGGCCAACCGCATCGAGCGGGTGTCGGCCGTCATCAACGGCACCACGAATTACGTCCTCGGCCGCATGGCGAGCGCGGGCCTTGCGCTCGACGACGCGGTGCGTGAGGCGCAAGCCGCCGGGTTTGCCGAGGCGGACCCGACCGATGACGTGGGTGGATTTGACGCCGCCTACAAGCTCGCGATCCTCGGCTCGATCGCCTACGAGATCAAGATCCGCCCTGACGACGTCTTCCGTGAAGGCATCGAGGGTATCGAGCCAGTCGATTTTCGTTATGCACGCGAGCTCGGATACGCCATCAAGCTGATCGCCCACACGCAGCGGCATCCAGGAAGGGTCGAGGCGCGCGTCCACCCGGCGATGGTCCCCCTCGACCATCCATTGGCCCAGGTCGAAGGAGCCAACAACGCGGTTTTCGTGGAAGGCGACCTCGTGGGGCAGGTGCTGCTCGTCGGTCAGGGGGCGGGCGGGCGGCCCACCGCGTCCGCCGTGGTCGGCGACCTGATCGATCTCGCCCGATCGATCCGCCGTGGTGTGCAGAGCCGGCCGTCGTTCGGCTTTGACGATCGTATCGGCGTGATCCCGATGGGTGAGGTCAAGACGCGGGCCTACTACCGCATCCGGGTCGACGATCGCACCGGCGTGCTGGCCGCGCTTGGGCAGGTGTTCGCGGAAGAGGGGGTCAGCATCTCGAGCCTGATTCAGAAGGACGCGTGGGTGGAGAAGCAGACGGCGGAGCTGGTCGTCACCACGCATCCCGCCCCTGACGCCAGCCTGCAGAAGGCGCGCGATCGCATCACGAAGCTCGGCCCGGTGCACGCCGTGTCCGCGTTCCTTCGCGTCTATTAATAGATTGGGTGTAATCGCCCGTTACCGCGAGCACCTTCCGGTCGGGACTTCGACGCCCGAGGTCGACCTCCAGGAAGGCTCGACGCCGCTCGTCCCGAGCCTCAACATCGGGCGCGCACTCGGTCTCGAACGCCTCTACTTCAAGTACGAAGGGCTGAATCCGACCGGCTCGTTCAAGGACCGCGGCATGGTGGTCGCGATCGCCAAAGCCATGGAAGCCGGCAGTCGGGTGGTCATGTGCGCCTCCACAGGCAACACGTCGGCCTCGATGGCCGCATATGCCGCGCGCACAGGACTGCGCGCCATCGTCGTCGTCCCGTCTGGCGAGATCGCTATGAACAAGCTGTCGCAAGCCCTCATGTACGGCGCCAAGGTGGTGGCGCTCAAAGGCAGCTTCGACGTCGCGCTTGACGTCGTGCGCGATCTCACCAGCCGCTACCCCGTGGCTCTCATGAACTCGGTCAACCCGGACCGCCTGGAGGGCCAGAAGACGGCCGCGTTCGAAATCGTCGACGTGCTGGGCGACGCGCCCGACTACCTGGTCCTGCCCGTCGGCAATGCGGGCAACATCACCGCCTACTGGAAAGGATTTCGCGAATACCACGCGGCCGGTCGCTCGACGCGCTTGCCGCGAATGATCGGTGCCCAGGCCGAGGGCGCGGCGCCGATCGTGACCGGCCATCCCATCGCGCATCCACGCACTGTCGCCTCAGCGATCCGAATCGGCAATCCGGCGTCCTGGGAGGGTGCGACCAGTGCCCGCGACGAGTCGGGCGGGTTGATCGCCGCTGTCACCGACACCGAGATCCTCGCCGCTCAGATCCGCCTGGCGAACACGGAAGGGCTGTTCGCGGAGCCCGCGTCGGCAGCGCCACTGGCGCTGCTCATTCGGCTGGTGATGGAGGGAAAGATCGATAAGGATTCGACCACGGTCGTGGTGCTGACTGGATCCGGCCTCAAGGATCCGGACGCCGCGCTGAAGAATGTCGAACCGCCGATCGAACTCGATGGTGATGCCCGTACACTCGCTAAGGTCTTGAAGCTGTGAAGGAACCACATCCGGCACGAGGGTCTGCGTAAATGCGTGTACGCGTGCCCGGCTCCATCGCCAACATCGGCCCGGGTTTCGACTGCATGGCCATGGCCATCGACCTCTGGCTGGAGGTCGAGGCGGAGGTGGCGGAGCACCCGTCATGGGACTTCGAGGGCGAAGGCGCCGAGTACCTCGCCGCCCATGAGAACCCGTTCACCCGCCTGAATATGAAAGGCCGCGTCCGCAGCGAGATACCGCTGGGGGTCGGCCTCGGCAGCAGCGCCGCGGCTCGCCTGGCCGCCTCCGCCCTCAACAGCCCCTGGGACGTGAAGAGCCACGTCATCGACGCCGGCGCCGACGAGGGGCACCTCGACAACGTGGCCGCATCGGCCGCGGGAGGAATCCGCATCGTCACCGAGCAGTTCGACGAGAGGCTGCCCAACCCGGGTTGGGGGCTGGCGGTTTTCGTCGCCCACGCCCCGGTGCCGACCGAGAAGGCCCGCGCGGTACTGCCCGACTCGGTGCCGCTGGATTCCGCGGTTTACACGGCGGCGCGTACCGCGTTGCTCGTCCGTGCGATCACAGCCAAGCGGCCGACGTTGCTTGATCAGGCGCTTCGTGACCGCATCCACCAGCCACATCGTCTTCACCTCTATCCATGGACGCAGGACGTCATGGACGCTGCGGAGAAGGCGGGCGCTTACGGAGCGGCCATCTGCGGTGCGGGCCCCAGCGTCTTCGCGTTTTGCGCCAGCTCGCAAGCCCTGCGGATCGCCAAAGCGATGGCGGCCGCGGCACCACATCACGGCAAGCCCATGGTCACCCGCGTCACCGACAAGGGGATGTTCAGGACTCTGTGATCGTCCAGAAATACGGCGGTACCTCGGTGGGGACCGCCGCGCGGATCCGGCGCGTCAGCCGGCGCATCGCGGAGACGGTCAAAAGAGGAGAGCAGGTGGTCGCCGTGGTCTCGGCGATGGGACATACGACCGATCGCCTCATCGCGCTCGCCCAAAGCGTGAATCCTGAACCGCCTGCTCGCGAGCTCGACATGCTCGTCGCCAACGGCGAGACGATCACGGCGCCGCTGGTCGCGATGTGTCTCGAAGGCATGGGCGTGCCCGCGATCTCGCTCTCGGGCCTGCAGGCCGGCGTGCGGACCAGCGCCCACCATTCGCGCGCGCGCATCCATGACATCAAGCCCGACCGCATTCTCGAGGCTCTGCGCCAGGGCAAGGTGGTGGTGGTCGCGGGTTTCCAGGGAGTGACCGAGGACATGGAGGTGACGACGCTCGGTCGCGGCGGCTCTGACACCACCGCGGTTGCTCTGGCCGCCGCCCTGAAGGCAGACTCGTGCGAGATCTATACCGACGTGGACGGAATCTTTACCGCCGACCCCCGGCTCGTGAAGTCGGCGCGCAAGTTGACCCACATCGGGTACGACGAGATGCTCGAGCTGGCCGCTGTCGGCGCGCGTGTCATGCATCCGCGCGCCGTCGAGATCGGCGAGCTGTACGGCGTGCCGATCCACGTGCGCTCGAGCTTTCATGGCGGCGTGGGTACGATGATCGTCGCCAAAGTGCCGATGGAAGACCGACAGCGCGTGCGCGGCATTGCGCAAGAATCAAACGTCGCCAAGATCACGGTCATCGGCGTCGCCGACCGGCCTGGGGTCGCAGCCGCGATCTTCGAGCCGCTTGGGAAGGCTGGGATCTCGGTCGATGTCATCGTCCAGAACATCGGTCGCTCCGGGCATACAGATCTCACATTCTCAGTGGCGGAATCGGATTTGAAAGCGGCCGAGAAGCTGGTGAAGACGGCCGCTAAGCAGGTCGGCGCCTCCAGGGTTTCGTCGGCCGGCGGCATCGCCAAGCTTTCGATCGTCGGCACAGGCATGCTCGGCACGCCCGGCATCGCGGGCCGTATGTTTCGCGCCCTTGCCGATGCCGGTATCAACATCGAGATGATCAGCACGTCCGAGATCCGCATCACATGCCTGGTCGCGCGCGACCAGGTCGAGAAGGGAGTCCGGATTCTCCACAAGACTTTCGAGCTGGACAGGGCATAGTTGCCGGTCAACGTCGCGATAGTCGGCCCGGCCGGGTCGGGCAAGACCACGCTGTTCAAGGCGTTGACCGCGGGTCGGGGCGCGGATGGCGTCGGGATGGTCGACGTGCCGGACGAGCGTCTGCAGCGACTGGCTGACGCGGTCAAGCCGTTGAAAGTCACGCCGGCCCAGGTGCGAGTCGAGGACACGCCGCCCGGGAGCCGGGCGCAGCGTGTCGCGTTTGCGCGCCAGGCAGATGTGCTTGTCAAGGTCGCGCGCTGCTTCGGACCAGACCCGCAGCCCGCCGCTGAGCTGGAAGAGTTTGCGCTCGACCTGGTCCTCGCCGACCTCGCGTCGGTAGAGCGGCGCCTGGAGCTGGTCGCCAAGGAGGTGCGTGCTGGAAAGAAGGATGCTGCGGCCGAGAACGATGTGCTCCAGCTCGCGAAGGCGCACCTCGACGCGGGCCAACCGTTGCGGACGCTTCCTCTCGAGCGCGAGCAGAGCGAGCTGCTGAAGAACGTGTTCCCGGTCACGCTCAAACCAACGGTGCTGGTCGCCAACTCCGCGGACGAGCTGCTCCCGGATGGTGGCGGAACCGCAGCGAAAGTCAAAGAGCTCGCGGCGGGCGAGCACGCGCCGTTGATCGTGCTGTCGGCACGCCTCGAGGCCGAGCTGGGCGAGCTCGAGGCGGGCGAGCAAGCGGAGATGCGCGCGGGCTACGGCATCGACGAGTCGGGCCTCGGCCGCATTGCGCGAGCGGTGTGGGAAGCGGGCGGGCTCATCACCTATTTCACCGCGGGCGAGCCCGAGGTG
>Ga0209802_1000637_pt1 | contig 27148 bp, 27 predicted proteins | sample GraSoiAngelo_129_FD_185886 | JGI IMG/M metagenome (GOLD analysis project Ga0209802, IMG submission 185886) | Grasslands soil microbial communities from the Angelo Coastal Reserve, California, USA - 14_0927_12_40cm (SPAdes) (version 2) | ecosystem: Environmental > Terrestrial > Soil > Grasslands ... | reverse complement strand
TCTGTGTTAAGTCCCTCGCTTTTCGCTCAGGCCGCCGCGCCGCAGGAAACGACCACAAACAAGACCGGCGAAGCGCTGTACAAGCAGCGCTGCGCCGTGTGCCACGAAGGCGGGGCCACGCGTGCCCCGAGCCGCGAAGGTCTGAAGCTGATGTCCCCGGAGAACGTCCGATTCGCTTTGGTGAGCGGCAGCATGATGATGCAAGGACTGGGATTGTCGTCTTCGCAAATCGCCGACCTCATTGAGTTTCTTACGGGAAAGCAGCCCGCCAAGGAGCAGATTTCTCCCGCCGCTTTTTGCCCAGGCAGCGCAACATCCTTTGCGGATCCACTTGTGAAACCGCACTGGAACGGCTGGGGCGCGAACCTGGAGCAGCATCGCTTTCAGACTGCGGAGATGGCGCAACTTTCAGCGGAGCAAGTGCCGAAGCTGAAGCTGAAATGGGCGTTCGGCTTTCCCGGAGTCACTCGTGCCCTTGGCCAGGCCACCGTGGCCGGCGGCCGAGTGTTTGTGGGAAGTTATGAGCGCAGAGTCTATGCGCTGAGCGCAGAGACGGGATGCATTTTCTGGGCATTCGACGCGGACTTTCCTGTCCGAACAGCAGTCAGCATCGGACAGAACGGCAGCGGCTCGGCGGCGTACTTTGGCGATCAGCATGCCAACGCATATGCGGTGGATGCTGTAACGGGAAAGCTGCTGTGGAAAGAGCACGTGGAAGAGTTTCCAGGGGCGGTGACCACCGGAGCACCCACGCTCGCGGGGGGAAGACTCTATGTTCCTGCTTCATCGTTGGAAGAGGTGTTCGGCGGCAATCCGCAATATGAATGCTGCAAATTTCGCGGCAGCGTGACGGCGTTGAATGCCGCCACAGGAAAAGTTCTGTGGAAGAGCTATACGGTTGCCGAAGAACCGAAACCAGTACGCAAAAACAAGCTGGGCGTGCAGCTCTGGGGACCTTCCGGGGCGGGCGTGTGGTCTTCGCCGACCGTGGACCTGGCCGGTCGCACGGTCTATGTGACCACGGGTGATAGCTATTCCGACCCGGCGGCGCCGACCTCGGACGCGTTTTTGGCGTTGGACTTGGAAACAGGAAAACTGAAATGGTCGCAGCAAATGACCAAGGGGGATGCCTTCAATCTGGACTGTGGTATGCCGCCCGAGAAGCAGACTAATTGTCCTGAGGCCAAAGGACCCGATTTTGATTTTGGCTCTTCGCCGATTCTGGTGGAGTTGGCCAATGGTCGCCGGGCGTTGGTTGCCGGTCAGAAATCAGGAATGGTTTACGCTTTGGATCCCGACAAGCAGGGGGAGCTTCTGTGGCAACGGCGCGTGGGCAAGGGCAGTATCGTGGGTGGCGTGCAATGGGGCTCGGCCGTTGACAAGAATAATGTGTACGTCGCGGTTTCGGACGTGGCCATGCAGCCGGTTCCGCCAGGAACGGACGGCGCGCGGGCTTCGATCCTTGGTAACGCCTATCAATTGGATCCGAAAGCCGGGGGCGGGCTTTTCGCGCTGAAGCTGGACACCGGCGAGATTGTCTGGCACACGCCGCATCCGGGATGTGGAGAGAAGCCTGGATGCAGCCCGGCGCAGTCGGCCGCGGTAACCGCGATTCCCGGCGTGATTTTTTCCGGCGGACTGGACGGGCACTTGCGGGCGTACTCGGCGCAGGACGGGCATATCGTTTGGGACGTTGACACCGCCACGGATTTCAAAACGGTGAATGGCGTGAAAGCTCATGGAGGGGCACTCGACGGTCCAGGGGCGGTGGTCGTGGGAGGAATGCTTTACGTCAACTCGGGCTATGCGTTCTTGGGAAGCGCTCCCGGCAACGTACTGCTGGCATTTTCCGTGGACGGAAAATAACGTCTGAGAGAGGTCATGGGAAGACGCAAAAAGTTTGGAAAACATCTGGTGTTTGCCGCGGGGCTGGCTCTTTCGGCCACAGCCGCCATTGCGCAGGGCCAGATTCCCGAATGGTGCAAAGCGCTCCCACGCCCGGAATACAAATCGCTTCAGCGCGTCCTTCCCGGCGATCCCTGGTTCGAGGTCTACAAAGTGGTACCCGGCGTCTTCGCCATTTACGAGCCACACCAGGCGGAAGAAACTATTGCCTATCTCATCGTCGGCACCAAGCAAGCTCTTCTCTTTGACACGGGAATGGGCATCGGCAATATTCGCAACGTCGTCTCGCGCCTGACCTCGCGGCCCGTCGTGGTGCTGAACTCGCACACACACAATGATCACGTCGGTGACAATTGGCGATTCCCATTTGTCTACGGCATGGACACGGCCTTCACGCGCGCCAATGCCAAAGGCTCGCGCGAAGACGCACAGGCAGAGATTGCTCCGGACCAGATTTGCGGCGAGCTGCCGAAAGGCTTCAATCCGAAAACCTACGCCACCAAGCTGTGGCACATTTCTCTGTTCGTGCACGACGGCTTCAAAATCAATCTCGGCGGCCGCACGCTGGAAATTATCGCTACGCCGGGGCACACGCCGGATGCGATCTGTCTGATCGATCGCGCGAACGGCCTGCTCTTCACCGGCGATACGTACTATCCCGCACCGATCTGGCTGTATCGTCCGGAAACCGACCTCGATGCTTACGTCGCCTCGGTAAAGCGGCTCGAGGCGCTCGCGGCGCGCCTGAAACTGGTGCTTGGGGCGCACAACATTCCCGTGGCGCAGCCGGACGTGCTCTCCCAACTCGTCGACGCGATCCAGGCCGTGCGCTCCGGAAAAGGGGAAGTCAAGTCAGAAGGAGCAGGCAAAGCCATGCACACGTTGGGTGGCTTTAAGTTTCTTCTCGCGGAGCCCGAGAAAGGGATAGATTAGAGTTCTTATGGAGGTCGTTCAAAAACGGGTGAGTTTGTCATTCCGAGGAGCGAAGCGACGAGGAATCTGCTTTTTTTCATTGCTTCTTGCCAAAAGCAGATCCCTCGCTGCGCTCGGGATGACAAGCAGCTGCAATTTTCGGCAAGCATAAAGGTTTTCGGCAATGTGGATATGTTCTTCTAAAACAGCCGCCTTGGTGATCCTGAGTTTTTCGTGCCTCGCTCCCAGTGCACTCGCAAGCCAGCACAAACAAAGTCAGCACAAACAAAACCAGCAGCTGAAAGAAAAAACGGTGTGGAATTATGACGGCGGCGTCTTTTTTGAGACTGACGGCTCACTCCCTAACAGCGTCTGCTTCCGCATCTCCGGGCGGATGAATTCGCAAGATTTCTTCGACAACCTGAAACGCGTGGATTCCGAGGAAAGTACAATCTTCCGCCACGGCTCGGAAAGCGTCACGCAATTTCCAGAGTCCGTAATCATTTCCTTTTCCATCCGCGATCAGTCATGCCCCACGGGAGTGCAGCAGGTTGGCACGCGTGCAACCATGACCCAGAAGATGATCGACAATCTGCGCCTTTCGATTTATTGGAAACGCGGCGTGGATTTGCGCCCAGCGAAAAGCAGTAAGTTACTGAATGCGCGCGTCGACCGCATCAATCCCTACGCGACGGCGCTTGCTGCGGAATTGCCTCCCCGCTACGAGTGGTCGTATGACTTGAGCGTTTCCAGCGCAGGGGTACCTCTCTCGGACAGTCTGGTGTTCGTTTTCCGCACCCCCGACGGCCGCATCGCCGCTCGCGTCGCCGCGCGGCTCTGAGTTGTGGTCGGTTCTAAGGTGTCCGTTCTCGATCAAGAACAGAGATGCGGCGAGAAAATGGAAAATAGAAATTGGAAAATGAAAAGTGGAAATTAGAAATGGACATTGGAAAACAGAAGTCGGAAACGGATCGCAAGTCTTTCGCCGATTCCAATTTCCAGTTTCTAATTTCAGTTTTACAGCTTCTGAGTTTCTCAGCCCATGGAGCTGACTTTTTTCGGCTCGATCTTGTAAATCACGCGAACTTCACCGGGCTGCCGGAAGGGATAGACCGGTTTTCCCAAATATTTTTGCGAGAGTTTGTTGATGTGATCGTCGGCACCCTTTTCCGTGATTTCCACGACGCGTCCGCGGACCTCTAAATAGCGGTAGGGATTCGCGGGATCCTGGAGGGAAATCGAAACGCGGGGATCGCGGCGGATATTCTTGTCCTTGACGCGGCCTTTGGCGGAATTAAATCGAACGTATTTGCCATCGTAATCCACCCAAACGGGCGTGACTTGCGGGCTTCCGTCCTGCATCAGCGTGCCGAGATTTCCGAAGGCTTGCTTTTCGAACAGGTCCGTATAGTTTTCTGGAATTACCTGGCCCATTTTTCACCTCCCAATCAATTTATTCGCAGCTTAATCGAAACGGATTTCCGGAACGCGGCCCTTGGCGATGAGCGGCGCGCCAGTCAGCTTCTGCACTTCTTCCGGCGTCCATCTGGGCGCGACCTCGCGCAACAACAGGCCTTCGCGCCTGACATCAATCACCGCGAGGTCCGTGACGATCGTGTCTACACACGCAAGGCCCGTCAGCGGATACGTGCACTGCTTCACAATTTTGGGCGAGCCATCTTTGGTGGTGTGCTCCATGCACACGATCAATTTTTTCGCGCCGGCGGCAATGTCCATCGCTCCACCGATGCCGCCAGAGCCTTTCGCCCCGGGAATTTTCCAATTTGCCAGGTCGCCTTCCTCCGAGACCTGAAAGCCGCCGAGCACGGCGACGTCGAGATGACCGCCGCGAGTCATCAGGTGCGCGTCGGCTTGATGAAAGAACGACGCGCCGGGAATCAGCGTCACGGGAACTTTCATGGCGTCCACCAGGTCGTAGTCTTCTTCTCCGGACCTGGCTCGGCGCCCCATGCCCAGAATTCCATTCTCGCTGTGGAAATAGATGGTGATACGTTTCGGAAGATAGTCGGCGATGAGATTGGGAATGCCCCAGCCGAGATTGACGTAAGCGCCGTCGGGCAATTCGAATGCGGCGCGCTGGGCGATTTGCTCCCGGGTCAAGCGCGGCTTGTTCGGCGCGGTTTTTTCCTGAATGCCGCTACCCCGCATAATGGAGCCCTTTTGCCTGCACCACGCGGTGGACAAAAATCGCGGGCGTCATCACCTGCTCCGGCTCGATCGAGCCCACCGGCACGATCTCGTCGACCTCGGCAATGGTGGTTTTCGCGGCCATGGCCATGATGGGATTGAAATTTCTGGCAGCGAGCCGATAAGTCAAATTGCCCAGTTCATCCGCCTTCTGCGCTTTGATGAAAGCATAGTCCGCGTGAATGGGCATTTCCAAAATGCAACGCTGGCCTTCGAGCACCCGCTCTTCTTTGCCATCGGCAACCTCCGTGCCGACACCAACCGTAGTGTAGAAGCCCTGCAAGCCCGCGGCAGCGGCGCGCATGCGCTCGCACAGAATCCCCTGCGGCACCAGTTCGAGGGTCACTTCTTTTGCCGCAAAGCGCTCCTGAAAATAGTTGGCATGGGGACCCGGGAAGGAGGCAATCACGTGCTTGATTTGATTGTTTTTGAACATCAGGCCAAGCTCACCATCGCGCGTGCCGCAGTTGTTGCTGATGGCGGTAATGTTTTTGACGCCCTTGCGAACGAGCGCCTGGATCAAATTATTCGGAAAGCCGGCGCCTCCGAATCCGCCGAACATGATGCGCGCTCCATTGGGCACATCGGCCACAATCTCATCCATGCTCGAATAAACTTTCTTCCTCATCACGTTCCTGCCGCTCAGGCTTTTGCTGCAAACCTACTCCGTGCCCTTATGTTCGGGCGAAATCTAGATTCCACACCACTCTCGCGCAGCCAGCGGCCCGTTTCCGTATCGCCAATATCCTGCTCGAGGAGCATTCGCAAGTCGGCCTCGTCGTCCACATCGATTTCCAGGCGCGGATTGTTTCGAATGATCACCTGAGCTCCAGCATTTTCGGCTTCGAGAACGTGCTTCGCGAAGCTTCCGGCGCCAAAATGCGACGGGAACAGCGTGGGCGGCATTCGGAGCATGGCATTTGTGCCAGTGCCGTGGCAGGAGGGGACAATCACCAATGCCGGCGCTTCGCATTCGATTGCCAGCAGTTCGTCGATATCGCGCGCCTGGACGAGCGGAATATCCAGCGGCAAGCGCAACAGGCCGCTAACACCCCGGCTTTCGCAGATGCGCGATGCGGAGTCCACCGAATCGCTTTCGGAAATCTGGTGCTCTTCGCGCAGAATTTCCCAGCCGTTCTCGTGAGCCATGCGCACAGCCAGCTCGTCACTCGTGGTGACAAAAATCTTCTCTGCGCGCGTTACGTTTCGAATGGCGCGAAGAGTGTCCACGAGCATCGCTTGCACCAGGCCGAAGCGCTCTTCCGGGGTGAGCACGCCGGCCAGGCGTTGCTTAGCTTCTTTCAAGTCTTTGATGGGCAGGAGGAGTGCGCGCATGGGAATCGTTCAGTATGCGCCTTCGGTGTAGCCAGCATGAGTTTCGGTTTGCGCGATGCGCAGCAACGCCGGAGCAGCTTGTGGGTCGTCCTCGTGTTTTTCAAAAACACGCCGGACCTTGTACGTCGTGGATCGCTCCGCAGGGACCCGGCCGATGGTTCGAATCATGGCGCGAAATTGTTCGGGCGAGACGTACTCGCCAAAAGTCGCGCCTGCGGCTTTGGAAATATTTTCTTCCATCAACGTGCCACCGAAATCGTTGGCACCGGCCTGCAAGCAGGCCAGGGAGGCTTCAAATCCGAGTTTTACCCAAGAAACCTGGAGGTTGGGAATGGCACGATGGAGCAATACGCGCGAAAGCGCGTGGACGCGCAGGTGTTCGTCGCGCATTGCCCCGGGCCGCGCGCCGCCGTGTTTGTAGAGGCGTGTATTCTGATGAATGAATCCGAGAGGAACGAACTCCGTAAATCCGCCGGTACGTTTCTGAATGGAGCGCAACAGCAGAATGTGGCGCACCCAGTCCGCGGGCTCTTCGACATGGCCATACATCATTGTTGAGGTCGTAGGAATGCCGAGCTCATGCGCGGCGGTGATAATCTCGACCCAGCGCCGGACGGGCAGCTTGTTGGGGCTGAGTTCCTTCCTGACGCGATCATCCAGAATTTCGGCGGCGGTGCCGGGAATGCTGCCGAGGCCTTCGTCCTTCATCATCCGCAGGTAATCGCGCAGCGGTATGCCGGTTTTTAGCACGCCGTAGTCCATCTCCATGGGCGAAAAGGCATGGACATGCATAGCGGGAATGGCGTGCTTGATAGCGCGCAGGAGATCGCGATAGAAAAATCCGTCAAGGTCACGAGGCAAGCCGCCTTGAATGCAAACTTCCGTTGCGCCACGATCCCAGGCCTCGCGGGCACGGCGCACAACTTCTTCGAAAGAGAGCGAGTAGGCGTCCGGCGCAGCGGGGCCACGTCCAAATCCACAGAAACTGCAGCCCACGAAACAGACATTGGTGAAGTTAATGTTGCGGTTGACGACGTAGGTGATCGTCTCTCCCACGGTTTCGTGCCGCAGATGATCCGCAACGGCCACCAACGCGTTCAGAGCCGGACCTTCCGCGGTCGCGAGCCGCAGGCCCTCCTCAAGAGTCATCTCCGCGCCGTCCCGCGCTTTGTACAGGTACTCACGCACATCCGCGGGGCCAGCCTGCAGTGTTGCAGAAGTTGCCGGGTTCATCGTGGAGGTGACCATTTCGTCTGTATCCTACCAGAGGTGATTGCCTTACGCTGCCCAGCGAGCAGTTTTTCCGTGCGGTTCCGTTTTGCGATTACTTGGTGAGCTGCACGTGACCAGAATTATACGGGATTTGCCTTCACGAACAGAATGAGGAGGATTCCAACGTGCATGTTGGCACCGGAAGGCAGCCTCCTTTAACATATTCTCGGGACTATGAGACGCAGCACACTCCTGATTATCGGTGGGCTTGCACTGCTCGGTCTTGCGGCTGCGATTGCTGCTTCCGTGCTGCATGATGGTCTGAGTGCCAAGGCCACACCAACCAGGCTGGAAGCTTTTGTTGCGCGCAATGCGCGTCACTTGGCAATCCCGAGCAAGGCGCGGCTGGCTCAGAATCCCGTGCTGGACTCGCCGGAGGGCCAGCGCGAAGCGCGGCTGCATTTCGCGGATCACTGCGCGATTTGCCACGCGAACGACGGGGGCGGCGACACAGCGATCGGTAGCGGCCTGTACCCCAAACCCCCCGATCTGCGCCTTCCGTCTACACAAGATCTGAGTGACGGAGAACTGTTTTGGATTATCGAGAATGGCGTCCGGTTTACCGGAATGCCCGCGTTCGCCGGCAATGGGGATCATGCCAATACCGGAAACCACGACAGCGCACAGGACAGTTGGAAGCTGGTTCACTTTATCCGGCACCTGCCGCATCTCACGGCCGCGGAGCGCGCGGAGATGGAGCGCTACAATCCGAAAGGACCGGAGGACCGCGCAGAAGAGCAAGAAGAAAACGAATTTTTGAATGGGGCAACGCCAAGCAAGAAACCAGAATCAAAAAATCATCACTTGGAATGACGCGGTGAAATAGTGGCCGCAACTTCCAGTCGGAGACACTGATGGAATCTCGATTGCTGATGCTGGCATTTTTCCTCGGACTGACCGCTGCCGCGGCTAGCGCCCACGGGACCAAAGTGCACGTCAGTGGCACGGTCGAAAAGATCAATGCCGATTCCTTGCAGGTGAAAACACGGGAGGGAAAAACGGTTGAAGTGAAGCTGGTTGCTTCGACGGTTTACCTCTTGCATGTCACCGAGAAGCAAGCCAAGCCTTCTGACGCCAGTACGGACAAACCCGCCAAAGTGGCGGACCTCGCAGTTGGCGACCTCGTGGTGATTCATGCCACGCCGAAGGGCAGCATGCTGGAAGCAGATGAAGTCAAGTTTTCGGTACCCGGCGCGAGTAAGGCAGCTTCCGCGACACAGAAACCGAAGTCTTGAGCAAGTCTTCCGTCGCCGGGGATCCGTTTTCAATCTGGAGCTCTGCGGATTGCTGCTGAACTGGGGATTTTCGTGCTATTCGACCAGATGACAGGAATGGGTCTTCAATACCAGCCAGACTTGTTTTGCCGCCGATAACTCAAGAGCGCGGACCGCTCCCGGCGTGATATGCACGATGAACATCACGCCGCAATCCACTTGTGCCTTCATCATCGCGCCGCGCCGCTCTAGGGAGACAATTCGCCCTTCCAGAATATTTCGTGCACTCAATCCGCGCGGGCGCTCCGTCGCCAGCAGAATATCTCCCGCACGGATTGCCACTTCGACGCGGTCTCCGACGCGCGCATGAGCAAGCGGCACTTCAATTTCGCACGTGCTTTCTCCGAGCCGGATGCGCATCACGCCATCCGGCTCGCGCAGATCGAGGACCGTGGCGATGAGCAGATTCTCAAATCCTGCGGTCTGCGCCAGCCGCTTCCGGCGCGGCGCGTCCAGCACATCCATCGGCACGCCGTGGCTCACCACACGGCCGTTATCGATGACGATGACGCGCTCCCCCAGGGCGTCCACCTCTTCGCGGCTGTGCGTCACGTAGAGTATGGGGATACGCCTCGCGGCATTCCAGGCGCGCAAATCTTCGACGATCGCAGCTTTCAGTTCTGCGTCCAGGCCCGTCAGCGGTTCATCGAGCAGCAGCACGCGCGGCGCGGTGACCAGCGATCGGGCCAGGGCGGTTCTCTGCCTTTCTCCGCCGGAGATTTCGCCGGGTTTCTGATTTCGCAGTTTGTCCACGCGAAATGCTTCGAGAATTTCCGCGACGCGTGCTCGCCGGTCCTGCTCAGGAATAGCTGCTAATCCATACTCGATGTTTTCTTCGACCGTGAGATGCGGAAACAGCGCCAGGGATTGAAACACGTAGGCGATGCAGCGCTTTTGAGGAAGAAGCTGAATGTTAGCCGCGGAGTCGAACAAGACATTCTCGCCGACCACGATTTTTCCGGCGTCCGGATGCACCAACCCCCCGAGGCAATCCAAAAGCGTGGATTTTCCCGCGCCGGAAGCGCCAAACAAAATCGTGATGCCGGAAGCCGCCTCGAGGGAAACATCGAGTACAAAGGAGGAAGAAGAGGCGCCGCGCCGTTCCTTGCGGATGCTTGCGACGAGCGCGGATGAATTTACTTCGCGGTCCACGGCGTCCACACGCGACGATTGACCGCATACACGAGACAGAGTACGGCAAACGCGATGGCCAGAAGAATGAGCGCCAGGTGATTAGCTTCGCCGTATTCCAGCGACTGGACGCGGTCGTAAATATCGATGGAAACCGTGCGCGTCACGCCGGCCAGATTTCCGCCGACCATGAGCACCACTCCGAATTCGCCGAGGGTGTGCGCAAAACTCAGCACCAAAGCAGTGACCACGCCGGGTAACGACAACGGCAGAATGATGCGGCGGAAGGTTCGCCACCTTCCCGCGCCCAGCACGGCAGAAGCATCCAGTAGTTTCCGGTCTACGGCTTCAAAGGAGACCATCAGCGGCTGCACCGCAAAGGGGAAGCTGTACACTACCGAAGCGAGAACCAGTCCGCTGAAAGTGAAGGCGAGACCGTGCCCGAAAAATGTCGCCCACAACTTTCCGAGCGGACCGCGCGGCCCCATGGCCACCAAGGCGTAAAATCCAAGGACCGTGGGAGGAAGCACCAGCGGCAACGCGACGATGGATTCGAGCAGGAATTTTCCGCGCCAGCTCGAATAGGCCAGCCAGTAGGCGACCGGCATGCCAATCACGAGCAATATCGCAGCCACGCAACCGGCCAATTCGAACGACAACCAGAGCGAATTCATTGTTTGCTCCACATTTTCTTCACCGTAGGTCTTCCGTGCGAACGTTACGGTTGCTTGGCTGCTGGTATTGCAAATCCGTGCTTCTCCAAAATCTTGCGGCCCGCCGCGCTGCCGACAAATTCCAGAAACGCGCGCGCCGCATTTTTGTTTTTCGCACTTTTCAGGACAACGGCTCCCTGTTCGAGCGGTGGATATGTTTCTGCCGGAATTTCCCAAATCTTTCCTTCCTTCATTCCGGGAGAAATTGCCAGAGAGAGAGCGATGATTCCCGCCTGCGCATTTCCCGATTGCACAAACTGCGCAGCTTGCGAAATATTCTCGCCGTAGACCAGTTTCGGCTTCACTCGCTCATAAATTCCGGCCTTCTGCATCGCGGACACGGCTGCCCGACCGTAGGGTGCATACTCCGGATTCGCCATCGCGATTTTTTGCACGCTTGCATCCAGCAATGCGCGCCAGCCCTGTTTCGCCACATCTATTTTTGCATCGGTAAGGGCCCAGATCACGATTCGCCCTTGGGCATACTCGCGAAGCGTTTCCGGCTCCGCTAATCCAGCAGCTACGAGCTTCCTGGGGTATTCGATATCCGCGGAAAAAAACAGATCGAACGGCGCGCCATTCTGAATTTGCGAGAAAAAATTTCCGCTGGAGCCGCTGGTGACATTCACTTTGATCCCTGTCTGTTTCTCGAACTGGCCGGACAAGTCCGCCATCGCAAAATGTAAATCGGCTGCAGCCGCCACGCGAATCTCTTGGCCTTGCGCTTCCAGGTCTCTTCGCAAAAGAAAAATGGAAATGATAAGGAGGAACGCGTTGAAGCATTTGTGCGAGATCGCTTTTCCACCAAACACGAGTTGCCCGTCACCGCTCACGGATTGTTCACACTCGGAGAATCATCACTTCCGTGGATTTGATGAGTGCGGCCGCGCGGTCACCGGGCTTCAGGCGCAGCTCTTTTGCGGCATCGGCGGTGATGATGGAAGTGATGTGCTGCTCGCCAATCGCCAGCGTCACCTGAGCGAGCAGACCGCTGAACTTGAGCGAGACCACGCGGCCAATCAATTGGTTACGGCCGCTAATCTTGCGGAAGTGCAGGCGCCGTGCCGCGAGATCGCCTCGTTCCAGCTTTTTGGGAATGAGCCGGTCAATTTCGCTTTCCGGCACGCGGTGATGTCCGCCCGGCGTCTTCACGGACTTGAGCTTGCCGTGGTAGATCCACTGTTTCAGCGTGGGATAACTGATGCCAAGAATGTCCGCGGCTTCGCGCGGTGCCAGGAGTTTCTGCACGATCCTCCTCCAGTGAGTCTGCCAGAATATAGCATATCGAAGCGATATTACAATGCGATTTCATACGATTATTCCTGATCGAGGCTAGTTCCGCAACGGCTTGCCGGTCTTGAGGGTGTGCGCGATGCGCTCCTGGGTCTTCTTTTCGCCGCAGAGGGAGACAAACGCTTCGCGCTCGAGATCGAGGATGTACTGTTCGTTGACCAACTGCGGCGAGGTCAGCGGGCCGCCCGCCAGAATGTTGGCGAGCTTGCGCCCGACGTGCGCATCATATTCCGAGGCGTAGCCACCACGCACCATCATGTGAATCGCCAGCTTCGCGCCAGCCAGAAACTGTTCGCCGAGCACTTTAATTTGTGTCGCCTGCGCACCTTCTTGCCAGTTCGCGGCGAGCGGTTTGTAACCGCCGTGCACCAGCGCCAGAGCGGCTTCCTTAGCATCCGCTACTAAACGATCGCGGTTCATGGAGACGGCGTCTTCGCGTCGCAAGTATCCAAGCTCGCGGCATTCTTCCGCGCTGGTGCCTACTTTGGCCATGGCGATGGTTTCGAAAACGGGTTTCAGCGCATGGAACAAATCCAGGTCCTCACTGCCAGCAGCATGTTCATTGGCGCGGATCAACATCTCCTTTGTTCCGCCGCCCCCGGGAATCAAACCCACTCCGGTTTCCACCAAACCGATGTAGGCCTCTGCCGCTGCTTGAATTTTTGCTGCATGAAGGCTCACTTCGCAGCCGCCCCCGAGAGCCATGCCCTGGGGTGCGCCTACAACCGGCTTCGGCGCGTACTTGAGCGCGAGATTGATGTTCTGGAACTGTTTGACCGCCATGTGCAATTCGTCCCACTCCTGCTCTTGCGCAGCGACCAGCACCAGCATCAAATTTGCGCCGACGGAGAAATTCGACGCTTGATTGGCGATGACCATGGCGTCGAAATCGGTTTCCAGCCGCTTCAACCCTTTGTGCATCATGGCGATCAGGTCCGCGCCGATGGCATTCATCTTGGCATGAAATTCGCAACAAACCACGCCGTCTCCAAGGTCGATCAGGCTTGCTCCGGAGTTCCTCTCAACTTCGCGATCTGCATCTTTTAGTGATTTCAGAAGGATGACGCCTTTCGGCTCTTCAACTTTCTTCGCTCCGCCGGTGCAGATATCAAAAACAGTGGTCGTGCCTTTTTCCGATTCGTAAAACCCTCTGCGGCCGCTCGCGAGAACTTTGTCAATGACCGGCGGAACCGCCCGGCCTTCTTTCTGCACTTGTGCTGTAAACGCCCTTATTCCGATCGCATCCATCATTTCGAATGGCCCGAGTTCCCAGCCGAACCCCCAGCGCATGGCACGATCCACATCCACAATGTTGTCAGATATTTCTGGAACACGGCGCGCCGCATACAGGCACATCTCGGAAAGCCCGCCCCAGATGAACTGCTGGGCCTTGTCGCCCTTCTGTCCTTCCAAAAGCGGGCCGACCAGCGCGCGCAGCCGCTCGCGCGTGTCCTCGATGGTCTTGCCCATTTCGAGCGAAGCGAATTTCGCCTTCTGCCGCAGGCGGTATTCCATGGTATTCACGTCGAGCGTGAGAATTTCCTTTTCCCCTTCGCCGCGCACTTTTTTGTAAAAGCCTTGGCCGGTCTTGTCGCCCAACCAGCCGCGCTTGGCCATCTCTTCGACCAGCGCCGGCACTTTATACCTTTCGCGCGATTCGTCGTTGGGCGCAGTTTCGTAAATGTTCTTCACCACGTGGACTAGCACGTCGAGCCCCACGATGTCCGCCGTTCGAAACGTCGCGGATTTCGGCCAGCCCACCGCCGGCCCGGTGCATGCGTCCACTTCCTCCACGGTCATCCCGAGGGCTCCCATCAGGCGGAGCGCATTCAGCATCGAAAATGTTCCGATGCGATTGGCAATGAAATTCGGCGTGTCTTTTGCGATGACCACGCCTTTGCCGAGTCTTCGGTCACAGAATTCACTCAGCGTTTCGACGACCTCACTCGAGGTCTTCGGTCCGGGAATCACTTCCACCAGCTTCAAGTAGCGCGGCGGATTGAAGAAATGCGTTCCCGCCCAACGCTGCTGAAACTCTTCGCTCATACCCTCGGCAATCAGGTGCACCGGCAACCCGGAAGTGTTGGTCGTCACGACAGCGCCGGGCTTCCGAAACTGTGCCACTCGCGCCAGCAATTTCCGTTTGATCTCCAAATTTTCCGCGACCACTTCAATAATCCAGTCGGCCTCGGCGCACCGCGCCAGGTCGTCCTCAAAATTTCCAATCGCGATTCTCTCCGCGAGTGATGCGGTAAAGAACGCCGCCGGCTTTGACTTCCTGGCCGCCTCTAATCCTGTTCGCACAATCTTGTTGCGCTCTGCAGCGGGGGCATTAGCGGGCAAATTGGGAGGCACAATGTCCAGCAAAATGCACGGAAGCCCGGCGTTTGCGAAGTGCGCTGCAATTCGCGAGCCCATCGTTCCTGCTCCCAACACCACGGCTTTTTCGATGCGGCGTTTCATGGTTGGCCTCTACGCGAAATTCAGACGGAAGGACAGGTTACAAAACCGGCAAGCTGCGGTCAAACGCGCGCGTGGCCTGGAACAATGGCGCTAGAATGGAAAAATGGCCGAAGAAGAGAAAGGCTCGGGACCTCTTGGGTGGTTTCGCACGGCGAAAGACAAGTTTCGCGCGTTCGCCTATGGCAATGAGCGGCAGCCTACGGACCGCCCGCGCGTTGGTCTAGCGCTGGCTGGCGGCTTCGCCCGCGGCATCGCACACATCGGTGTGCTGCGTGTCTTGCATGAAGCAGGCATTCCCATTGATTGCGTGGCGGGGACGAGCGTCGGCGCTTTGATTGCAGTGGGCTTCTGCGCCGGCGCTTCCCTCGATGAAATGGAAAAAGTAGGCGCGAGCACGAGCTTCACCGATTTTGGCCGCTGGACACCTTCCTGGCTCGGACTCGCCACCAACCAGCGCATGGAAAAATATCTTGCGCGGTTCACCCCGGTCAAAACATTCGAAGAGCTACAGATACCCCTGGCCATCGCGGCCACGGACATTGTTGAAGGCGTCTCCGTATATTATTCGCACGGGTCGATTATTCCGCCGCTTCGCGCATCTTGTTCGTATCCCGGATTGTTCGTACCCATCCAGTATGAAAATCGCACGCTGGTGGACGGTTTTGTGACGGCTCCGGTGCCCATCGAAGGCGTGCTGCTACTCGGTGCGGATATCGTGGTTGCCGTCTATTTGGAATCGGGAAATATCGAACAGCCCCGGACATTCACCGACATCCTGAGTCGGTCCTTCAACATCATGCAACGGCACTCGGATCTTGCCTGGCGCACCCAGGCGGACATCATCATCGAGCCGGACGTGAAGCATTTTGTGTGGGACGATTTCAGCAAGACACCGGACATGATTGCCGCCGGCGAACTTGCGGCCCTGTCTGCCTTGCCACAAATTCGCGCGGCGCTGCGCGGGGAAAAGCACGACTCCACGGACGGAAGCAATTTCTCTCCTGCCAGCTTGAAATGAGATCTGCACCGCGCGGAGCTCCCTCTTCGGCGGAGCCCAGAAGCATTAGGATAGCGTAACCTTCACTACGACGGGCTGACCTTGGCCTTTGCCGCGCTGCGTCAGCCAGGTGGCCAGACCCTCGGCGAAGCGTTCAGCAGTGAGGCGGAAGCTGGCCTCGATTTTGCCATCGGCCACGGGAAGCGTGTCGTCGAATTCGGCGGAGTTGGTGAAGTTGCGCATGCAGAATTGATCGAGCCATTCCAGCGGGCAGGCTTGGGGTTCTCCGCCGATGATCACATGCACATTAAATTTTTGCGCGTACATAAGACACGGCTGGTGGATCCGAATCTCCGCAACTGTATTTTAGGATGAAGCGTGCGCCCGCGCGAGGCCGCTACGAGGCGCGGGGCCGCTTGATGGAATGGGCCAGGCCGATGGCCTCCAGCATCCAGATGAAATACCAGCCGATGTCGGTCTGATACCAGCGCAGGCCAAGGCGCGCGGAACCGGCGTGCGTGTGATGATTCTTGTGCCAGTTCTCGCCCCAGGCGCTCAACTGGAACGGGCCGAGCCACCAAAGGTTGATGCTGGAATCGCCCTCTTTGGCTTCCCCCAGATGCGTGAGGCTGTTCACCAAGCATTGCATGTGGAGAGAATAGAGCAAGCGAATGGCGCCCATCCAGAAAAAGCCTATCCAGCCGAAACCGAGAATCAGGCCGCAGAAAATGGAAAAAAGAATGACGGGTGTTTCGGCCCAGCCCCAGATCCTGTAAATACCGCCCGTGAGTTCCGGCGCCCAGCGCTTTTTGTCGGCGGGCTCGGTCTGGTACAGCCATCGCAGATGCGCCCACCAGAATCCGCCCTGCTTCGGACTGGAGATGTCCTCAGGCAAATCGGTGAAGGAGTGATGCAGGCGGTGATATGCCACCCAACTCGCCGGATGGCCGGAGCCGTTGAACACGGCCCAAAAGATCAAGAGTTGTTCGATGAACCGGTTGGTCCTCACGGTCTTGTGCGCGAGCATGCGGTGATAACAGACGGTCGTGCCGAGTCCGCCGAAAGCAGTGAAGAGAAGGGTCATGCCGAGGACCTTGAGGCTCGGCAGAGGAAAAAGAATCACACCGATGATCGAAAGCACGTGAATGATGACGAGGTAAGCGAAAACACCTTCTTTGCCGTGGACCGGTTTCCAGAACGGGCGGTCCCAAGGCTGCGCTTGCGGCGCTTGCTGCGTGGCGTAAGTTCCATGGATTCTCCGGCGATCTGCGAAGTTGAAGGCGTGCGCCCTGTGCAGAACGATTGGGGCATTCATAACCATACCATTTTCCTGCCCGCCTCATCAAAAAACTGTACAAAAGAGGACACAAATGGTTACGGGGGAGAAGGATGGCGGGAACAGCGGCGGAACGGCAAAGGGCGGCAACGGGGGCGTGCAAGGAGCGTCATTTTTCTCTCTGCCGTCCCGAAGAACAAAGGCTGTAACCATTCCGCGACCCCATTGGTTCTCCAACCACTCGACCTCGTCGCTGCATCCGATTAAGACACGAAGGAGATGCGTCGTATCAGATAATAGAAAGTAATAGCGTACCAGTACCGTCTGTCCAATATGGAACAGACGGTAGTGCACCCAATTTCTTAGGATTTTTATGAGGTAACCGTGACTGAGCCGGGGGGCAGTTGGGCGCGGAAAGGAACTGCCACCCCGGCAAATGAATAGGCTTGTTATGTCCTCGAAATTAAAAGCAGACCTGGAGCGAGTGGAAGGAGCCTCGGCCCTCGACGCACTTGGGCTCAACCGAAATCTTGTGCGAATCCTCTTTATTCATCGTTTCCCGGCGGAGATTGAGCACTGCTTGTATGAACTCAAAAAGGTGCGCTTCATTGTCAGCGCAGAAGTAGTTGTGACTCCCCAGCAGTTCGCCGAGCGGCTGCGTTCGGAGGCCTTTGACCTTGTAGTGGCCGAGCACCCCAGCCCTAATTGGCAAGAAACGCAGGCACTGGACGTTCTTCGCGAGATGAAGCAGGACATCCCGGTCATCTTTTTGGTCTACGGCTTGAAACGCGAAACCACGGCGGCGTTCATTCTCAAGGGTGCCGCCGATTGCATTGAAATGGATCGGATTAGCCACCTGCCGGTGGCCGTGCATCGAGCTCTCGATGAGAAAGCATTGCGGAATCAACGCGACCGCGCGGAGAAGGAATTGCGACGTTCGGAAGCGCGTTATCGCGCTCTGGCAGGAAATCTAAGCTACGGAATTTGCCGCTGCAGTCTCGACGGGACGTTTCTGGAAGTGAACGAAGCGATGATTAGGATGCTCGGCTATACCTCCAGAGAGGAACTACTGGCTCTGGACCTTGCGCGAGACATTATTCAAGATCCCGGCAGACGAGCCCAACTGCTAGGTCAATCGGGCGCGGATGTCCTCATCGATCCAGTCGAAATAGAATGGAAGCGGAAGGACCATGCGACCCTGAAGGTCCGACTCAGCGGGCGAGAAGTGCTCAGCGAGCAAGGCGAGTTGGAAGCCTATGAAGTCATCGCCGAAGACGTGACCCAGCAGCGAGAGCTGGAGGATCATCTCCGCCGGCAGGCCGCCAGCGATTCGCTGACCGGTCTGGCTAACTATCGCCACCTCGTAGATGTGCTCGATTTGGAAATCAAGCGTAGCAACCGCACGAGCCGAGAATTTGCCATGTTATTTCTTGATCTGGACGGATTGAAAGGAATCAACGACCGCTACGGGCATATGATAGGAAGTCAAGCGCTTTGCCGGTTGGCCGATGTTTTGTGCTCCTGCTGCCGGGCCATCGATACTCCCGCGCGGTTCGGCGGGGACGAATTTGCGGTTGTCTTGCCGGAGACCAACGCACGAAAAGCCCATCAGGTGGCCCGCCGTATCTGCGAGACCGTGGCCAGCGACACCAATGGACCAAAGCTTTCCGTCAGCGTGGGTATCGCCGTCTATCCCCAAGACGGAGATACGATTGAGAAGCTTTTGCGCGAAGCAGATTCGGCACTTTACTCGATGAAGAAGCACAGAATCCTGCCTGCAGCGTCCAGGCACACTGCTGCCGGACAGTAGGTCTGTTTCGCACCCAGTGTCCCAAATTGAACTGCATGGTTTCGGTCTCGATGTCATGCTGTGTCCATGCCCAAATACAGAGCCAGGAAAGAATCCGGTAAAGCGACGCTCGCCGGTGTCAAGAAAGAAATGGCCAAGCCGCGCGTGGCCAAGTCCGCACGGAAAAAGTACGCGAACCTGCCCCTGTCGGTTGTATTGACCGGAGCAGGGAAACCGCCTGGTCGCGAAGCAACAGAAAGCCACTTCGAGGGCAGGTTGTTGAAGAAGTAGCAAAACTCAATTTGGGAAACCATCCGCAGAGCTGCCCATTCAAACTGCACCACCGCTAGCCGATCTCTAGTCTTACTCGGTGCTGGTCTAATGGTGCCCTATCGGTTACTTCCCTCGGCAAAGAGCTCATCTCCACTTGCTTCGAGTCGTCTTATTATGCTAGAAATGGCATTAAGCGGTGGAGTTATGAACGCAATCGCGAGTTCAAGCAAATCCAAATCCAAAATAAAACTTAAGGAAAAGCGCGCTTTCGATGCCCAGGCTTTTCTCGATTCGGCCGGAGTGGCGAGAAAAATTGTGGAGTATCGAAGATCACAGAAGATTTACGCTCAAGGTGAGCCGGCTACGAGTGTGATGTACATTCAAACCGGTGGTGTAAAGCTCTCCGTTGTCAATGAGGTCGGCAAAGAGGCAGTCGTGGGGATACTGGGACCTGGCGACTTCTTTGGTGAGGGGTGCCTGGCAGGTCAGCGTATTTGCATGGGCACGGCCACGGCGATCACACCCGCGGCCATATTGGTCATTGAAAAAAACGAGATGATGCAGGTGCTCCATGCTGAGCGCGCGCTCTCGGACCGTTTCATGTCTTACATTCTTTCTCGGAATATCCGCATCGAGGAGGATTTGATCGATCAGCTTTTTAACTCCAGCGAGAAACGGCTGGCTCGGACTCTTTTGCTACTCGCTCGCTATGGCAAGGATTCCCAACCTCAAAAAATGCTCCCCAAAGTGTCCCAGGAGATGCTGGCGGAAATGATTGGCACGACGCGCTCCCGGGTCAACTTTTTCATGAATAAATTCAGGAAACTTGGCTTCATTCAATACAATGGCGGACTTCACGTCCACAGTTCGCTTCTGAGCATCGTCCTGCACGAATAAACGCGAATTTTCGCGCGACGCAAAGATACCGCCGGAAAAGCGTGTGAAAGAGTACGACATCAGTGATCCGCTATGAGGTTTCGCCGGAAGGCAAGCGGACAAGCTTCTCTACGAGCGCAACTTCCAGAGAATCTGACGAAGGATACCGAGGAAGAGTTCAGCGTCCTTGGCAGAGAGATTCAGCCGGCGAACGAGGCGGCGGATTTTCTCGTCGGGCGGTGCGGCGGACTGCACCTTGGCGCCGGCGCTTGGAGGCGTTTTCAAGTAGCCGCTGGCGCGCAATGCGTCGAGCATCAACGAGGTAAGGCGTTCGAGATCGGCTGCGGAAGCGTGGAGATATTTCTCCGGCTGGGGGGCGGATTTCCAGTCGCGGGCCAGTTCGTAGAGGCAAACGGCTACAGCCTGGCCGAGGTTCATCGAGCGATGCACTTCCCGAGTGGGGATGCGCAGTAGCCAGTGGCAATGGCTGAGGTCCTCATTCGAAAGGCCGCGCTTTTCCGAGCCGAAGAGAAGAGCCACGCGGCCCGATGCGAGACGCTTGCGGATTACCCGTGCGGCTTCTTCGATCCGTCTGACATGGTGTCTTGGATTGCGGCGGCTGAGCGCCGTTGTGCCCACAACCAAAGAACAGTCCGCGACGGCCTCCGCGACACTCTTGAACTCCCCCGCCCGCGCCAGTAGCGGCGCGGCTCCTACCGCGGACCGCGCTTCGCGAAACGCCAGTTCGAATGGGTTTACAACTCGCAGATGTAAAAATCCGAAGTTGCTCATCGCGCGCGCCGCGGCGCCGATGTTGAGCGGGTTCCGCGTGTTGACCAGCACCACGCGCAGCCGTTCGAATTCGTTTTGCTTGGACAATTCACTCTAATCTATAACAGAGAGCTCGGAAGTAGGTGCAGTCCGAACGTTTGGTCCCTGCCCGCCAACTTTGCCATTCCACTTAACGGAAGGAAAGTTGCGCGGGGGGTGAGGGGTAACATAGACTTGGGGCGATAGAAATCAATACGCCTGCCAATGGCCGGAAGTTCCCACCTTTCGAACGGCATGTTGGCATGGCCGAGTCCATTCGCTCCACGATCCCGGCGTGGCTGGGGTCTTCATCCAGAGTGTTACCGGTGCCGCGGGCCGTAGGAGAGCCGCACTTTGGAAAACGCGCGGCGAGAGGATGGGGGGCAGGGAGATCAGAGTGGCAACTCCACTGGAAAGTTGGGTCGAAGAAGCAGCAAAGCTGACGAAGCCCGACCGTGTCGTGTATTGCGACGGGTCCGCGGCGGAATACCAGCGAATGATCGAACTGTTGCTGCGCGCTGGCGACACCTTCACTCTGAATGAGAAGACCTATCCGAACTGCTATCTGCACCGCAGCACCGTGAATGATGTTGCGCGGACCGAGCATTTGACCTTCATTTGTACGCCGGACAAGGACGACGCCGGGCCCACCAACAACTGGATGGATCCGGACGCGGCGAAACATAAAGTAGGAGCGCTCTTCGATGGCGCCATGCGCGGACGCACAATGTATGTCGTTCCCTACATCATGGGGCCGGTCAGTTCCCCTATCAGCAAAGTGGGCGTGGAAGTCACCGACAGTCCCTACGTGGTAGCGAGCATGTACATCATGTCGCGCATGGGCAACGTGGCCATGGAGCGACTGGGATCATCGGGCGAATTTGTGCCCGGACTCCATTCGCTCGGGGATCTGGACCCCCTGCGCCGGTACATCCTGCACTTCCCGAACGAAAGACTGATCTGGAGCATCGGTTCGGGCTACGGCGGAAATGCGTTATTGGGAAAGAAGTGTTTTGCATTGCGCATCGCGAGTGTGATGGCTCGCGAACAAGGCTGGATGGCGGAGCACATGCTGATCCTCGGTCTGGAGGCTCCGGGCGGCAAAGTGACGTATATGGCTGCGGCGTTTCCCAGCGCCTGCGGCAAGACCAACCTCGCGATGATGGTTTCCGCGCTGCAAAGTCAGGGCTATCGCGTGTGGACCGTGGGCGACGACATTGCGTGGATGAGAATCGGCGATGATGGCTATTTGCATGCGATTAATCCGGAAGCCGGATTTTTCGGCGTGGCGCCAGGCACAGGCATGCTGACGAATCCGAATGTGATGGAAGCGCTGCGCAAAAACACTTTGTTTACAAACGTGGCGCTGACCGCAGAGCACGAACCCTGGTGGGAAGGAATCGGCGGCCCTCCGCCCGCGGGAATGATCAACTGGAAGGGCGAGCCGTGGGAGCCGTCGAAGGGACCAGCGGCTCATCCGAACTCCCGATACACCGTGCCGGCGCTGCAGTCGCCCAGCATTTCGCAGAAATGGGAAGCGCCGGAAGGCGTCCCGATTTCCGCGTTTATCTTTGGCGGAAGGCGCGCGCGCGTGGCGCCCCTGGTCTACGAATCCTTTGACTGGCAGCACGGCGTGTTTGTCGGCGCGACAATGGCGAGCGAGACGACCGCTGCGGCGACTGGCGACGTTGGGGTTACGCGCCGTGATCCCATGGCCATGCTGCCCTTTTGCGGTTACAACATGGCGGACTACTTTGGGCATTGGTTGGAGATGGGCAAGCGCATCCCGCATCCGCGAAAGATTTTCCATGTGAACTGGTTCCGCAAGGGCGCGGACGGAAAATTCCTCTGGCCGGGGTACGGCGAAAACGTGCGCGTGCTGAAATGGATTCTGGAGCGCGTGGAAGGGCGCGGTGCCGCGCAGGAGACGCCCATTGGATATGTTCCCGCAAAGAGTGGATTGACGCTCGATGGATTGAAGATTTCCGATGAGGCGCTGAACGAATTGCTCCGTGTGAACCCCGCCGATTGGGAAAACGAACTGGAGGATTCGAAACAGTTCCTGAGCAAATTCGGCGCGCGCCTGCCCCAGGAGATTTGCGAGGAGCACGCCAAGCTCTCGAAGCGCTTTCAGCACCTGGTCACCGCGTAACGATAGTTGCAATCCCCGTTGTCGCTGGCAGTGTACGTAGCGTTGACACTCCGAAAGATCTGAGTGGCGAATTGCGGCCGCGTTCCTGCTTCGATTCCTCGAAAATTACAGAATGGTTTCGATTTCTGCGTCGAGGGCGACATGGGTGGCGGAGAATCCGTTGATGGTGAATTTCTGGCCGCTGCCTTCGGAGAAGTGGAAGAAGCGGCTGATGTGATAGTCCTCATCGTACGCGGAAAAGAGGCGCTCGGTTTCGGCAGTAGAAAGGTGGAAGGCGGAGAGCGCGACGGGCTGGCCAAAATCGCCAGCATGTACACGGTAGAGGCGAACGAGTTCGCTAAGCGACATGATAGGAGCGCGGCGAGCAGCTTCAGCGCTCATGGATTTCTCCTTGGCAAAGTGTACTGCCATGACGCTGAGAAAAGAAGAGAGTGGCGCGACCGCGCGGAGGGGACAGAAAGGAAGGATAGGCGGACGCAGTTCGTTTGGCGAGGGCATGGGGATTCGGTAAGATGTTCCGCGGGATTTGAGAAGCATAGGAGGAACGATTATGAGTATTGCGGTAGGACAAGCTGCGCCGGATTTCACGCTGCCAAATCAGGATAAAAAAGAAGTGAAGCTTGCGGAATTCGCGGGAAAGAAGAATGTTGTGCTGGTGTGGTACCCGTTGGACTGGAGCCCCACTTGCACGAACGAGCACGCCTGCTTTGTGAACGACATGAAGCAGTTCGAGACGCTGGACGCGGAAGTGCTGGGCGTAAGCGTGGACAGCGTGTGGTCGCACAAAGCGTTCGCGGACAAAATGGGCATCAAGTATTCTCTGCTGGCGGATTTTCATCCGCGCGGGGCCATGAGCGAGAAATACGGCGTATACCTGGCGGACAAAGGAATCACGGGGCGGGCGATCGCCATCGTCAACAAAGCGGGAAAGGTGGCATGGTTCAAAAATTACGACATTCCTGTTGTACCGGATCTGAAAGAAGTGGCCGCCGCGCTGTCGCAGGTGAAAGCCGCGAGCGCGTAAAAGAAGTGATGAAGTAAGGACGTAAAGACAGAAATGGGTCCCGATTTGATCGGGGCCCATTCTGGTCTCGGCTGGTTTGCAAGAAGCACATTAGTGATCCGTTTCCGCGTCGTAGACGATTTTGCCGCCGACAAACGTTTTGAGCGCCCGGATGGAAAGAATCGCGGAGGGCGGGATTTTCGTAATGTCCTTGGAGATGATGGTTAGATCCACCAGCTTGCCTTTTTCGATGGATCCCTTTTCACTTTCCTGAAATTCCGCATAAGCAGCTTCGACCGTATAGCCACGCAGTGCTTCTTCGAGGGTGAGCTTCTGCTCGGGATACCATCCGCCCGGTGGATTGCCCTGTGGATCCTGGCGCGTGATGGCAGCATAGATGCCATAAAATGGGTTGAGCGTCTCGCCGGGGAAATCCGAACTCAACGACAGGTGCGAGCCGGAATCTTTCACCGAACGCCAAGCGTAAGCGTCTTTTACGCGCACTGGCCCGAGCCGTTTTTCCGCCCAAGCCATATCGGAAGTGCAATGGGTGGGTTGCATGGAAGCGATGACGCCCAGCTTCGCGAAGCGCGGGATGTCTTCCGACGCGAGCACCTGAGCGTGCTCGACGCGCAGCCGCGGGTCACGCGATGTGGGCATTTCCTTTTCGGCCTGAGCATAGGCGTCGAGGACGCTGCGATTCGCAGCGTCGCGGATGGCGTGGGTACAAACCTGAAAGCCAGCCTGAAGAGAGCGGCGAGTCAGACTGTAAACCTCGGATTCCGGGGTGGTCATCACGCCTTTTGTTTGCGGGGCATCGGTATAAGGGGCAAGGAGCGCAGCGCCACGCGAGCCGAGCGCGCCATCGGCAAAGAGCTTGAAGGAGCGAATGGTCAGTTGATGGTGCGGGTCGATTTCTGGTCCGCGCTTGAGCCATTCCTCGACCAGATTTTTGTCCGCGCCATCAAGCATGCCGTAAACGCGCAGCGGCATGCGCCCTTCGCGCACCAGTTCGTGAAATGCCTCCACCATGAGCGGCGTTACCTTGGCTTCGTGGACAGAGGTCAACCCGTTACGGACGCACTCGCGGGCGGCGAGCTGCATGGCGCGCTTGGCCTGCACGAGAGTCATCGGCGGGATGTGCTTCGAGACCAAATCCTGGGCGCGATTGAGCAAAATGCCCGTAGGTTCGCCGGTTTTTTCGTCACGTAGAATCTTTCCGTTTTCGGGATCCTTGGTGTCTTTGTGGATGCCTGCAAGTTTGAGAGCGCGCTGGTTGGCCCAGGCCGCAAACGTGTGGAGGCCCACGAGAAATACGGGATTGCGCGGCGTGGCGTCGCTGAGGGCCTGATTGGAAGGATAGTTGGAGGCCCATTTGCCTTCGTCCCAGCCCCAGCCGAGAATCCAATCGCCGGGCGCGGCGGAGGCGGCTCGTTGTTTGACGCGTTCGACGATCTCGTTTTCACTGGGGATGTCTTTGAGATTGAGCCGGACGAGACTCTCACCGAGATTGATCAGGTGGGTGTGCGCATCGATGATTCCGGGGAGGACGGTTGCGCCGTGGAGATCGATGGTGCGTGCTGCTTTGGAATAGAGACGTTTCGCTTCGCCGGAGGTGCCGACCCAGATGATGCGTTCGCCCTGAACCGCGATGGCTTCTGCCGAGGGCTGCTTATCGTTCATGGTCACGACATGGGCGTTGAGGAGAAGCAGATCGGGGTTAGGAGATTGAGTAGAAAGGGATACGCCTAAGAGGAGCAGCGCAAGGAAGAACAGAGCGCAGGCCCGCGCCAAGGAGGTCCAATTGCTATTTCGGAAGGTGAGGTTCATCGGGTTCCTCCGTGAGTGAGAAACGCAGGCGCTGGGGGAAGTGTAGCGCAGCGGAGCGGGATGAACGGTGGCGCTGCCTTTGCTAGTCCCCCTCCGAGCACTCTACTTTGAACTTTCAAGTTTGAACTCCGGAAGAACGGCCTGTTCCTCTGCCCTGCGCCACTGCCCTTTCTGGCAGTCCTAGTACTATTCGATTAATACTTGACGGAGTTACCCCTCCGTGCTACCATTCCCCGTGAATCGAACGCTCCAGCCCCGCTTCTCTCCGAAGTCTCGCTGTTTCTGTCTCTTGTCTCCATCATGCTTTTTTGCAACGTTCAACGTTCTAACGTTCCAACGTGCAAACGCGGTTTGTGCGCCCTATCCGCGCTACCTTGGTTCTCCGACTAGCGGTTACGGTGCGCGAGTTCTGATTTCTCCTACTTCCTTGCATCCCTACGTCATTGCTTCCATCTTCGGTACGCTCTTCCATTTTCCGTATCTTCTAAGTCCTTTGTTTGCCACTCTTACGAAAACTGCCGGGGTGTACGCCATTTCTTCCCGGTTCGGAGATCCACCCGTCGCTCACTCATCAAGCACTTTGCCTCTCGTTTCTTTTCAATCACTTACGGATTGCAAATTCTGCAACTCCCGTCTTTTGATATTCATACAAAATGCCGGGGGTTGTACCCCCCTCTTGCCGCCCGGACCCCGACTCAACTCGGCAATGCGTGGCACGGGGACGGAAACGAGAAGGCAGAGGAGGGAAACTACAAGGCCCAGTTTTGGACTTTCAATCCGCTTACGCGGCGGAACTCGCGCTCGTTATTGGTAACCAGTGTGAGGCCGACGGCCTTGGCGTGCGCGGAGATCCACAAATCGTTGTTGCCGATCATCAGACCCTTGCACTCCAGCTCCGCGCGTATCCTTCCGTAAGTCTGCGCCGCGGTTTCGGGCAGGGCCATTACCGGGAGAAGCTCGGCAAGTTCTTGCAACTGCTGCAAAGCCACAGCGCGATGCAGACTCTTCTCCGCGCCATAGAGCAGTTCGCCAAACGTAATTACAGAGAGGATGGCCTCGCCATGGCGCAGTGTTTGGAAGCGTCTCAACACGGCGTCGGGCTTTTTCCGCCGGATGTAAATGCAGATGTTGGTATCCAGCATAAACCGGGCTTCCATTACAGACCTCTGCGCTTTTGCGGCTTGTCTTTATCCCGTCCCGGAAGCGTAAGATCTTCGGGCAAGGCGGCCAGCAGCTGGAAGGCGCGAGCCATGGTCCCGCTCTTTTCCCGCAGAACGATTTCGTCACCTCTCCTTGAGATTTCCACTTCCTTGCTCTTCAGGCGAAACTGCTTCGGCAAGCGCACCGCCTGGCTGTTTCCCGAACGAAAAACCTTCGCCGTGGCCATGTTTTGGTCCTCGCTTTCCTGCTCGGGGAGAAGAGCTGGGTTTTGGCAAGTTCTTCTCCGCAAACCCCGGCAAGACGTATATACGTGCAGTATACACAATCCTCGAGCTTTGGGAAAGCAGGTGTACTCGTCCAGTAGATTAGTGACACTTTGCCTTTCGCCGATGAAGTTTCCAACGGGTGACGAATTCCAGAGGAGTGAGGTAGGCGAGCGACTGGTGAGGGCGCACGCAGTTGTAGGTGTGTTCCC